>Ga0105053_10005715_pt1 | contig 17546 bp, 13 predicted proteins | sample BON01_FD_78093 | JGI IMG/M metagenome (GOLD analysis project Ga0105053, IMG submission 78093) | Freshwater microbial communities from Lake Bonney liftoff mats and glacier meltwater in Antarctica - BON-01 | ecosystem: Environmental > Aquatic > Freshwater > Ice > Glacier meltwater | place: Lake...
CGCCCCAAACGCCGAGAACCGCGCCAACGGTGAGCCATAATCAATCGACCCCCGCGGCCCTTCTCCCCCCCCTCCCTCCGCCCCCTCCTCCCTCCCTCCCTCCAGCAGAGCTTCCAACGACATACTCAAGCCATTCATCTCTAACCCCCCTCCTCCTCCCCCACCACCAAACCCACTCAAACCCGGCATATCCACATCCGCCGCCGCTTGCTCCGAAAAAGGTAAAGGCACAAGGAGCCCTAACCCTTGCTGTAGGTACGCTCGTTCAGTAGCTTTACGCAAAGGCTCACGAAACCGACGCCAGGTATCATGGGACTTAAGAAAATTCCGCAGCCAGCCAGTGGAAGGAGATTGGGTGCCTGCTTGGAGGCGGAGGGCGTTGCAGAGGTTGAGGATATGCCCACGATTACCTGCGGAGGGCTCGCCTTTGCTGTAGGCTTCGACGAGGGAGGAGACAAGGCGACATTTACTCAGGAGGGTTTGTTGCACGTTCTCGTTGTTTGATTTCAAAACACGGTGCACGAGCCGGTAAAAGAGGCTGTGGTAAAGATTGCTGAAGGGATACTGGAAAAACCACTGACACAACAACCGCCACAGAGGCACGGGCACTTTTTCGAGCAATTTCCGTGCTTGCTCCTGCTGCTGCTGCGCCTGGTGGTGGCTCTGCCCTGCCCCTCCTCCATTCCCCATCGAATCATCCAGAATTTCCACCAACAAATTCACAAGCGAAAGACGCAGGTACGAAAACGTCACCGCAACCACATGCCCCGGATGCGCCACCGCGCCTTCCGACCTCCTTCCTCCCTCCACCCCTCCTCCTGCTGCTGCTGTCGCCGTCGTCGCTGCTGCTGCTGCTGCCGCACCCGTCGTTGTCACCACCCCCTCCGCCAATAAACACTCGCATATCCTCGGTAGTTGCGCCGCGAGGTTCTTGCGAAACAAGGCGCGAACGGACCGAAATTGATTGGGGACCATAGGGATAGAAGTTACTCCATAAGGTAAATGTGTCTGTGCGAGCGTATAGCCATTCGCTGGGATGTGGGTCTCGCCGCTCCGGCAGGCCAGGGCAAGGACAACGCGCACGCAGTCGACACGTTGTGAGGGGAGGGCGTCTTTGTCGAGGGCGCGGGTGAGGAGATTGTTTAAAAGCTCGGGGCAGTGTCCTACTGGTTGGAGGAGGAGTTCGCCGTTCTCGTCCGTGGTGAGGCGTTCGACTAGGTCGATCAACACGTCAGCAGCGGCGGAGGCTTGTTCGGACCGGGCCTTGGGGGTGGAGACTTCGTCGGCGAGGACGAGGAGGAAGCGCCACTCGGCTAGGGATTCGAAGAGACGCCATTTGGCGGAGGGCGGGGCGCGGTATTGCCCGACGGGGTTGGTGGGGGAGGGGACGGTCAGGACTTTCATCAGCATCTCGGACACGGGGGCTTCGGCGAGGTTGTGGACCATGGAACCGAGGAAACGCTTGACGGAACCTTTGCTACGCCCGATGATGTGGAGGACCGCCTCGGTGTGAAATCGCAAAACGTAATCGATGACACGGCAGGCGTGATGGAAGCAGCCCCGGGAGTGGGGGCCAAAGACCTCGAACATGGCCTCGGTGATGACGGCGATTTTCTTAAACAAGAAGGTCAGAAGTGGCTCGCTGGGTTCGGCGCTGGCGAGGAGGAGCATAGCGTGGAAGGAGCGGGAGACGGCAATCTCGTCTTCCTCGTCCAAGATGTCCCCTTTTTGCAAACGCCGCCTCCTTCGCCGGCCCCGCCTACTGCTGCGAGAGGTTTCTCCGTTTCCTTGCCTCCCCTCGCTGTGTTCTTCCTCCTCATCGTCTACATCCTCGTCCTCGTCGTCCCCGTCCTCGTCAATTTGGGTAATGAAGCTCAAAAACCTCTCGCAGACCCCGTCTTGCGCCAGAAAATTTACCAGGTGATCATGACCAATGTCCCGCAATTCAAGCATCGTCTCCAATAACATCTGCGTACGCAACCCCCGAACTCGGGCCTGCAACCCCCCTTGTCCGTGCCCTTCTTGGCCCAGCGTCCCCTCCTCATTGTCGTCCCCCTCCATGATGCTGCTCATCTCGTACTCCCCCTCCTCTTCTGCTTCCCCCTCCTTCCCAAGAGGAGGAGGACTTGACAAGTGCGGCGTCGTGGTTGTCATGCCACCCATCAAACCCGCCAGGTACTCTTCGTCCTCTTCATAGCCCTCTCCGTTCGGTGGGGGTACGGGTGCTGCTGCTTCTGCTGCTTCCCCTTCTTCCACCTCCATTCCGCCGCCACTGCCTCCTTCTCTCCCTCCTTCATTTCCCACTCCTTCCATACCGCCGGCCTCGCCACCAGCTAGTCCTCCACCACCATCTCCTTCTTCCTCTTGTTCGGGCGCGTCCACGGGGCGTTGTGCGTCCTCCTCATTCATGTGTCCCTTGCTTGCTTCCACGTGCCGCCTTCCTCCAAGCTTTCGTCTTGGTGGGAGAACGTACCTGTTTGGAAAAAGGAAAGCGGGGAAAGAAGGGCAGATTTTAGTTACGCAGCTTATCAAGTCACTGTACAGAGCGCGTACGCAAGGGATGAAAAGCAATGCCTTGGTCATAAGCCCAGTAAAACAAGAGGCAGGGGGAGGGATATCCTCGTGAAAAGCCTCGCGGGCCGTTGATTTCTTCGCCAGTGGGTCAACCTCCCGTGCATGTCCCAGAAGCGTAATGTTGATGGCCTGACAACACAACAAGACAAGAAAAGAAGAGAGCGAGCTAGATCTATATAACTTATGCGTCTTCTTTGGGTGGTACGCGAGCCGCGATCTCATTTTTAAAGGACACTGCCGCCTTCGGGATTTGGTTGGGAGGAATGGCCACTATATTTCGCACAAGACGAAACACCTAACTGATGCTGAAAGAATAAAGGAGCTTCCACGCTATACTTTTTCGTGTCCTGGACACACACACACACACACACACACGTGTTCCTCTTACTGCTGGAGGTGTTGAGAAATTAGGGCGCGGGCTTCGGGCGAAAAACTTTGCAAGGCCCCAGACGCCTGCTCGCTGTAGGCCGGGTTTTGGAAAAGGAGGCGCATGCCCGGGAGGACGTCCGTAGCCAGAACCTCCTCTTGAATAGTCCCAGCTGGTTTGCTTAAGACCTGGCCATACACACCCAAAATACTGCCCACGTGAGAAGTCAGGTCCGGATGCCCCAAATGCACGAGCTGGTGCAAACACTTGTACACGGTGGGGTTCTCGCATTGATCAGCCTTCAACGGCAAGTGCTGCAGCAACACAGGCAACACCGCCGCCATGGGCACAGCAGCGGGCGAAGCCATCACCAAGCGCGCAACAGCCGCCGTGGCATTGTCAATGGTCTCGGCACCCCCGTCCTCGGTGGAGGGCAGGCCAAAGAGCGGGTGCAGGGCCTGCAGCACGTCCATCACATAAGGCTGCACTTCCCCACCCAACGCCTGGCACATTACCCCCAAACACCACGCCGCATTCCGCTTCACGCTATTACAGCCATCGGTCAAGCATAGCTTGATAACAGGCAACAACGCGGCAAAGTACCGCTTGCTGTCCGCCCCCAACCCCTCCGCAATCTCACCCAAGCACCCCGAAGCCGCCTGCCGATGCCCCTCCGGCCGGGTAGCACTCGTGAAAGTAGACAAAGGCTGAATAATCTGATCCAAGTACGGCACAAAGGTAGGCCCAAACGCCTTAGCCACCGCACCCACCAAATCCGCCCCTGCCTCTATCAGGTCCCGACTGGTCTCCTTGTCCTCGTCATCCAACCCATCATCCTCGTCCTCCAACGTCTGCTGGCAAGGCAGCCGCTCCTGAAACACCTGCAACAGCACCGTCATAAACCGTTCCCGCTCATCGTGACCCGCCAACCAGCAAGGCCCCACGTACTCCAAAACTGCCTGCAGAGAGATAAGAGCACGAGTAGCCACATCTTGGTCCTCGTCCTGAGTTAACCCCAACAAAATCTCAAGCACCGCCTTGCAAACAGCGCGAGTAGGCGCCGTGAGGGTATCAACAAAATCGGCCTTCTTCCAGGGTTGGGACGGGGGGGAGGCAAGCGTGGCGGAGATAACGAGGTAGGGCATCACAGCCGCGACTTCCTCCCGCAACATGTGATTGAAGCTTTGGGTCAGCTTCTCCAACGGAACCAAGGACATCTCAATATAAGGCGCATAATGCCCCCCCGTGTGCTGGGCCAACTCCCCCATACAATAAGCAGCCGCCTTCTTCACGTCCAACATGCCCGTATGCACATCATACACAGGCGTCGCCCCATAATCATCATCATCCTCCTCCTCCTCCGCATCCGCCCCCCCTGCCGCTCCCTTAACCGACGCCGGGCTCGCCTCCCGCACACCCAAATCCACCTCTCCATCGTCCTCGTCATCCTCGTCCAACCCATTCAGCAACTGCCCCACCCCCGCCCCGTCCTCCTCCTCGTCATCCACCCACACCACCTCCCCCTCGCTCTCCTCCAACACCGCACAAATCTGCGGGACCAATCCAACAAGATGAGGGGCAAACCCCTCTTTCAGCACCCCCACCATCTGAGCCAGCAACAAATACGCATCTTCCTTCAACGACAACGACTCAAGAGCAAAGCACTGCACGGCCGTCTGCATGCTCACCTCCAAGTAAGGCGCAAACGCCGCCTGGCCCACCGCACTCGCCATCCTACCCATGCAATCCATCGCCCTCCCCTTCATCCTCAACAGCCTCTCATCCGTCACCGGCAAAATCTGCGCAATCAACGGCGCAATCTCGTGCAAATAAGGCGTGAACCCATCCTCGGCCCCCACAGCAGTAGCAGCAATAGCACCAATCGCTGCCTCCTGCACGGAAGTCTTAGGCGCTTGCAGCAGCTGGTGCAACCGCGCGAGCAACGGCTGAAGGTAAGGAGCAATCACGGCCTTTTCCAAATGCTCGCAAAACGTCTCAAGCACATGGCACCCCGTCAATTGCACTGACAGCGTCGCGTCCTCCAACAGCGTAAAAATAGCAGGCAAGATCTCCCCGTGGTACTCCAAAATTTCCGGCTGGCAATTCTCGGACAGCTGACCCAGGACAAAGCAGGCACATTCCCTCACACATGTCGCCGGGTCCCGGGCCGACGCAAACACCCTCGGCAAAATACTCCCTAGATGCTTCGTAACCTCCTCGCTGCACCCTTCAATGATAACAGCCAACGCCGCAGTTCCTGCCTTGCGGGCATTAAAATCCGGACTGTCCAAACACTGACCAATCAAGGCCATGGTGGGTTGATAAAAATACTTAGCCGGCACATGAATCGCCATCGCATCCAAGCACCGCTGCGCAATATCCTGCCCACTCGGCCCCTCATAATCATCGTCGTCCTCCTCCTCCTCCGCATCGCGCCCATCAAACGTACTAAGTAATTCCCCCGCAGCGTTGTCTTGGGATATCGCCATCATGTGCAAGAGCGTGGCAACAATATCAGGAACCAACCCCTTCTTCCCCAAGCTCTTAGCCTTCTCCTCCGCAATCGCAATAATCACCATCCCCGCCACATCCTGCGTGCTACTCTGCAAGGTCTCCCCTCGCTTCAGGACCTCTAGGCAAAAATGAACGACGTGAGGGATGGAGGGAGTGATAACCGAGGTCGAGGTAGTGGCCAACTCCGAAAACACATCCAACACCTGCGAGACAATATCCTCCTCCCCTGCGTCTAAGCACCCCTTTGCCACAGCCAGCATGCCCGGCACCAAATCTTGAAAGACAATCGAAGCGTCCTCGGTGATAAGGTGCATGAGCAACGCCGCACAGGCCTTGAGGGAAGCAACCTGGACTTTGCGGCTCTTGTCTTGGAGGGCAACCTGGTATACTTGCTTCAAGCTGGGGAATTGGGATTCGAACGACTTGCCCAGCGTCTCGGCCAGCTCGTTGAGGATGACGAATGCCAGCTCTCGGTGGTCTTCCAGCTCGGCTTGGGAGTACTGGTAGATGAACGCCAGGAGCTCGTTCCACTTATTCTTGCTTAGCAGCTTGCGGGCGGCCACGGCAATGACACTGGCCATGTTCTTGCGGATGGCCCGCTCTTGCTCCCCCGTCACGGCTTGCAGCAACGCCACCTTGAGAGCTTCCTTGGTGTTGGCGTCCAGCTTGCTCCAGAGCGGGCCCAGCCGCCGGCGCAAAAGCATGGCCGCTAGCTGCCGCACCTGGATGTACTTGGAACCCTGCATTTGCTGCACAAGCCCAGCGACGCAGATGGGGCTCTTCACATACTTCTTGACCACTGCCTCGGCCTGCTGGATGACCTGGGTGTCGGGCGCCGTGAGTTGCATCAGCAAGGCCTCCAGGTTGGTGGGATTTTGCAGCTGGGCGAGCACCTCTTTCGAGGGCGCAGGCGAAGGCGTCCGGCTCTTGTTGGGAGCCGCCATGATGCGTACGAGGGAGGGGTCTTGGAGATCCCCAGTTGCTTAGCAGACGCCCGTGTACTTAGCTAGTTGTTGTTGCCTGCCTGAGTGGGGGTGTGTGGAGGGAAAGAAGCAAGGGTGGAGGGAGGAGGTGGTGAGGAGGCTGATGGACGGAGGGGCAAAAGCAAGGCAAACAAGCTCTAGCAAACGAACACGACCGGGAGCACCAAGGGCGACGTCCGTTGATTATAATGCCTTGTCCTGCTGTCCTTTGTACAAGTAAAGACGTCATGCCTGAAGGGAGGGGTGCGTGGAGTGGCATTCGCAGCCGCCAATCCGTTGCTGCCTTCGCGCGCAAAAAGCGAAGCCTGCCTGTTGTTAACATGGCTCTCACAACCCACAACCCACAGCATGAAAGCAAGCAAGAGCAATCATCAGTCAAAAGCAACGTACTTTGTTTCTTTGTTTTGACATGCAGGCACGCAAGGGAGAGGACACGGTGTTGCTTTTCCCCCTCCCTTGCTTGCCATGCCGCAAGCCGCCCCTCATCACTCAACTCACTTTCGCCTGCCTACACTGGTTTTTCACTCTTTTATCGCGTTGCATTCAATACCTCATTTAAACAAACAAAGCCACTCCCATCCCCTGAAGGAAGAGCGACCCAAAATTCATAAAGCACTTATAATACATCCCCTCCTCTTTCTTCCTGTCATCTTCTCAAAAGCCGGCCAAGGAGGAAAGGAGAGTCGGCGCCAAAAGGGGCCGGGAAACGACACCGAAACCACTTACACAAACACTCATCAGGCGCTCCGACTGCGTCCAGAGCATGGGCCACAGAGTCCATCACATCGAAAACCTGCGGAGCCGGCCGCAGCAAGCCATTCACAGCCCGCCACCCACAAAAAGGGTAGCCATAATCTTCCCACAGACCAAACGCCAGGCCACTCTTCAGGCTTGGGTATTCAGTCATGTTCAACAGCTGGTTGTTTACGTACAGAGGCACCACACCACCAGGCGCGCTATGGTCCCGGAGGAATTGAACTTGCCCTCGGACGGGTTGTGCCCACCCGGCGTAGGCGGAGTCGAGGAGAGTAAGCTCTGCTTGGGCCTCGCGCATAAAGTAACCGGGCGTCGTTTCGGTGGTGGAGAAGTTCTGGTAGGTTAAGGCCGCGGCGAGGGCCCAGGTGTCCTTGTCGCCGTTGAGGCGGGCGTAGGTGAATGGTTGCAAGGGGCCGTTCATGGCCATTGTGACGAGCAAGGAGTCCCATGCCCTGCCTTTGTGGAGGAGCACGCAACTAGAGTCAGCCTCCGTACCGCCCAACAGCGCATGAAGCTCGTTGACGTCTGCGCAGAATTCTTGTTCGACGAAGCCGCCCCAGGCGGTGCGGTCTAGTTCGCGGTAGTCTCGGAAGATGTGGAAGCTGACATAGGGAGGGAGGGAAGGAGGGAGCGAAGGGAGAAGGGGTGAGTGTATGTGTTGATACCACCGCGCTTTGAGAGAACATACAAGTCAGGAGTAAAGGGAGAAGAGGAGTTGAGGAAACCCACACCTAGTCTAAAATTAGAACGTACCCATGATCTCTATAGCTGTCAAAGTCAAAAAACGTCTCGGGGTTCACAAACGGAATAACGCCCGCATCAAACAGCAAGACCTCCTCAAAAGAGGCTGCATACACAGCATAGGGCTTAGCAGCGTAGCTATGGAGGCGCTTATCGACCACGTGCAGGTGCCGGAGTTCGGCTTGGTAGAAATCGTCGTCGTCCAACACGTCGGGCAGGCTCAGAATCTGCGATGAGATAAGAAAGAGGAAAGAAGGGTGAAAGGTCGTGTGCGTGGTTTTCACTCACAAGTGCCCCTACTCGCATTCGTCCGCACGTACAGCCCATCCCTCCCCGCCTTTCCTCCAGTTTATTCTTCTCATTACCTTGATATCCCCCAACTCCTTCAATTTCAACTGCAACGGCAACTCGAACGTCTCCCGTGGCCCCACAAAGTAAATCTCGATCGGCAACCGACACCCCAACACCCTCCGCAAAATAAAGCTCGTTACGTAAGCCCCAATCGCCTGCCCCGATATTCGGCCCGACGCCGTAATCACAATCCCGCGGCCTTGCGTGAAGCGGGTGGGGGGCCGGTCGACTGCTGGGACGTAGAGACCCTGAAAGTGGTAGTAGCTCTCGTGGGCCAGGTTACCAGGCGAGGCATCCACTGCACCTGCCTCCTCGGCTAGTGTCCCTGTGCTCTTCCCTGTCATTGCGTCTACGCCCGTGGCGCCGCCTGTCAGCAGCAGCAGTTCCGGGAGTAGGTACTCGTTCACGTTCATCCCATTTCCCACTTCCTCCCCCGCTAGAGGGCGCTTTTCTCTCCTCGTAGTCTCCGCGCCATGCAAAATGCCCTCCCCTAATAATATCCGTCTACCGCCTCTCGCAGCGTCGCGATCTTTCCGTATTCTCTCGTTGCCGTGATAAAGGAAGGTGAGGCGGTCGGCGGACTGAGGCCCTCGGCGGCAGGCTCGGTAGGCGGGGTCCCGGAGAGCGGCGGGAGTGGAGGGGGAGTAGAATTGGAGAATGCTCACTACGTAGACTGTGGCCAGCACCAAGGAACCTGTCGTAAGAACGTGGAGCATAGGATAAGAAACGTGAGCATGTGGACAGGGGAGGGAGGGAGGCAGCATGTACCCCCATGGCCCGGACACGGAAATAGCGGTGGAAAAGAAATAGACTCACCGTAGTAGCACCATGACCTCGAGTTGCGAGCGGCGATCGTCACGTGGCCCTTGACAAAGACGGGGATGTCTGTTCGCTGCAACGAGTCCAACATGTGGTGCCGCCATTTCCGAAAGCGCAGGCTGGTCGTGTACATTTCCGCTGCGAGGGTTTGGGGCTTGTGCTGCTTTTTTTGAATAAAAACCCTGCTCACGCTCGCGACTAGGTGCACCCTGCCGGCCTCAACGTGTCCTGCCTTGCGTAGGCATGCTTGTCTTGCGCCGTGCGTGCCTTGTTAGTCCCTATGGATTTATGGATTGGGGGAGTGGGATTGGGTTTAGAATTTGGAAGGGGTGGGATGATGATGGTGGTGGTGGGGCTGGGGGTGGGGAGGTCGAGACTTTGGGAGCCACAAAAAGCGCAAAGTAAACACACAGCTACGCTAAAAACGATACAATACACTGCCTCTTTGCATTCTAGAGTGCTAGTGCACATGCCTTGTGCTGCTGCCTCGTCAACGGGTTTAGGCGACTGCTGGAGTCCCCGAAGGGGACCTCCCCATTGGTATGGCGCAGCACCACCACCGTAATTAACGCTTTGTCAACCCATCTACACGCACAGGACCTACAGAGGGGCCTGCAGAAGGGCTTTCCCATGCTCGCCTGTGCCGCGGCGTCGTTCGCTGGCTTCGTAGTGCCCTCCTCCGGTCCTTGCCCCTCCAGACTCCGCCTGGAGCGTCTTCCCCATGGTGGGTACTCTGCCTCCCACCACTACGCACCAAGCCCCTGCTCCTCGTCATGGCGAACTTCTGCTCCTCCAGCGCCATGGCCCACGACGCCAATAAGAAGATGCGGGGCTCTGAAGAGCAAGAGCGACTCGAATGATGCCCTCGACACGACGGCAACAAAAGCACCCAGCAAGCCATGGCTTCCTTTCTTGGCACTGATGGGCATGGAATCTGCTTTCGTCGGCCCCTTTTTGGATGACTTTCATGGACGCACGGGCGTCCTGATTTATCATGACCCCGTGAGTGTTGACGTGGGCAGCCTGCACATCCTCGGGAGTGCTGCATGGGTACGTTTCGTGTTGGGTTGGGTGGGGAGGTTGGCTTGGAGGGGATGGAAGATGAAGAATGTTGCTGCCTATGGCGAAAGGATTGCAGACTATGATTGGGGACTGTGTCTGTCTTCCTAATCCTTTTCTTATTTGCGGAGGCATCTCCTTTCCTCCTCTGGCTGCTCATCTATCAGCCCAGTCATCAAATTACAACTACTAACTTCGACTTCCACTACCTCCCCATAGGTTCCCTTCCTCTTCTTCCTGGCGGGCGTCATCATGAGCACCCTGACCGTTTTCATCGACGACTTGTTTCAAACGCCCACGGACAAACTACGGCCCGCGCCACAAGAAGTGCTGAAAGCCATCTCCCTCTTCAGCTTCCAGTACTACGTGTCAGGGCTTCTATCGGGCATTTACCTCCTAGATCCCTTGCAGATTAATCTTGTGGTTTTTGGCCTGGCCACGCTGTGTTACCTTCGCTTTGACCGAACGTGGGCTGGTTTGGCGGTGGGAGCGGCAACAGCAGTTGGTGGCCCTACCATTGAGTTAGTGCTAACAAGTTTTACCGATTTGTACCACTACACATCACCTGATTTTTATAGCGTGCCTTCGTGGATTCCTTGGGTCTACTTGTGTGGGGGGCCGGCGGTCTGTAATCTCGCTAGGGCGCAATGGCAGGCTTTGCAAGGGGGGGCTGGAGGAGAGGAGGCATGAGAAGCCGGGGTGATGATAAGAAAATGAAAGGACAAATTAGGGAATATAATAAAGGAAAAATGATAGTTGAAATGATGCCCTAGTTGTTTGAAGACTCGTTGTTTTCTTTTGTTATCTTTCCATCTCCCGTCGGCACTTGGTCCATGGCCCTGCGTGAAGAACTGCAATCAAAGACCTCTTTTGTTCGTCTGAGTATCCACGGCCTCCCTTCATCACCACCATGCCACAAACACCACACACACGCAGGCCCTCTCCCCGGCATGATTAGGAACGAGGTGTGCCTCTCCTTGTGGAGGCAAGTGTGCGGTTGTCCAGGGCGTGGGCTGTTGGGAGCAAAGACAACTCACCTCCTTCTCTCATCGCTCGTCATCATCATCACCCAGCTCCACTTGGAGCATACCCACGCACACAACACCTCACACACTACACCATCAAACGCACTCAACACACAGGGAGGATGAGCTTCTTCCGGGCAGGCAGACGGGGGCTCCTGTCCCTTGGCAGCGTTCCAGTGGTAGGCCTGGCCGTCGCCGCCGAGCAGCAGCAGCACCAACAGGAGCAGCACCACCCGGCCACCAGATGCGACGCCGCGGCCGCGGACGCTGGCGGCATGTCCGTGGAGATGCCCGCGCTGGTAAAGCAGGCGGCGGAGGAGCGGCGGAAGGCGGCACAGCTCAAGAACCCGGGTTCGTTTGAGAAAATCATTGAGGAGGGGAAGAGGCTGTCGTCCGTCGATAGCTTTGAGGGCTTTCGGCTGGAGATCCAGAAGATGGTGACACCACATTTCTACATGGCGCATTCCTTCATGTTGGGCATCAAGCTCCCGCACGTGGACACGAGTGCATTGTACGATTTCTCGACGCATGTGGTGCTGCCGGGGAATCAGTTGCTGATGGCGCGCTTGGGCCACGGAGGCTCCATGGACGGCAGGTGCGTGCTTTGGGTGGGGTGGTGAGGGAGAAAGGGAAGGAGGGATGGGGCTCAAAGGAAGGTGGAGAGACAGTTTTTGTGTATATTATTTCCATGAGGGTACTCTTTTCCATAAGGCACAGACACAAGCCGGCCCGCGGTCAAATCCTCCCTCATTCACAGCACTCGTCCTCGCATCGTCATCGCGCTCACACTTCTCCCCTCCCCCCCACCCCCGCCTCTCTCCGATCAACAGATTCCACTTTGGCCTGGGCGAGAAGACGCTGGTGAAGATGATCGCCAGCTTGCAGCCCAACCCCGCCAAGGACACATTTCAAGTGGACGCAGAGCACCACGGCGCCGACCACTCCCTCACCTTCCGCATGACCAAGGGCCCACAAGTCTATGCTTCCTACCTGCAAAGTATCACGCCTTCCCTGGCGTTGGGTGGGGATACGCTGTTTGATTTCTCGGAGGGCGGGGGGGTCTTTAGCTTGGGGGGGAAGTACACAGGAGGGGATTGGACGGGTGTGGCGATGTTGGCGCAGTACGGGCAGATTTGTTTGTTGCAGTACATTAAGCATGTGAGTCCGGGGAGGATGGCGTTGGTGGCTGATTTGGTGGTGAATCCTCTGACGTTGGATAGCCAGACGGTGTTGGGCGCGGAGGTCAATATGAAGCAGTCTCGGTTTGTGACCACGGTGGATAATGGGGGGAAGATCTCGGCACTGCTCGAGTCGAGGGTGGTCCCGAATGCGGTTACCTTGCTCTTGTCCGGCGAAGTGGACCATGCCAAGGATGAGTACAAATTTGGGTATGGGTTTCAACTAAACTTGTAAGAGGAGGTTAGGGGGAGGAGGAGGGGGGGGCGGGAGGAGGAGAGGGGGAGGGAAACGAAAGCAAAGCAGCATGAATGTCGTCTGTTTCTACGTCTTCGTAAATGTCGTCTGTTTCTAGTGTGGTTGTTTTGTTGCTTCACGTCTTTCTACTTAGTGTGCTTGTTTTGTTGCTTCACGTCTTTCTACTTATATGCTTGTGGTGGTGGGTGCTTGCTTTGCTTTGCTTTGCATGCCCTCCCTCACCATGACTCTTCCTCCTCGTTCCCTTCCTCCCCCTCGGGCCTCCAGCCCAAGTCATCGATAAATATATTCTGCGCCAATTTAATCCACCGTGCCTCCTTCTCTTCCGGTTCCATGGTTGCCTCGACGTCATATTCCCGCCGCATGGCATCTACGTCCTCTTTCCCCAACAAATGATACTCACATCCTTTCCTCAGGCGCAAACACACGTAATCCGGCCCCCGGGAACGAATGAGCGATTCCACCCTCTCCACCCCCTTTCCCGTCACATTAACAAGGTAAGAATCATCGAAAATGAAGGAGCACCCTACAATAACATCCCCTACTTCCATCCCGGCTGCTTGGGCCTTGTCTCCTGCTTCTACTACATAGACGATGCCCGAGCCGTTTGCCACTTCTTCTACTGCCACGCCTAAGGGCTTGCTGATGTTGACCACGTACTCCTGGTTGATTCGAGAGATGAAGAGAATGTGGGTAGAGTGTGAGGATGATGGAGTGGTTGGTAGGTGGAGGGAGAGCAACCAGTAACTTTGTAGTTCAAGAAACACGCAGATCCTTGCGTGGGGGCACGATGAAAGAATCAAGACGGAATGTACCAAAGTGTAGGGAGTTAGAACGTACCTCAAACTGTGTGCCTGCTGTCTCGGGTTGTAGACCCAGCGTAAAACCTCCTTGCGGTTCGTCGACCTGTGGTGGCGGGGCTCCTAGTGCTGTTGGGAGGGGCGGGATGGTGGGCGTGGGTGAGACCTTTTAATGGAAAATAAATGAAAGAGTGGATATGGAGCTGGCGTGTTTGTTTTCGATAGCTTGAAACAATTGGTCCTATACGTTCAAGCCCTCTGCAAGTCAGCGGCGTAATTTATCAGGTTGATAGGTGCGTGCTATGGCGCGGTGGAGGAGGCCTGAGAGGGGGAAAACCCCGTCGAGCTTTTTCCCTAGCGTCTGGATGGCCAGCAGGCATTAATGCCACCGAAGCGAGTATGTTATGATACAAGAGCTCACATTTGCTAGCAAAGTTTATAGGTTTGATTAAAAATGGCCACTAAATGGAGCCGCGAAGCGGACATGCAGGTGAACGGAGCGGGGAGGGGTTGGACAAGGTCTGATCTTGGCACGACTTACGTTGGAACGAGTTGCCATAGAACCCATTGGGCGGCGCCGAGTAGAGGGCGATGCGGGAGGCTTGGCGCTGCCACCGGCTGGGCCCTGGCGTAATGCTGCTGCCGCTGCTGCTGCCACTGCTGATGACGAAGGCTTGGACTTGGGCGTGCTGCTGCAGCGTCGTCCAGATGATGAGACCTAGCCCCAGGAGAGAGCGGCGGCTTCTTGGGCTGGAGCTTGGCATGCCTGTGGTGGCTGTGTGGTGATGGAGGAGAAAGGAAATTAGTCAAGCGTGTACTATGAAGGAAGAGGGCACGCGGCTCCGCCTCCGCCTCCTCCTCCGGGCTTGGACTCTTGCTTACGAAGTGTTTGTCGTGCACAGCAGTCCGAATCCAGAAGGCCTCGCTCTGCTTCTGCTTACTCCAATACTACTTAGGCAAGTCCACCACCGCCAATACACAGGCAGCATGTCGTCACTTTTGTGATTCCCCAAGGTCGTGGGGACAACGAGCGAGCTCCTTGGCTCGCCCTAAAACAGCCTAGTAAACTGCTTGCTTCAAGTAGCATTTGTCCTCTTTGGCCTTCTGCCACACTCCTTTTGCGTCCCAACTCACCCGCTCCTCTCTACACACGCTATGTCCCCATCGCACAGGAGGAGGAGGGGCTTGTTGGTTCGCTTGGCCAATAACGCTGCCTAGGAACGGGACAGATCAAGCAACCCTTTTCGGAAAGAGCGGCGCTCCCTGACGCACCAGGCTCCGGAGGGCGCACCATACATCCACAACAGAACAAGCCATGTTGGCGTCCCACGCCTTTGTGCTTCACAAGCAGCTCCAGCAACTTGGGTGCAAGCGGGCCTTGTCGCAGCTAGCCACGTCCGCTCCGGCCCACCATCCCCAGCAGCACCCGCAGCACCAGCCCTCCCACCCAAAGCAGCAGCGGGCGAATGTTGCAGCAAGCCATCGGGTGCCCCCCTTCCTCCAGCAGCAGCAGGCCACGACTGTGTCCCCGCCTTCCTTGAACCAAGGAGCACACGCACAATCACCACATGCCACGACCAGTGCCGCTGCTGCCGCGTCTGCTGCGTCCATTCCTCCGCCATCGCCCTCCCCCTTGCAAGACGAGGAAGGGGCCGTCCTGACCTACGCCAAGAAGCGCTCGGAGCGGGTGTCATTGCGCAGCCTGGCCGAAGTGGGGTTGGGGACGCGGCCGTGGTTGTCAAGCATGCGCGATGCTGTGCCGATGCGGGACCCTCTGTCGTCGTTGAATTCTCGCTTGAACCGCGCCTCGGACCCTCATTCGCCCGCGGAAAAGGGGTTGCTGCGCATGGCCACGTTTTTGCACCGCGAGCTTCCCATTCGGTTTGCGCGGGGGATTACGTTTATTGATAAGTTGGATTTGTGTCGGGAGGCGCCGAGTCTGAGGGTGGTCAGGGATTGCTACTTGGAGTCCTTCCGTGATATAGTCTCGAGCCCTTGCCCTACCACTGATATGAGCGAGGCGAGCTTTGTTAAGGTTCTGGAGCAGGTGGGCGAGCGGCACGCGGATGAGTTGTTGTTGGTTGCCAGGGGGGTGTACGAGTTACGCTCGAAGTTGGGGATGGATGTGTTGGAGAGCGGGGGGAGCTTTGAGGCGTTGCATGCGCAGTTGGATGAGCTGCACTTGAAGCGGATTGCCCTGAGGATTCTGATGGGGCATTACTTGGCTCTGCACCGCCCGGCACGGCAGGATTATGTGGTACGTAGGTGAAGGTAGGGAAGGGATGTGGTGCTGCTTGTGGTATTCATGAGAATGGTGCTCAACTCTTCCCTCCATCTCGTATGATTTCCTCCTCTCCTTCTTTCTAACCCTTCCTTTTCTCTCCCCCATCCTCTCCCACCAGGGCATCATCTGTACCAAAACCCGCCTTCAAGACGTCATCGAAGTCGCGGCCACCGACGCCCGGTGGATCTGCAAGCAACGCTTCAACGGCCGCGCCCCCCGTGTAGAAGTAATCGGGGGCGAAAACATGGTCATGGCCTGCATTCCCGAATCGCTCTACTATCTCACCATGGAGCTCATCAAAAACTCCCTGCGCGCCGTGGCCGAACGTCATAACACGGCCTTGCTCCGCCCCAATGCTGAGGAGGACGGAACTTCAGTGAAGGAGGGCAAGCCAGGGGTGCCCTCTATTCAGGTCATTTTGAGCAGGGAGTACAGTTTGACGGATGGGCAGCAGGTGGTGATTGAGATCAGGGACGAAGGAGGGGGGATTCCACCCAAGGATTTGGATAAGGTGTTTTGTTACCTTTTTTCGACGTCGGCGGACGCGGAGGTCCAGCAGTCGATCATGGGGGGAGGAGGGGCGAGCAGCGGCGGTGGTGTGAAGAGCAGCAGCAGTAAGAGGGGGGAGGGAGGGAAGAAGGTGCCCTTGGCGGGGTTGGGGTACGGGCTGGGGATTGCTAAGTCGTATGCGCTTTATTTTGGGGGGGATTTGAAGATTGAGAATAGGCCGGGGGAAGGCTGCTCGGTGTTCGTGACGTTGAGTCGGTTGGGGGAGTGTAAGGAGCCGATGGTGTAAGCGATGAGGGAGGGAGGGAGGGAGGGAGGGGGGGAGGAAAGGCGAGATGGAGATATGTATGTGAAGCCGAGTTTGGGGTGGGGGAAGCGTGAAGCTGATGGTGTACGTTATTCACGTGTTTACCTGGCCTATGTTTTGGAGGGAGGGAAGAGGGAGGAGGGAGGAGGAAGATATGTATCTATACAGGACGGAGCGTGCAGCAAAAATAAGAAAGAAAGAGAAGAAAAAAGAAAAGCCAAAGGCTTGGTAAGAAGAAGTCGAAAAGAGAAGCATTAAATCCAATAAGGAAAACAGAAGACGAGAGGAGAAGGAGAAGAAGCAAAGAAACGTCACAACCATCCCTTACGACAATAAGAAAGTCGGGGGCGTGGCGTCATCAGACAAATTATCACCCCACCAATCCCACCAGCTACAGAGACAGAAACAAAAACAGTAACAGCTAGCCAAGTAAAAACATGTGCCACACGCAACGCAAGAAGGCGACAACAAGCCGGACACTTAAGAGATCTGGACATGAATGGAGGAGACGAGGAACACAGGCCAAGAAAAAGAAGAAAATAGATCGAAGAACCATTCAGTATTGCACGCTTGTTTCTTTCTTTCGGCTTTTATTTTGTTTCCTTTCTCTCTTTGAGCGCCCACATACACTTTTGCTTTTGACTCTCCTCTTTTTTCTCGTCGTGCTCACCTACTACATCACTATTCATTTTTCTTTTCTCCACGCACCACAACTTTCCGTCCTGTTATTGGCTGCATGCGGCCTCATTTCTCTCTGCCCATCAAGACAGCGTCCTTTTGCCATCCCATTGGGTTTCCCCCCCTCTCTCTCTTCCCTCCCTCCTTCTCTGCCTCCTACCCAGCTTCCTTACTACACGCCATCTCATTGGATCGCCTCCCTCCCTCCCTCCCTCCCTCCCTCTCTCCTTCACCTTACTCAGTCACACCCAACTGCCCCAGGACAAAGGCATAGATGAACGCCTTCTCCCGCAAGTACTTATACCGATCACTTGCACTGAAATGCCCCGAGCTCATATCAATCTTCA
>Ga0105053_10005722_pt1 | contig 17533 bp, 16 predicted proteins | sample BON01_FD_78093 | JGI IMG/M metagenome (GOLD analysis project Ga0105053, IMG submission 78093) | Freshwater microbial communities from Lake Bonney liftoff mats and glacier meltwater in Antarctica - BON-01 | ecosystem: Environmental > Aquatic > Freshwater > Ice > Glacier meltwater | place: Lake...
CTCCATTTTCACACGCCCCGTGTTTTCGTTTCTTGCCAACCCCGACAATAATACCTGTGGGGATTATTGCGTGTCAATTGCCTTTTTTGGCTGAATCGTCAGCAAGTCGAGACCGCTCCCCAACTTGCGCATGTCATGGTGTATTGTGTGAAAAAACACACGGGGCTGGCATGTGTATGGTCTTTAGATGGACATAGGTGTTGTTACTGCATAGCGCGTGTGTGTGTGTGTGGCACAGTCAAAATGGCCTCGAATCGCTCGAATCGCCTTTTTGTGCATCTAACGGTGTTGCGGTTGTGGTGTGCGCAGGGACCGAATCAATGGATCACCGATCGTGTGGATGGGCTTATTACGGATGCCACGAATTCACCGTTTACGACAATCATCCTACCGTACATGTATATGGATTATCCAGACCGGAAGATTGAGTGGAACGTTTGGACCTTTGACCAGGGGCTAGCCTCGCGCGTGCCTTATGAAGCCGCTGCACGTACACTAACGCAGCGAAAACAGAGCTTCTCAGGCTACACTGTGCGGCAAGGACTTGCCATTACGATGGAACACAACTTTATGATGAGTGAGGAGGGCATGACAAATTTCCACAACCAAGTGCAGCAGGTTGTGGGGAGCATCCAAAACACCAACGACCTCGACGTACACATGGCGCTGATCAATGCCCCTAGTTACCTAACACAAGTGCGCGAGCGATACTATTTGGAAGATTACCTGACAAAATCCATCCGAGATTACATTGACATGTTTGGATTTGTGCAGAAGAACATGAATTCGCTTGACATTATCATTGAGGACACGCGGTCGCTCATCAAAAACTGGGGGGGCGAGGACCCTGATTTCATGCTGTGCAGCGGCAAATTAACATACCAATTAACCATGACACAGGAACGGACATCATACTACACACAGGGCATCGAGGGCCAGAAGTTACTAAAACAGGGTCCCGAAATGCCCATGTACCGAGGACTCAAAATCATCAAAAGCAAGGCGTTTTCGCTCGACGAAGGCTCGGCGCCTCGCGACATCATGCGCCGCCGCGTGCGTGTTGCCGAGTTCTATCTTGTCAAGACGGAAGGCTTGGTGTCGCTGCAGCTCTACGACGAAATGGCCGACAACTTTGCCACGTTGAACTACAACGAAACCATCAAAGCAAAGGTCGCAACGTCGGATAACGATCCCGTGACGCTCCTCCTGATTCGTCCCAACATTGAGCACTACATGCTCGGTGTGATTATTGGCCGCGGTGGCATTGACCATCTTGGAGCCACACTGTGGGGACAGACTGAAATGAGCGTGTTTGACGACGGACAGCACGGCGTCTGGGGCATGACCTACAAGTACCACGAGCGGGCCATTGTTTTCAACGAGCGCAATCTGCACCGCGTGTGGGACGTCGCCTACGATGGCTACGTGGGCGGCAAGGATATGACGATTGTAGACATGAACAGTTCCGACAGCAAGCGCCAGTTTATTGACGCCTCCAACAACTACAATGCCGAGTATGATGGCGGTTCAATTGTCCCGGTGGGTCTTGACCAAGTCTTGCCGTGGCTCCCGTCTCCCATGCTGCTGTGCGACTTTACAAACATGAGCAACTCCACGACGGCGCTTGCGACCGCCGACATGTTTATTGCCGACGTGGGTCGGTTCATAGGGAAAACCATGGGTCGGGTTGACGGTGAAGTGCCCCGCAAGGAGCTCCAGGACAAGCTCTCTGCCATGTACATCGAGCTCGAGCTCTGCAATAATCACCAGCTCGTCAAGGATGCCACCCTCGCGTGCACAAACAACGAATCCACAAGCTGTCGCCTCATGTACCAGGGAACGTCTACGGCAAACTACACCAATGGCCAGCCCATTCACATGGCGGGTTCTGGGCACCACGGCAATGACTACCCAGGAGTCGCCGCCGTGCGCAACGGCAAGCAGCTGGCAGCTTCGGCCGCCCCAGCCATTACCACATACAGTGGTGGACATTCCAGTATCAAGGCGAATTAGTTTGCATTTCACATTTATTTTCCGCAACCTGTTTCGAAATAAATCGTCCTGCTTGCAAAACACGTTTCTTTGTGCACGGTGGGAGTGAGTGTGCGAATTGATAGTTTTATTGAAAATACGAAACGGGCGTGCTTATGCCTCCTCTGGGGCGCTTTTGGCCCTCCTGGTGTGTGGCAACACATGCAGTTTTGTGGAAGTAGTGAGCATACGGCCCCGGGGCACGGGTACTTTGCCAAGGTCAGTAGACTCAACACCCGACTTGGGGTGCAATTTGCGTCGCATGTGTTTGGGATCTCCGAAAGTGCCAGCACTTTTGCCGGACATGCCAGCACTGTTGCCGGTTTTGGACGGTCTCTTGAGTCCGCCTATGAGGGGCACGTCTGACGTTGCATTGTCCCCTGTTATTTTCACGGGGATTGCAACAGCTTTGGCCGGCGAATGTCGCGTAATATTTCCGAACATCGAGGTCATTAGCTGCGACACCTTTGTCACGAGGAAATTGGAAGAGTTGGTGTATGCGGGCTTTTTCGAGTCGCGGTGTTTAGAGCCACTCACAGCGCTGGACACATTCACCACACCGTTTACCATGCCGACATTCGCCTTGTTATTGCCAATATTGTCCTTGAACAGGTGGTTCGAGGCATCTGGAACGGCTGGCAGGTCGTCTGCACGGTGGATGTGTTTTGTCGGAGCGGCTTTCGCCGCTTTTGCGGGTTTCGCGCTGTTCTGCGCGGAAACGAGCGACAAAAACAGCAGCAAAACACCCACGGTGGCCTGCTTATAAGACATGCTCGAAGCCGAAGCATAGCACCGCATGATTGTGTTTCGTTGTGCCATCCGTGGTCACTTATATACTAGAGGCCAATGTTTCGGCACGAGGGGGATTTCCTCGTGGATTTATCGTGGACTCAAGGTCCAAAATAGACTTGTATTGTGCGTCTATTCCCGCAAAACAAGTTCAAGAACAGGCGCAGAAACAGGCGCAGAACAGATGAGGAAACGTTTTATTACGGCTAATCAACACACGGTGTTGTTCTGGGTTTTTCTGTAAAATGCGCGCGTGTCGGGATGCTGGGGTCTTTATGGATAAGCCAGGCTTCGCGCGTGCAGATGGTGTTTTCGTGGGATAGCGTTGTGTAGCTGCGGCTACCGCACGACATGCACGGGTGTTCGATCCTAGCGGTACGAGTGACCAGTATGTCCCGAACCACCGCCCATGGGTTTAATACTGTCAGTTCCTGGTAGCATCTTGTTAAACACGGTGGTCCAGCATGTGGTGGCAGGCTGGTCGTCAGAGTCCATCATAGCACTCTTGCTATTGTACATTTCGTCGCTCTTTCGCTTCTTCGACGAATCGTTTGGGTTATGAGAATCGTCGGTGAGGGCAGAGGAGAGAATGGCATGCTGGCGGTTGCGATTGTTGTTGTAGTTGGTGGATTCTTCTTCCTTGATGCGCTCCACCTTGTTGTTGGCTTCCAGCAGCTGTACGCGGAAGGCCTCTGCCGATTGGATGGCCGTGCCATGCGCTTCGGCAGCCGCACACGCGATGCTAAACGCAGGGTTGCTCTGAAAGTCAATAATGCCCTTCTTCTTCATGCCCTGTTCACAGGCCATCTGGATCCCCTGCAAAAAGGACGCCTTTTGGTCGTCAGGAATGTTTAGCGATGTCACCCAGGGCTGGATTTTCTCCTGCACCTCGACGTGGTACTTTTCCATGTTTTTCTTTTGGATTCCCTCCAGAGTCTCCGACATTTCGGCATTCGAGTGTTTCAGACTCTCAATGTGTTCTAAGAGTTTTGTCAGGGCATCAGGATCGGATGCCTGCACAGCGGTCTTGAGCATGTCAATGGTTGAAGGCTGCATAGACATGCCCAGACCCTGCGCAGACGCTCCACTCCCATTGATGGGAGTGTCGCTGGCCGGTTTCGCAACATGGTGCTGGTTTTGCGTTGAATTCTCAGAATTTGTTTGCACATCAGGCTGTCGGGTAGCAGTCTCGTCCGCCGCGGAAAGCATTCCAACGATACACCCTCTTTGTATTCTCATTTATATACCACGCGGGCTCTTGTCGCACCAACACATGCTGTCGATGTGTTCTCACACCTAGCATTCCTACACACACCAGCATTGCGAAATCCGACCAAAAATGTCCAAAAACTACGCAAAACAGGCAAACACTCTCATGTGCACACTCCTGTACCATGGCCAATACTTTCGCGTTATACCGCGCACAAAATACCAGCACTTTCGCGCCATACCGCGCACAAAATACCTCGATTGTTCCAAAACACTCTCCTCGACTTTAACACATCGCCATGTACTGGTCCCCTGCGTAGTCTTGTCCAACAGCGGTCCAGCAAAGTCAGCCCGAAACTAGCATATGTGCGCCACAATTCGGCCACAAGCGGCCAAACCCCGCACCGCATTCGACAACCAAGCATAGCACTCGTGTACGAATGATCTTGTGATTTTAAGGTCCACGTGGCCCTTAAATCACATTGTGCGTCTATTCCTGGCACCTTGGGCTATAAAACACGTGCTGTGCGGTGTTGGTATGCTAACACATTGTGACGGAAATGGCGCGCCGCAGTCTTGTGAAATGCCCCAAAGCCTTTGAAAAATACGGGTTCTGTGGGCTTCTGGCCGTGATCTACGCTGCCAAGCTCGCCATGCCAGCTAACCTGATGCAGCTGCATGCGTTCTTTGCCGAGGTCAAGCGCATCTGTTCGATCGACCCATGCAAGTGGCACAACGTGCTGCCCAAAAAACAGGGAGGCATCTCGTTTGCGCACACCGTGTGCTTATTGAGACACTACAACACCTGCAGTTTCGAGGAGATAACCACCAGCGAAGGAGTGACCAAAACCAACTTATTGGGGTGGCTCAAGAAAAATACCACACCGAAATCGAGCTACATTGTGCACGTCGGCAAGCACGCGTTTTTTGTCGACATTGGCAAGAGCAAATCGCAGTGGAAAATCTATGACCAGGGCGGCGTCCGGTCCAAGAAGGACCTCGATATTCTGAAGAAGAAGGGTGGATATGGGCGCAAGATGATCAAGCGAGTCATCAAAATCAACACAACGTGACACCACCACCATGACGTCGAAAGTATTTTTTCACGCCCTGAGACGCCCAGAATGCATGTGATAATAAACACAATCTTGGTAATAAACACAATCTTGCGTGTGTATACGCGTCTCCCGACTTGGTACCGCACAGGTCGTTTGGAAATAGGATTCTTCAGACAAGACCGTGGACACGCATAGGTCTGTCAAATTGGTAGTCGAATTCCGAGCCATAGTCTACCATCACCTCGGCCCCCACCGCGATGGTAGTTTGTGCAACGAGCACGGTGAGCGCGTGTGCATTGTCATCAATAACGACGGGAAGTTGCTTGTAGACAGCATTGTTTTTGGGATCGCCCCTTTCGAAGTGTGAATTGGCCGCAGCCCCGATCATGGTTTGGTCAATGTTGATCGAATAGTCTATGAAACGCTGCGGGCGTCCTGGCATGGCTTGTATATGATAGGTCGGTCGATCTTTGGGTTTGGAACTATAGAAAACTACATCACTACACAGCACTGCACATATTTCGCCAGGGGCGATGCGTTTGTTGGTGACAAAAAGACCGCTGTGTCTGGCGCCGTTTGGTGTTTTTGCAATCCATGTTGCCTCTGCAACCTCTGTGTCGCTGATTCTGGAACACTGCTTCATAACCTTCATGACACACGCCAGTGTTCGACAATTGCGTGTTGTGTTTTTTAGGATGGGTTTTTGTTTTTCCCATTTGGTGAACCAAACCTCCGTGTCAACGAGCGCCACTTTGCCGTTGTCTCTGACCGTAACCGGTCCTGCCATGCCCGCATTGCGGGTGCGCGGATGCGGTAGCTTGGTTTCATTGCATTGTATGCATTCGTTGGTGTAATCACGCGGTATATGCTGCAAATTGCTGGCTTCCTGCCAACCTTTGAAGCAATGGTTACAGAGATAGTGCCTTGGGTTGGTGCACGTTAGTGATCGAGATTCTTGCCTTGGGGTATATTTGCCAACATCTGCGGTGTTGCTGCATTGTCCTTCTGCGCGTTGTGTTGCCATATCAAAACACTCTGTGTCGTAGTCTTTGTCGGTGTGTTGCTGCGGATCGACGCAGTACGGACAGCCTGCAGTCGGGCACAGACGACCGGGGATGCGAAAAGACGACATGATCCTGTTTTGCTGGATTGCTTCGACTCTGATTACACTTATATAGGGCGCATGTCAACGCCAAGGTGCCGGCACGATAAGCATGGCGTCTGGAAAGTTGGCAAATCCCACATATTTTCGCCGACACAGTGATTGTTCACAACAACACGTTGCACAGGCTGGCCCAAGCAGCGCCCGAAAATCGGAAGTCGCAATGTGTATACGTAGACGAGTGTGGATTGGCACGTCCTCGACGTTTTTGGCAAAGCGGTCTTACCGTGTACAGCACAGTGTCATCGAGGTATATAAGGACGCATTTCGGACATAGGTGTCTGTTGTATCAAGTATCACGAGTTAGCCAGCCGAAGTTGAAAACACCGCGCAAGTGTGGATTCGGGACGCCGGCGGCAGGCAGAGATGTCGGGGGTGTCTCGTTTCTTGCTGCTTTCGGTGCTTCTTGTGGCGTCGACGGTCAACGCGATGGATGGTGGTGACGAAGGGGGACGCAGGAGTCTTCGCAGCAGCACCGGAAACTGCAACGGCAAAGCAGCCAGCAACGTGGATCCTTCTGAGGAAGTGATGCGTGCAATTGTTGAAGCGGGTCTGTCCATGGCGATGATAAGGCGTGCTGCGCTGGTGCCTGGTCGCGACCGTCATGTTGGACATCACAGGAATCGCATCCCCGCGGTGGGAGACCGTGTTTGGGCCGAGTTTTCGACCAGCAGCCGCGCCAACTACTTTATGTATCCAGCAACGATTACCGGCGTGGAGTTTGATGACGATGGTAGCGTGAGCAGCGTGCATGTGGCTTGGTGGAACCGCTATCGCAACCACACCCACCGTAATGCCCGCCAGGTGTACTTTCGCAACGAAGAAGCCCCTGGAGATTTCCCCGCAGCCAACGAAGTGTTTACTGAGTTGTTTGATGACATCCTGGAAGAGCACAACTATCAGCTCTCGATTTCGAATGCTGGCATTTTGCCTGAGATTGCAGTGCACGAGGAGGAGGTTGCTGTGTCTGAGGAGGAGATTGCTGTGCACGAGGAGGAGGTTGCTGTGCCCGAGGAGGAAAGTGCTGCGCAAGTCGCGACTGCCGACTTGCCCACAAACCGCATACTGGCGGTGACTGACGCGATCAACGGGGATATTCCAGAAAGCATCGAGCATCTTCGGGAGCGATTGGAGATGACCACCCGTCACCTTGCTGAAACACGCGAGGCGTTGACGAATGCAATTGCGCATGCCGACACATGGATGCATATGCCAGGTAACATGGCAGCTACTGTGGGCGTGGTGGGTGTCGTCTCGGACGTGGCATTTCCTCGTGCACCTCGTATGGTCAGTGCTGTTACAGCGGAGCGTTTGCGTCTGCAGCGTGAAGGGGGGGGTGTCGTCTTGGACATGGCATTTCCTCGCGCACCTCGCATGGTCAGTGCTGCTACAGCCGAGCGTTTGCGTCTGCAGCGTGAAGGGGGGGGTCTGCAGCGTGAAGGGGGGGGGGCCAAAAAGACCAAAAAAGCCGCATCTACGTGCTCGGGAGGTCCTGCGAGCAGCAGTGGCGGATCTGCGTCCTCGAGCAGCAGTGGCGGATCTGCGTCCTCGTCTGTGACCCACTTTTCTGCGGCTGACCACGCCATTGTCAATGACGCGGTGGCAGGTGCAGCTGGTGGTGCAGCTGGTGGTGCAGCTGGTGGTGCAGCTGGTGGTGCAGCTGGTGGTGCAGCTGGTGGTGCAGCTGGTGCAAATCCTGGCATTATGCCGGCTGCTCTGCCGTTGGCGCCAGCCGCTGGTCTAGTTCGTACGATTATTGGGCGCGTTGTGCAGCCTCGTGTTTTTTACGCTCCTGCTCGCGATATGTACGAAAGGCCCGGGGATTGGTACGGGGGTCCGAGGCCGAGGGCGAATGGTGGCAACGACGCCTCGCCGTAATCGATCCAAGTACCTTGGCTCGATGTGCATGTGCCCACATGGGTAGCAGCACAACATTTGCATGGAACTGATCGAGAGTAGTCCGCAGACCATGGCAAATCACACACACACATAATACACTTTTCACGTACATACATACATACAGAACTTTGATGCGTTCAGCACACCACGACGTGATTGTGGTAGTGTGCGGGGTCCGATTCCCTGCAAGTTCAGAGACGATCATGTGATATTCTAGCAGAAAGTAAAAACGCACTTGTCGTACAGAATCATGTCCCCATATATTGCAATGTGATTGGCCCACATTGGAACGCGACGCACAATATAACCGAGGCATCGTTTTGTCCACGAGCATGGACATGATAGTGCACAGTGGTGTTGCGCAAAATGCAGCTGTTCCGATTGACCATTTTAACATTTTCCTGGAGCCCGGCGGCATCATTTCGAGTCTGGCACGCAGCATTGCAGCATACTGGGAGGAGTTGCCTGAAGCCAGGAATGCGGTGTGCGTTTTCCTGTCCAAATACACAACCAATGCAATGCAGTGTGCCGTGGTGCCGTGGATGACGGCGTCTGCCGTTTTTTTCAACCTGAACCATAGCATCTTGTATCAACTTTCGTGTATTACACCCAACGACGCATCGTATATGATACCTCAGCGGCACCACGAGCTGGAACTGCTGCTTTCGAGCATAAACGAGGTTTTCGAGTGTTTTTCATGCGCAGCCAGATCAAACCACACAAAATCCAGTGTCAGACACACAAATAACTATGTCTGTATAAACGCAGAGGCACATAGCATACGATCAACACCAGAGACGTTGCAGGGTTACACACAGCAGCAAAGTGAAAAATACGGCAAGACAATGCAGAGCACGCGCGAGCAGTGGGAATTTACAAATGCGCTGCTGCAGACAAACATTAACGTGTCGGAAGAACAAATGCTGGGCCTGAATGCCGGAAAATGACAGAACCCAAACGTTCTACCCATCCCCGTGTCGTGTGGCAGTTTGTTTTTTTTCGCGAGGTTGCGGTTTTTGATGCTATTTTGGGCATGTGCACTGATAAATAGAAAGCCCGAGATAGGCAGACGATATCTGAGAAACGGCACGACATAGCACGCGACAAGAATACGAATGTCGGGACCCAATGTCAAGCTTGCCTCTGCGGAGTGTTCTACGCATGTGATGGTGGATGGTGTCGAGAGCGTGACGGATCGCAAAGATACGACGCATGGTGTTGGGACCGTGAAAGAGAACATGCCATTTCCAGAGTATAAGCAGCACACTTGTAAGCGTTTTGCCAGGGGTATGGAGATTCTGGGAGGCTCTGAGTCGTTGCACGATCACAACGGCGTTGAGATGGAGCTTACTGCTCACGCATCGCGCGTGTCGTGGGATGATGGCAATCGTATCGAAAACAGCGTGTTCGGGACTGGCACGAACTGCGACACATTTGGAGCGCTGGCAGACGACATGGTGGAAGGATGCACCCGCGCGCAGGTGGTGGCAAACCAAGCACTGTGCATTGCGATTGGCAACACACAGAACAATGCAGAGGTCCACACTATGCCCGCGAGCAGCATCCTGGTGCTTGCTGCGGTGGGCAAGAATGTCGACACTGCTTCGAAGATGGTACCTCTTTACTCTGCCGATTTCTTCGAGGCGTTTGCGGAGTACTATTCGATGGCCGGCGGCATTTTCACGCCTCCAAAGTCGCTACTGTCCAAGGAGAGCAGCGCCGTCATTGATTTGCAGATTTTGGGCCCGAATCGGTCGTGGCAGCATGTGGATGCGCGTGGATGGGCACATCATCACTACGCATGTGGATTGACTTCGGACACGTTGATTACCGTGAATCGTCGTGTGTATGTCATGCCCGAGTCCTCGCTGACGATTGTTACCCGCACTTTTGGAACGAATCTCATGAAGCTCTCGTCGACGTCGTCTGGCATGTTTAGCCTGGAAATGCGCGACAACTGCTACAGCAACCAGGACGAGGCGATTCGCAACTGCTCTGGTGTGTGGAAGAAGAATCAGGAGTCTGGCAAGATTGAAATGTGTGCTGTCAAGCTCGCCAGGAGCAGCTTGAAGTTTACCACCAAAAACGTCTCGAGTATGCAGGCTAAAGACAGCGTCAAAGACGAAATTCAAAAGGAGAAAGGTGTAGTCCAGCCGAGCACTGGCCTGTATCCTTTTTTGAACAACACAAGCCTGAGTGGCGTCTTTGTGGCCACTCTCTGCACTGGCTATCGCAAGAATGTGGTACTCCGCTCCATGAGCTCATATGCCAATACAAAGGGAGCAGGCACTCGTGGCACTACGAGGGGGGGCGGGGGCCGCCAACCGTTGCCTCCATCCCCACCAGAGACACCAGAGGATGATTCCGACGACATGGATGATATGGAAGACAATTCTGAGCTGTCATTCCCGACCATCGAGGCTGGCAAAACTCTGTATGAAATGAAAGGCCTGCCCGCCTACGATGCGAACCAATTCACACTGTGTGCCCCGTGCTACACCATCCTGGATGTGCTTGTGTACGCAGCAGATGGAAATGCGAATGTTGATGCAGTTGCTCTCTCCAGTGCAGAAGAAGATGCCAAGGCAGTGCAGTTAGTCCAGGCGGTCGCCATGCAGATTCGCAACTTCAACAAAATGACGGTGGCTTGCTCGCAGGCTACGATCTCGAGCATGGATGCAAGTGTGCTTACCATCAAGAAAGCCGACATGACCCCGGAGGATCATGCCATCCTCGCGGCCACCAACATCATCAACGCCAATGCCTCCACGTTCTTCAATCTATAGACACCGCTGTCGGTGCACGCAGTGGTCAAAGGGCTCAGCGAAACATACATACGAGAGAGAAGGCTGTGCATTCCAGGATATAGACTACGACGCCGTGTGATGGGAGATTGTGTGTATTTGCTTAGAATGGAACCATTATGGCCATCGAACCCGACTATCAATAACATTTTGAATTTATTATCTTTTATTGTATAAATATCTCCAAATTCTGCCCAAAACCCCAGGAGCTCGTGTTTTTTTGAAGCGGTCTGGTATAGTCTGTTGTGGCCGCAGGACTGGCCCTGTAGCAGCGCACGTATTGGGCGATTGTATGTGAAGCACACTGCTATCCAACACTGGTCTGTCTGTGATAAAGTCAGTGTCACGTTGCCTGTAATAAAACGATTTCCGAGGAGCATCATTGGTGACAACAAAAATGGGGATGGTGTAGTGCGACTTTTTGCGGTGTGCTGGCAAAACCAGACTGTCATATTGTCCACACGAAGCAACTTGCACTTTGTCGCTGTGCCACGAATTGTCCCGCATTATCGTGTCTGGGCGGTCATTTGTGGCGCGTGCATGGGGTACGAATTGGTGGCTTTGGGCGCGTGTGAAGAGTGGCCTAGCTGTAAATTGCGCACTGTTTGTGTGTGTTTCCGCAGTCGCAAGCGGGGGGTTCCTTTGCAGAGAGACGGCGCACGAGATGGGAAAGTTACGTTTGTTGTTTTGACGCGACCGACATGAGGTGGATTGGCGAGAGATAAGAGCATCACATGCAAATCGTGGCACTGCAATATCGCCATTGGACACAGACATATCAAGACGATAGTTGTTATGCTTCTGATGTCAACATGCATGTTTGCGCACATTCTGACTCGTTAATATATCTGCGCACCACGAGACATCGCCGGACACGTGCTGCGCGAATTTTAATATTGCGGCAGATTTTTTGGAGTTGTGGTGAGATTGTGAAGTTTTGCAAGGATGAAATCCGAATGTGGGGGGTTGATGTTTGTTGTGTCATAAACACGAGAAAACTGTGTCCCAGGGGTCGTCTTCGATAGGACAGTCGATCTCAGGCACACAATCCGGAACAAGGGGGATTGTGTTGCCAATAAACCCAATTTTGCAACTTTTATGATACGGATCGCGCACAATACTTAGTTCGACAATGGTTTTCTTATGCACAATTATCAGCCCGTCGATGTACTTGACGTCGGCATTGTAGCCGAGCAAAATCCCGCTGAAAAGCCCGTTTTTGATCCACTCGAGTATCACCTTAGACCGGAGCGTGCTGTAGTCAAAGCGCAGCACCACCATCAAACCACTGTGTTTGTCAAGCCATGTATAGACCACATCACCAATGATTTCTCGCGAGGCGTCTCCGTGTTCCAGCCACACCTGTGTGCCAATCATACACCCGCCGCTGACCACATTGCCTAGTTCGGGCATGCTAAAAAAGTAGCCGTCTTTGCAACCCGTCCCCGGGTCCGCAGTGCCAATGGCATAAAAATACGACGCCGCGCGTGGAGGGGGTGGTGGTGGTGCGGGAAGAGTCTGCTTTTTTGTAACATTCTTGAAGCGCAGCTGCTCGTGAGCTTCGTCCACAATGTTGGCTCCTGCATGGTGGTGTGTTTGCAGAGACGTTAGTTGGTACCCACAAGGTCATCCATTTTGCTATCGCACACACCGGACTGGAGACACACAATTACACACCGGGAGCCTCTGCTGTCACTTTGTAAGCAGTCGTTGGCAATTCGTACATTTTGCGCCCTCGCTAAGCAAAGTGTAAAGCCTAACCCCCAATTGCCCGATGTCAAGCGCGAGAACGAGTGTAGCAACGGTGTTGACTCGCACACGACGGTCATGACGACGAATACAGTTTTATATACCGTTTGCCTGAGTCGCACGCAATACGGCGCTCGAAAAAATATCACCTTGACAAACATAGAACGCGTCACCGTGCTTTGTCGTGTTTTTGCTGTTTTTCCGAAAGGGTCGTGTTCTAAACACAGTTTTGAAACAGATTACGCTCGCTGTGCATTGGCGATTTGAAACAATTGAATCTATATATGCGGACGAGCACAGCAATTCAAAGAGACACGGTTGCCTGTGTGGACTGGCTCTAAAAGTTGAGCTGCCTACACCACAGCCCATCCTGTACCGTCCCTCGAATCACACAATTCTGGTAATCTGTCGCATGCATCGATGAAATCAACACCGTCCCCCGTTGTAGCGGTGTGGTGCGCGCATGTGCCTTGACTTTGTATTCTACAGGTGGTTTCAAAAAAAGTCGGGTTGCAGGACTGTGTCTGGCAAGGAGGAGGACGACTGGATGTCGGATCCGCGCTCCAAGATCAAGGAAACATGCGCACTTTTGCTACTGAACAGTGTGCGGGGCAGTCGCGCGCACACGAAACCGAAGAACGAGCCAGAACGTGCCCAGTTGTACAAGACTGTCAACAGCAACATCATTACAATACTCAGCGCTCAGCGACAACAGCAAACGGTACGCTTACAGGGGTTGCAATGTGACGACGGCGAGACGAATCTGCTCTACATCTCGGACAACCTTGCCGAGCTCGTGCACGATTATGTATGGCTAACCCGGTGCTGCAGCAATGCAACCGAGATTGCCGACACTTTCAACAGCAACCATTTGGTGGGATTGCTCGTGTGTAAGAGTCTTAGTTTATTGTTCAGCGACATGCGCTCCAGCGATACCATCACCGTGGCGTCGTTTTTCCCTTCATACCCGACGATCCATGTTTGTCCGACCAACATCAGCGAAATGCGCTATTCCGAGCTGGTCTTTGTCGTAACCAGCTTGCAACAAAAGTGGGACCTTCTCATCACAATGGACATCGCCGCATCGGCGCACGTTTTGGCGAGCTGCATGGCTCGTTTTGGACACCTTGCCAGCATGCAGATGTCGTCACAAATTCTCGACGATACACAGGAGCGAGAGCACGTCAACGCAGGTGTCGCGGGTGGCGATGCCGACAGTACTGTCCGCACCACCACAGTCAATACACTGTGGGTGCTATCCAAGCGTGCCATCCGGCATTTTTCCAGTACATTCGTGTGCATGGCCCGTGAAATCAGTATTCTCCATGCGAGCTCGGCCATTCTTGTGAAATGCATGAGCGACGCTGATTACAGCAAGTTCATCACAGATGAGGTAATGGCGTATGGATTCAAGCTTGCTCCTGATATTTCCGACAGTATACGGAGCTGTTTCGGTAAAATCAAAGGGCTGCGCCAGAGCGAATTTCAGCAGGGTATGAGCGACGCAACCAGAGCCCCCGCCGCCGCAGACGCTGCAAAAAATGACGAAAAACCGTCCGCAGACAAGAACTGGGATTTCCTCATGAAAAAACTTGGTCCACACAAGCTGGGCCCGCGCCCAAGGAAAATGAATGCGGAATTCAACACGCTGCTGTGTGATGTGATTGTGGCTCTGTCAGAGACATACAATCACGTCGAAAACACCACCATCACACGCTCCTGTCTCAATATCATACAAACGGCCCTCAAGTACTACTACGTGGTGCCTTCGGCCGAGCGGTACCGCGAAATCGTGCTCATGCAGAACCTGTGCCCCGGACAACGACTTAATTATGCCTTTGATTATATGCACTTTGACACAGGTGGGCCCTCGCGTCCAACATGCATGTTTTTTGCAAGTGCATGTGTCAAAGAGCCCCCGATAACTTGACGTGGTACTTAGTATTTGCAATGTTGCGTCGGTATATCCAGACGCTCTGTCTGACGTTAACAACTGACACTGTGCAAATCCGCGTGCCAGGCCAGCTATCACAAGTCATCTATCTTCACAATTTGCAGTTCAAGCAAGATGTTCCTCCTAATACGATTTTGGATTGGCGTGACGATTCGCCGGCAGGGCCTATTGCAGCGTTTCTGCAGCTCATCACCGATCTGGAAATCTGGTTAGAGGACTCGGATGATCCGCTCGGAATTCTTGGTGACACCATGCAGATCCGTCGTCCCCTGGATAACAATCGAGAAGCTGTAGATGCTAACGCGGCGACGGAGGACGAGCAATCCGCCCCCGACCTTAGCCAAAAGGTCAGTACAGCTCCAATAATCAACGTTTCTAGCAGTTGTCTCGGATATGCACACAGACATACATGCGTGTGATGCACACGTTGCATCATTGCATGCCCCTGCAATCCAGTTGGCGCACACACGCATAACCTCTCTATTGAGGGAGCTATTGCTCTTGATATGCGTGCATTGCGTGTTTCTGCTCCACGATCTGACACACACACACACACAGTATAACGAAGCACATTGTATTGTCGTGAACAAAACCAATGCGTTTTTTGTGGATCGCCAGACGTCCCAGCTGTTTCACACAAGCAAGCAAAGAAGTTTTCCTGAGTTCCATCCTGCGCTCTCCCTGCTCGTGGTGTATGCGCGCAAAAACAAACTCATGGAAAGTATGGCGTCCGTGGCCATCAACGCGCTCAAACTCGCGTCTGGCGTCAATCATGCCGCCTGATTTGTCAAAAAGTTGTGTGCGGAGTTCCGAGCAAGCGTATTCGACATGTGCCCGCTCACAACATGCCGCGGACAGTAGCAACATGTGGCAGAATCGTATAAAGTGTGTATGTTGGAGGTGCTCTTGCTGCGTCCTTAGGATTTCCCATGTTTTTCAATATTCCGCCGTTCACAACACTTTATTCGCATTTGCTCTGGCACAGAGCGCGTGCGCACACGCGAATAAGCATCGACACGCACTATATAAGCCAATGTGTTCGAGGAGATGGCGGATTGCACTAAGAAACTGGATCATGGAGTTTACTGTTGAAATTGTGACCTCGAACGGTGATTATCAACACCTCATAACCGAAGCAGAAAAACACACCAAGCACCTTTACGATTTCGTCGATATCTGGTGTTTGAAGCAGAATGTTCAGCCGGAGGATTACTGTCTGATGAGGAACTCATATATACTGCCGTCCAACGCCACGTTTGACACCGTAGCTGTTGACGGCAACAGACTTGTGTGTTGTATTTTACCCTTGCAACGACCAATCAAAACACATGAGCAGTTGTATAACCACATGCCCATGTCGGTGCAATCCGTGAAGGACCTGGCACAAATCATGAAGTATCTCGTTCTCCACCACAATAACAAATTCGCTTGCAATAAGGTGAAGGAAATCTCCGATGGCGTGCTTCTTTCCATTATCGAGGTCGAGCAACAGGTGGGACACCCCATATATGCCAAAATGACGCTGCTCGATCGCATGCGGGAAATCACGAGAGTAGCAAAACAGAAGCTAGGCAGCGTGTACGATAACGTTTTGACGGAAATCGCGAACGAGCTGCCCACATTGCCGCATCACGCCGACAACGGCGTACACGCTCCTTTGTAGCAACAACAGGCCTCACACGCCGCACATTGCATTACAGTGACAAAATATGTATTTCGGGAACAGCATGGCCGTGGCTATAAAAACGCGGAATCCACACTGGCATGTTCATACGCACCCTCCGCACACATGTCATATTGCCAGAGTTACGAGCCTCGCGTCCATACCGTGCACATGCCGTGCAAAGAAGATCTGCTGCACGCTGCGCGAGGAGTGCTGCACAGGGATGTTCTGTATGATCCAGAAGACTCGGACATGAGCATGTGCGGTGACGAAAGATTCCGTTTGCATGTGAGTCTGGGGTTGTGGCAAATTGCGCTGCAGCAGGGGAATCCGAGCAAGCCGCGTTATCTAGATTTTTATTAAAATTTTGCAGAAACAATTGCACTATCGGTCCTTCTTGTAGTCATTGATGATGCGTGTCGGCGTGGTCCTGCACGCCATGCTGATGATAAAAATGACAATGACAGCGCACTGCAAAAGGTTGAAGAAGACGCTGATTTGCCAGGCGTACGCGAGGTTTCCGAGCATGAGGACGGTGTTGCAAATAAGCGAGGCAAGATTGCTGTACGTGGTGGTTTCTTCGGTAATAAAGTGTGGCGAGTGCGATGTGGATAAAACAGAGCATATGAGGTAGTTGCAGAGGCAGATTGCAAAGTGCAAGAATATGGTGAAATAAACCAAAACGAGCGAGCCAGAAAACGAGACAACGAGCGGACAGGACACCGAGTAGAAGACGAATTTGGACAGAATGGCAATGTGCATCAGACAGATGAAAAACACCACCAAAGTGGGCATGTGCTTGTGAAAAACAGTGGAAGTTCCGGCATTCAATTTGTACAGCCCGAGCATGGGAAGTATAATCGAAGCAGAGAGAATGATCAGGGCGATGCCAATCGCGTTGTTGGCAGAGTGGTTTCCGAGCGTCATGCCGCACAGGGCACTCTTTGCAACATAGATGCACTCGCACAGCGCGACAATATAAACGGCCACAACGGCGGCAAAAGCAGTGAAATGGCACAAAAGTATGGATATCAGAGCATTTACATGCACTTCGTGATACACGGGCACGGTCTGTGCAACCAGTTGCGGTTCGGACATGCTGTTGAGAAGTGCACTGTCATTGTCGGCGGGCACCACCGGCGACGCTGTGACATCGGCGCTAGCGGACGGAAGGTCGTTCTGAGAGCGAAACGTGTCCACGTGGAAGAAAAAAAG
>Ga0105053_10005725_pt1 | contig 17527 bp, 14 predicted proteins | sample BON01_FD_78093 | JGI IMG/M metagenome (GOLD analysis project Ga0105053, IMG submission 78093) | Freshwater microbial communities from Lake Bonney liftoff mats and glacier meltwater in Antarctica - BON-01 | ecosystem: Environmental > Aquatic > Freshwater > Ice > Glacier meltwater | place: Lake...
AAAAAAAAAAAAAAAAAAAAATCGATTTTTGTTGTTGTATAAAAAAAAGGGAGTGGTATTTTGACAAGTGAAGGAAGAATGGAGACATATATGATACTTCGCAGGATGCAGAGCTGCACAAACCCGTAGAATCATTTAGTCCTCGGTATTATGATCACTCGAACATGCATCCTTAGTTATTCAAGGACGACAGCATCTAGCAGTAGGTATGGTTGATCTTGGGATGCTTGCTTTCTGTAAGGATTGTTCGCCGATTGTTGGCAAGACGACTGAGGATGAATGGTTGGCGGATGCTCTAGAATCGTGCCAAGTGGAAAATTCAGTTTTCACGGTGTCGATTCAACGGCGTATCATGTCGTCAAATCTCTTGCGGTTTTGGATATGACCAAAAAGACATCTTTGGATCAGGCTTCATGTATTGCACAGCTTGCTATTCCAGCACATGGCTCAGGACGACTGGGCATGCGTTCGCAGCATCATGCACGAGTGTACTCTCTGAACAGTCAATTTCATTGGAAGTTTCGGATTGGTTAAAGGGATGGGCTCGAGGCCCTGAGGCATGCAAGTTGGACGCTAATGAATTTGCTCACGAATTGAAACAGAAAAATATCTCTCTTCCCGGCCTCACCCATAGTTTTATTGATATTGCTGACCGAAGTGCTATCGAGTTTCTGTTCCAGTTCAAAGCCTTTTTTGCCAAGTATCATTCTGCCGAAAACCTCGTTCCTTCATTAACGATGCACGTCCTTGCGGAACCCTACATGGCAGGCCTTGAACCAAACAATACTTCAACCGGACTGCCGATGAATGAGCTGATTAGCTTGTGGAATGACAATTCGCCGGAACTTAACGTGGTCCAAGTTGTGGAACTCGTGGAGCCATGCAGCTAATTAAACTTGCACACAGCCCCCGTTTTGAATTGACGCTCGAAGATGCAATGGTGGAAACGGCAGCTCTCTTTCAGCCAGGTAGATGGGATTCAATATCTTGGTCCAATTGTGTTGACTACTCTTCTGGTATTGTAATGCTTTCACGTGAACTAGGTTCACAAGATTGCGTGCATACCGCCTATTCAATGAATTGGACTACCGAGGTCTATGATGCCGATATTCTTGACTTTAGAGATTGCTCGCCAGATCAGCATCGCGAAATATTCTCCAGTGTGTTTGAATGGAACAAATGTAATTTGAAGCGTCTTGGGCTGGAAAAGAAGTTATATCCCATGGTGAACGTGCTCAATCCTCAACTTGCGTCTGGCCAATACCTGTGTTCCCCTTACCAAAGCAAATTCGTTGCACATTATTTGGCGGCGGATCATGCTCTCCAAGGCCCTGCTGAATCATGGATCGTGCCCTTGATGCCTCCTGGTGCTATGGTTACCCCTATCACTGAAGCTGTGTACTTCGCTTGGACTTTTAGTCCACAAATCGCTCAACGAAAAACTTTAGCGAACCTATGCCTTTAGATTATTATAAGGAAAACATGCATTAAAAATGAATGGGTCTTCTTCTCTATCAAGCGACAGCCCACTTTGAGCAACAGCATTCTCGACTTCATGATTTAAAACACACAAGTAATTATTCATAGCACACTCTCTAGACGGTATGTCGAAAGAATTTTTATTTCGGGCAAGAGAAACTTTCGGATAAACCACTTTACTTATATACATCCCAGTAAATTTCTCTGCCCAAAATGCAAACGCACCATTCCAACGGCCGATGCAATATAATGCATTAACAGTGCCAAGATGATCTGATCCGAGAGTTCTTTTTTCTATCCAGCGACACTCTTCGTACAGCACGTCTTCGTGTCTGCCTTGTATCATATACATCTATCTGCTGGAAGTTGTCTGTTACCTGTACCAGTGGTGCTGGTACAGCAAAAATACCAATTTTTTCATATGGAGCAAGCATTAGGACTTGTGAGGAACACAACGCTAGTCGATTATTCAAATAGTGACGGAGTAGTCGCAACAGTGGCAGGGGATGATATCAGTAAAACAAAGAAGTTAATTGGTTTTTATTTTGGTGCTTCGTGGTGTGGACCGTAAGTGCTGTTGTGTTCCTGACTTTTGAAAAATTTGAAATTTCAAGGTGCCAACAATTCTCGCCTCAATTGTCACAATTTGTTAGTGACAACCAAGAAAACATCTCTATGATATTTGTTTCTGCTGATCACTCGGAGAGGTCAATGATACAGTTTGTTGCAAGTAAACCGTTTCTCACACTAGGGTTTAATGACCCCGTTCGACAGTCAATTATGAATATACTGGGAGTTCGAATGTTTCCAACTCTAATTATAGTCGATGCTGACACAGGCAAGGTATTGACTCGTTGGGGACGGTTGATGGTTCTGAATGAAAAAGCGCCAGGTGCTTTGGTGAGGTCTTGGTTGAAAGGCTCCTCTGGGATTGAGACGATGTTCAAAACATGGCATGTACTTTTATTTCTTGGCCTCGTCCTCTTCATTATGCATTTGGCCCATTTAATTTAGATACATAAAAGGAGGAAGGAACAATGTTAAAAATATACATGAATATTGTCTAAAACAGGTTTTACATTTGGTAGAACATACTATCTCCTGTTGCTGTTAATTCTGGTAAAATATAAAATATAATTTTAAGTATCCATGGCGCATATAAGCCCGAGAGTCTCGACACCCAGAGTAGATAGGTTGCAAATAGGACACTGGATTTTCTCAGATGATGGCACCGTTCTTGCACTACAGAAAGGGCACTTGGATGACTGAGAGGAAACGGGAATAGGTTTCATAGACACAACATCAACGAAAAACTCTCCATTCTCTTCAAAATCAATCTTCACCTCGTTTCGGCCGTCCTGTTCACTCAAACGAAGCACCTTTGTTGCTTTGGTCTTTAATGCAGCTTGGGCTGGTGTATTAGCTTCTGGCAACCCAAGTAACCTCTGGGCAAACGATGCCGCTGTGATGAAATTTTTAAGTTTAAAAGCACGAGTCATTGCTGAGTTGAGGACCAAAACCATGTGCACATTCTGCAGTTTACATCTTGAGAAATACGCTGAAAGTTCCACTTGACGCGCCAGATCCTCTGTATCTTTTCGAGCGAGTTCAAGAAGGATACCGGTAATATACTCACGGCAGATACCAAGCAGGTCCCTCACTTCAGACATCTCATTTTTCTTCACCACTGTCAATGGAATTCCATGCATGATTTCCCTGAAAAGATCGAGACTTTCAGAGAATTTGCCGGCCTGAAAAAATCTATAAGCGTTCTTTAGCTTTTCAACTAATGACGACATTCGAATGCTAGTAGCAGGCAATGTTTGATTGCCTTTGCCTTCGTTCCGCTGCATAAGCAATATATTGGCTGGAGTCCCAGCAATTCCAGGTGTCACACATCTAGACCCTAAAAACACATCGATCATGTTTTGTTTCAATGGTTCAAAATTAACAACACCAATTTGCCTGTTTAGCAATTGCATTGCAGATTGAAATGATCCTGCAGCTACATGATCAGCAGCTAATGAAGAATTTTGAACCCATGAAGTAGCTCGATCTGGACCAGGAACTGGGGCAACAAATGTAGATGCATCCACCTCCATCGATGAATCCACCACATGTCTTGGAGCATCTCCTGTTGCACCGAAATCAATGTCCAGATCGTCATCTTCGCCCGCACCCCAACCACCTCCTTCCTCTCCGAGATCGTCATCAAACATATCTTCTGATTCCACTGCGTCGTCAAAGGTAGGTTCATTCATCTCCGATGTGGTATTGAACTCATTCAAATCCGCGTCGTCTGGAATTTTCCCTTCTTCAAGGGCTTGTTGCATAATACTCTTGCCAACCTCCAGTAGAGGCCAGTTCTCAACAGTATCACGAACAATAGGGTTGGGCGGAAGTAATAGCGCCGGTTCGGTCTCGGACAATTCAGGTAATGCTACTTGTGCACTTGCCAAGGACTCCTTAACCCTCTCTGCATCTTCTAAAAGTCCATGGGAAACAGCAGTAACATAGGCCAAAGACAGTTGTCCTACTTCTTCCAGGATTCGAACCCTTTCACTGGCGTCTCCAAGATACAGCGCATTGTGGAATCGAGACATAATGTCTCCTCGCATCTCTGCGATCTTGAGCATCTTTCTCAACTTGTCGTAGTTTCCGGTAATCAAATACAAAAAAGAGAGTCTTTCAAAGTCCTTGGTTCTTTGGTAGGCCATCTCTACTACTTTGTGATTTCCTTGACGTAGAGCTTCTTCGCCCAGTTTGTTCCAGCATTCCTTCTCGTCAACCTCCAATGCACTCTGCATGGCGATATCCAAGTTACCGCATTCGATCGCCAAATTGAATCTGGTTTTCTTATCTTCGACGAAATGCAATGCGACTTCAGGATAGCCCTTTAGTTGAAGATATGCTATGATAGCTTGTCCGCACAACTTTGCTTGTCTGATCATTCTAATGACTTCCCCGTACTGCTTCTTCATTAGTGCTACTTTGAACAGTGCCTCTGTGGTGTCAATCGACAACGTGCGTAGTTTGCATTCTCTGTCTAAGCAATACAGTAGATCCTTGGTTACTTTGGTGATGTAAACCGGGACATCAAGAGTTCTCAGCACACCAGCGTCACCATTTGGAAGACAGTACTTGACATGGTTATGAGTAGCGTACACGAATATACCATGAGGCCCCCATGCTCCTGACTTAACTCGCACAGTTTCTGGCACCGTGCAAAGTTGGTCCAGTTGGCGATTGCACAGAATGACTGCATGTGTACACAACAGCGCCACATGAGAACTGTCAGTATCCCAGGACACATAACGTAAATGAGGAGCACTGCATTCTCCAAGAACCTTACGAGCTGAAGTGTCGAAAAGAGTCGCCTTGTCTTCAGATCGTAGAAGGACTCGACCAGCGACCCCTGCAGTAAACAACATATCAGTAGAAGGATAAGGAGCAGGGAATTTCTTGGTCACTTCGTTACGGAAATTCATGATTAGAATTTGACGAGACTTGTCCAGCACTGCGAATCGGTTACGAGCCACAAACGCAGCTCCTACACATTTCCCTCGTTGCGCATCAGTTACTTCAGTGTTTTGGCTTTTTCCAGAAGGAATCGAAAGGAGCTCGTAAGATCCTCCTTCCACATCTGAAATAATCAACACGTCCGATTCAGCAGGGTTAAAAGTGTTGTAGACAAGGGATCTTGGACCAGATCCTAGGCCTGTTGCAGCTCCAGATCGTCGTAGCGACACTTGAACAGAGTCTTCGCTGGACCCATATTCAAATCGACGGAGGTATTTATCCTTGACGTAGAAGAACTCCGTGTTGTTGGCTTGTTGATCATATGCCGGTCTTTCGCGCTCCAATTTGAACACCAACATTCCGTTATCGTGACCGGCTGCCAATAGATTTTGGGTTTTATGGGCAGTAAGCATCCAGAAACGATCGTGCTCCCTTCTAAACGTCTGCAATCCTTGACGGCGACTGATATCCCAAACTCGAATACTACGATCTTCAGAGTTCGACACTAGCAGTTCCAATTTGGGATGAAAAATAACAACAGATACATTGTTAGTATGTCCTCGCATCGTATCCACTTCCCATGCTTTTGTTTCATTCATTCGCCATAACTTGATCTGTCTATCATCCGAGGCACTCACAATAAGTGGTAACGTATGATGAAAATTGACCCAATTTACACCACGATCATGGCCTTCCAAGACATACTTGACAATAGCATCCGTACCTCCAAATAAATCATTATTCACACGAGCAATGACTGGATTCATATCCTGTTTATCAGACATGATATCCGATGGACCACCTCTGACGGTTTTCTTCCTTAATCCCGAAGTGTCCCACACACGAACCGTTTGATCCAGCGAAGCAGATACCACAAGATCATCTTTTGGATGAAACTCCGCACACATGACATAATGGTTATGACCCGTGAGAACAGAAATGGAAACCCGACTCTGCCAATTCCAAATTCGAATCGTTTGATCATCGGAAGATGAAACAATCCAAGGATACTCGTGATGAAACTGCACAGTGCGAATGTAATCTAAATGCCCAAGCAGAGTGAACAGACATCTTCGTAGTTTATAGTTCCACACTTTGATCTTGTAATCGTCACCTCCACTCACGAACAACGGCTGGGACACGTGAAAGTCCACTCCCCTCACAGGACCATCATGTTCTTCAAACCTATCTACCAATGTTCCCATCTGATAATCCCACAACTGGATCACACCGTTATGGAGAGACGACAAGATCCATGGACGGGTTGGGTGAAAAGCAAGGCCTTTCACTCGGTTGCTCTTCGACTCAAACTTCGTCAACATAGTTCTCTCACCCCTAACTAATTTCCACACAAAACACGATGGTAGACCATGAATATCTTCTTTGCGTGATTAGTCCCCCCGATAACATTTGAATTTTCAGTTAGTTGTAACTGTTTAATAGGATGGAGAACGTGGTGCCGAACCAGGTAGAGCAAGAAAATAATAACACAGTCAAGTTGGCTAGGACTCCCACTGAGTTCTCTGGAAAGGACCGATCGAATATCTCTGTTTCAGCTCCTGCTGAAGTCAAGGATGCGTCGTCTTCCCCAGGCTCCAGGACTGTCTCGACTAGGTTTGCTAAGATGATTGATTCAAGGCCGTTTCTGGTGAAGGTGTCGGTTTCGCATGACGGGGTGTTCAACATGTCGTTTTTTGACGTGCGCGAGTCCAAAGTGCGAATGGTAAAAAAATTTGGAAGGAAGTGGATTGAAGGGATTAGTCCATCTGTTCGGGAATCGATGGTCACATCATCAACCTATTTTCAAGAGAATGCGCAAGCTATTTTCAAAAGCTCTTCTTTTGATAAAAGAGTGTCAAAGCCTAAAAGAAAGCCGCCCCAGATACCGAATTCTCCTGAGGTGATATCAACTGGGACTGAAATTGATTTGAGTTTTGAAAAGGATTCATCAGCAAAGGATATCGAGATAGAAAAATTGAAGGAATCTATAGAATTTCTTGAGGCTATTTGTAAGGAGAAAAATCTCGAGGTGGAAGCCCAGAATAGGTTGCACGATGAGGAAATTGCTGCGTTGTCTTCCAATACTCTGAGTGAAGACACGGAAGCTCAAGTTGCGATGTTAAAAATTCAATTAATGGACAAGGATTCAGAGATTTCGAATGTAAAAGCTTCCCACAAAGCATTGGAACAAGAACTTAACCAAGTGGCAGCAGATTATGAAGATATTATCGCTGCGAACAACTGCAAGAATGCTGAAGTACTTGAAGAGAGATCGAAGGAACTCGCTCAAGGACATTCTAGAATGTCAACTCTCAATGACATAGTTGAACAATTGCGGGCCCGTATAACTGATTACGAAGAGAAGATAGCGGTGTTCAACACAGAATCCTTCGCGAAAACCACCGAGCTCGAAAGACTGGAAATCAAATTACGAAATCAAGAAAAGGCTTATTTTGATGACACCAGTGCTCTGAAACTTCAAATTGAGGAACTCGGAGACGAATTGAAGACTATGACTGAAAGTAAACAACAACATAAAGAGTACGGGGTAGTGATGAAATCCAAGTTGGTTGGAATGCAAACCACATTCAATGAAAAGTACGAGGAATTTATGAACGAAAAGGCCGAGTTGAATGCCTTAGTGGCTGAAAATGAAACCGATATTAAAGATCTCCTTAACAGAGTACAAGAGGCTGAAGCTTTTTCGAAATCATTGAACGACGATAACAACTCACTCCAACACGAAGTTGCAAATTTAGGCCTTGAGCTGGATCGCTCGCATCGTCAACTGGAACAGAGTCAATCAGACTCGCAAGAAATCCATCAACTGCAATGCGAAATGGAAAAAAGAGACTCGGAGTATAAAATTGCTCACAAACAACATATGGAGGAATTTGAAACCCAATATCAGCGGAGGGAGAAGATTCATATCGACAAGATGAAAGAAATGAAAATACAGTTGTTTGATCTGTCCGAGGAACTTAAGCAGAAAAATTTAACTATTGAGCAACTGATTGATGACGTATCAACACTAATGGATCAGCAAGAGAAAAAATAAATTCAAAATATATATTATATATTTTTTCTTAATAAACAAGCGTATCTTGTTGAAAGAAAAGAGCCTGATGGCAATCCGTGAGGTAATCAAAAGCAAGAACATTATGTGGAATCACTGAATTATATTTTCTTTGGTGATAGTTGCCACGATATCTTCGTAAAGGTTGCAATAAGTCTTCCAATGAACATGAAATAAATCCGTCGTAGTGGCGCAAATATCATGTACGTTCTTCTCCTGACTGACTAATCCTCCTTTTTGAACCAAATTGCAGATGGATTGATTCGGTTGCTGAATTAGTCTTCGAATAATTAATTCAAACTGGCGTAAAATAGCTCGAAAAAGAACTCCTTGACTTGCTTGGCTCACCATTGCTCGTAATGCAGTTTCGGAATATTTTGAAAGTTGCTGTCCATTCTTTTCAGATGAAACAACTTTGTCCATCGTGCTGACAAGTATTGGCATGACATCTAGTATATTTCTCTTGGACAGGTAAACATTTTGGAGTTGCGTTAGACCAGCCACCATTTCTTGGTGGTCACTTTGTACATCAAGTCCTTCGTGCGCTCGGAGTACCTGCTTGACTAGCAACTCGATGGTTGCAAGCATTGTGACATCCGCAATTCTGTTGTTGAGTAGCTTCAGTCTTGAAACATCCAACCACATTGTTTCTGGAAAAGCTGTTACATCACTTCTTGACAGCAATCCTAAAAATCCACCCAGGACACAAGTTTGCGGATTCGGTAACTCTACGGTGGAGGATTCGAAAACATCTTTCAGCCATTGTACAGTGATTGGAGGACAACCATTAGAGTAACAAGAGTGACATTCGAATTTACTGCGAATGTATCTCATGGCTTCTCCTCCTGAAACATGAGACATCAGAGCTGTCATGTGGTAATTTACCAAATCCAATTCTACATAACGAATATCTGAAATCACTCGCTTCATGCTAGTGGCACCAAAATGTCTCCACCATTGAGGATCTTTTGCTGAACCTTCTTCGAACATCTGGTGCATGTTTTTAAGCCATCCTGTGGTGTTCGCGCGTCTACACGAAGCTTGCAAGCTTAAAATTTTGTCTCCCATAAACTTAATCATTTGAAATAATGCTTCATTTCCAAAAGCATCCTGCTGCATTTGCTGCTCAAGTAGCTCAACGTCGAGAGTTTCGTGCAATTCTCCAATGAGGTCTTCTCTGTTGGGTGTCAAAGCAGCTATTCGATCACGAATATGAGCGATAGCATCCAGAAACGAAGTATTGTTTCCTTGCATCAAATCTCTTGCTAACGACTCACATGAAGTAGCATATATGCCATGATCGTAATTCAAACTCAATCTGAAATTTCCATCTAAGAGCAGTTCTTGCAACAACTGCTCGTTTGAAGGTACGAAAATCGAAGGTCTCGCCGGTACCGATTGGTAGTCAGGAACCATTTCTTGCACAACTTGGGGAGCAAAGTCACTCGTCATTGTATTAATCCAAGTCTGAGTATTTTCTTCGCCATTCAGAGCTACCAAACGAACGCGTAGAGAGTTCAATTGATTTGTTATCCCGTCAAGTAGCTGTTCGAATCCGGGGTCTTTCACATCGGCACGTTTTTCCAATTCTAATATCTCCTGCGAGCTACTAAACAATTGATTGTACATAACACGTAACTCTTCAGTCAAACAAATCTTGTCAATTTGTTTCCATATCGTAAACGATTTGATGTAGCGAGTGTGGCAAATTCTGAATACTTTGAGGCCTGTATGAATCCCAGAACTACTTCTGTGGTAAAGCTTTCGGTGCAAGTAACGAATGCAAGCAGACATCAACGAAGCGTTGTTTCGAAGTTCTTTTTCCATCTTTTCTCGCGTGCCGCTAGGTTGATTTCCAGAGTCGTGAATGACAACTTCTGGACAGCGATCAATCATCATAAAAGACAAAAAGGCTCTATTATTTGCTGTACTGACTCTTGTGTTTTTTGAAACCATAAAAACACACTGAACAAGTCTCTTTGCTGCATTTTGAACATCTGGATTAGCCAAATGTTTCGCCATCGATTCAAAAGATTCCGGGCCCTGGGTAGTGAAGGCACCTAGTATGATCTCAATCAAACGAAGAGGGTGTTTAGCTAGAAAAGCTAGAAGCTGATCATGAGCCAGTTGAGCATCTCGCCACCAAACTTGAATTATTTCGGCGAATCGCGAATAAGTTGACCCTGCATCTAAATCTGTCTTCGATTGTATTTCTTCGCTGTCACGTTTCTGGGATCCAGAACGTGCACGATGTCTCGTGACAGAAAGATGTTCCGATCTTCTTCTGTTGGCATCTATCATTCGCTTCTGAAGTCGCCCTGACGCCACTGTTTTCTCCGTTCTACGGTGATCGATCACAGTCTGAACTACAACTTCGACACGCTCAACGTGGTTTTTGACCTTGTCAGTGTATTTTTTCAATCTGGCCTGACGTCGTTTTGAAGCAGATTCAAGTTTAGGTATTGAGAGGTCAAATTGCATTGTGTTCATTGATGGTGATCTATTTCTTTTCTCGAGTCTCAGCTGCAGCGCCGTCTTTAGGCTACATTCAGACACTGGCTTCTTGGGAATCAGGTCCCATGAGATACTGTGGTGGAGAGTACCATCTGTGAGAATACGGTTTCTTTTCCACATTCTCAAATTGGTTTTGGAGTTTGTTTCGAGTAGCTGGACCCGGACATGTATTTCGAATCGGAAAGGGTCCTATAGATTATAGTAACAATAATCGTATGGGCGTGTCCTCAAAAGAAAACCAACAAAGAACTTTCCAAATATGGTCTACTAGAGGGTCTACTGTTTTGAAAACGCTCTAAACCACTCAAGCGTCAAATTCAAACAAGATGGTTAAAAAGAAGAGAGCTAGCAAGCGAACTACATTAAAGGACAAATACAAAGTCCAACGAAAAGTCAAAGAGCATGATCGCAAACAGCGGAAGGAAGCCCGAGAGAGAGTCAGGGCAGGAAAACCGGCGATGAAAACCAAAGAGTTGGGGTTGCCAAATTTGATGCCGTTTAAAGAAAAGTTCATGCAACAGATCCGTGATGAAAAAGATCAAGAAAAGGCCTATGAAAAGAAACAAATTATGGGTCTTCATGCCAAGCGACAAGGATGGGAAGAAGATACCGGTATGGAAGATGAAGAGGTTGGATCAAAACGCAAGCGGGGAGGTGATTTGTCAGAGGATCAATTAGTCAACAGTGAGAAACGGGTAAAAGAGTTTGAAGCGCGGCAAGAAGAAGCGGAAAATGACAATGAAGTCAAAGTTGGCAAAAAGAAACGACAATATATGAAAGAACTTCGCAACGTGGTGGATGCAGCAGATGTTATTTTGTTAGTAGTTGATGCTAGAGATCCAATGGGCTGTAGGGCGCCGCAAGCTGAACAGATGGTGATAGAAAGCGCGCGTACTAAAAGACTTATTATAGTTCTTAACAAAATCGACCTGGTACCAAAGGCAGTTGCTGAGAACTGGCTCACTGAATTGCGCAAGGAGTTTCCTGCAGTTGCATTTCGTGCATCTACTCAGCAGCAACGAAGCAATCTTGGTCGTGCTTCTAAGGATTCAATAGCTCTTGGAACATCAGATACATCGTCTTCAGGCAACCTGGGTAGTAGTATTTGCGTAGGAGCGGATACACTTTTGCAACTACTCAAGAATTACTCGAGAAACAAAGGCATCAAAAACTCCATTACGGTTGGAGTAGTAGGATATCCTAATGTTGGCAAAAGTAGTGTCATCAATTCTTTGAAACGCTCAAGAGCTGTGGGTGTATCCCCCACTCCAGGCTTCACAAAGACTTTGCAATATGTGCAATTGGACAAAAAGGTTCAATTGATTGATTCTCCCGGAGTCTTATTTCAAGACAGCACCCAAGGTATGGACTCGAAGCGACTTGTGTTGAGAAATTGCCTTTCTCCTGCTGCTCTGGAAGATCCATTGTCCCCTGTTGAAGATCTATTGGCAATTACCGAACACGAACAATTGATGGTATTGTACAAACTTCCTCGATTCGATACTGTTACTAGCTTCTTGTTGCTTATTGCACAGAAACGTGGAAAGCTAAGCAAGCGCGGAGTTCCTGATTTGAAAGCTGCTGCTCGAATAGTTCTTCAGGATTTTAACGAAGGTCGAATACCATATTATGTGGCACCACCTACGAAATCGGATACTTCCGTTACCAGTAAGATTGTGACTGAATGGGCCAAAGAATTTGATCTCGATGCCCTTATGGGAAAAGAAGATTCCGACCTCGTGGAACATATGGATGAAGCAGATTTCATAGTTGTAGACAATAATTAAAATTCAAAATAATATTAATTCAAATAATTTACACTTGTGGATCCAATGAAAAGAACTCTATTAGTTGATGGTCTAGCACTCTGATACTCCGATTGCAGAATCGAGAATACTCATCAAATATGGACGACAAGGCCCAACCTTGCTGCTTTCGAAGGCATCCGATGACGGTACCAGTACGATGCTTGCCTTTGTCACAGTGAACTAGAACCGGGTGATTTCTGTAGTCTAGAATGGCGTGAAGCGCCTGCCGTATTTTTTCCGATGAAGACACACCAAATGGCTCTTTCTGGCCTTCAATTGGAAACTCCAATAGTGCTATGCCATTCTCCTTCACAAACTCTTCATTTTGTAAACCAATCGTGATGTCAGAGGGCTCTTCTGTCGAAAGTTTCACTATACATCGAATGCCTAACTTGCTCAGGAAACCAAAATTGCGATAATTGGGATAGCCCGATCGATAGACACCAGGACTCACCATAGCAAAGTTCAACGGCGGGATCATCATTAACCTTGAACGGCTTACTAAATATCGACCATTAATAACTAGTATCACATGTCCCGAAATCTTACCTTGTGGTATATCTAAAAACACCTCGTCGCCTTCATCACTGTCGTCGCCCTCCATAATCAAAATTATCAAATCAAATATCGAATATTCGTCTCTCTTTTTCATGACTGAATAGAGTTACCAGTAATACAGTCTTAGATACAGTAACTTGTCCGAGAACAACAAACCATGGCTTTGTTTGATTTGGCGCAGATGGGAAAGGGCATGATGAAGAAAGAGAAAGCACTGGATGAAAAGAGTTCATGTGGCAATGTTTCCCTTGACCAATCAGTGAAAAGCGAAAATATTGGTGTCCTTTGTATGGATGATGCTAGTACAATAAGCGACTTCGACTCTGTTTGTAGCGATCCATGTTCTCACGAGAGGATCCAAACGAACCGCACAAATTCTAGTTGTTCGGTTGAACCAGATGAGAACCCTGAAATTGAAAAAGGAAGTTTCGGAGAACGAATAAAAAACAGTCTCACATCCTTCAGCATTCGAAGCAAGGATGATTCGGGAGCGGTTTCTGGCAAAAAGAAATTGATGGCATCGGATCCTGCACTTGTTTATGCGGACGTAGATACTGAAACCTCCCAGTATTACATTGTCAAAGCCCAGAAACGAGGTTACGGTCCTGCATACCAAATACTACAATCTATGACTAGATCGGATCGACACATAATAATGGACAAGATTTTCATTAAGCGCCGAGCTTTAGATGTGTGTTCCGATGAGCAAGATTCGTTTGATATTTTATTCAAGAAGATATACGGATTACGTTCCCGAACCAACACGGCCCTTCGAAGTATTCGTGTATTGGAACAGTCTACATGGATGCTGTCCTTGCAACGTGCAACCATTGCGCTTAACATCAGTGCGAAAATGATTTTTTATCAGGGTGATTGGCGGATTCCTACGAGATTTGTAACAGGAATGTCATCCAAGCAAGGAATGGTTGCTGCACGGGAAGATTTTGAAAAGGGAGATTTCACGAAACTGGATGAAATCGAACACAAATTTTTCATTGCTTTGAGCAAGAATTTTGCAAAACGCTTGGGACCGGAGCTGGCGCGAGATATTAGGAATCATGTGGTTATTTCATTGCGGAATAAAGGTTCGGCTTACGCAGAACTATTTCAGGAAACCACAGAATTTGAGCTGGAGGAAGCTGCGGAGATAGAAGCTAGCGTTAAAAAGGCGGATAAGAAATTGAAAAAGGCAGAGGCGAAATTCGCGAAGACCAATTCTTCTCCGGCACTGGCAGAAGATTTTGTGGACCAAAAACAGACCCTTGACGACGATATGAGTTCCCAGGCTGACGATATTGACCACTTTGATGCGCTGGGAATCATCAACAATATGGAAGCAGCTCGCCCGGGCTTTGGAAGGCATGCAATTCTTTTAATTCAAATTCTAGCAATGCAAGCGAAATATTCGAGAAGCGATGAGGAGTTTTCGTATACTGATTTAAAAGACTTCTTGAAAAAGATGGGCTGTGTTGGTGCGAAAGATGCGGCCTTCGGTCTCACTGTTGGAATTACTTTGTCCACATTCGTTAATCCTTTTCTGGGATTTCCTTTGATGGCGATGTCCCTGATCAACCTCACTTTGGGATCGACAGAGGCTCGAATGATCGAACCTATCTGCATGTTGCAGCTCCATTCTCTATTGCTGTTGGCCAATGGTACCAACGTGTATAATAATTAGAAAACAGAAATATTTAACATCTCCTCGAAAATTTAAATCAGGTGCTGTGCAATGCCACATCAGTGATTTTCTATAAATTACTTCTTGTGGTTACCTCACGGATAATTATCAGGCTCATTTCAACGAGAATGACTCCACAGCCTATCGAATCCAAACAAATACAAACAATGCGGGGACCTACTCGTTTATGTTGGTGTTCACCATTCAGAGATGGACGTTTTTGGAAGCGGAAGTAGTCAGTCTGAACTTGAGGCTCTGGTAGGAAATGTGAAGGACATTGCAGTGCAAAATGAGAACCTTATTTTACTGGCCACTGGGGGTAATGTTGACGGGATGAAAGCATATCTTTTAAGTGAGAAAGGAGGATTGAACGAACAAGACACCAACGGGTACAGTGCGCTAATGGCGGCAGCATCCTATTGTCAATTAGAAGTGGTGAAATATCTTCTCAGTTGTTCGAGTATAGATATTCATCTGGTGGACTTTGAAGGAGACTCTGCTTTGCACTATTGTGCTGATGTTGATTGTGCAAGAGAGATTTTAAAGGCTGGCGGAGATATCAATATGAAAAACGTTGAGGGACTGACTCCAAAAGATAAAATATTTCGTGAACTGGAAGAAGATGAGGAAGGAAATGAACTTGAAGAAAATGAACTTGAAGAAAATGAACAAGACGGAGATGAACCAGTAGGAATTGAACAAGAAGAAAATCAGGGAGATATCGATAATGAACTGCTAAAATTGAGGGAACTCTACGAATATTTGAACAGCTATAAACCAACCGCTGAATAAATAAATAGTAAAAATTAGAACAGGAATGAATTAAAACGAAATTTATTTTTGAATGCCAGGTTCGACATCAGGTTCTGTTGCAGATGCAATTTTAGGGAGAAATCCGTTGGATGGTGTAACCGCAGGAGATATCGGTCTTATAACAGTTCGATTCGTATTTGGATCCTGAGAAATCTCTTGATGAACTTTGCGATGAGGATGTTTGATCTGCGTTGAATCAACAGGATGTCCCGGAGGATGCTGCTTGATAGATTTAACTGCTTCCTTTTTTTCAGATTTTTCTGTCGTGTGAGTGTGTGGTAGACCTTTATCTATCCAGTTCATTAATCGTATTTCGGACACAGTCATTCTTTCTTGTGCGTTTGGATGAAGCATTCCAGTCAAGATCTGCTTGGAATTCTCAGACAGTTTTTCGTTTTCTCGAAGCCGTAGTTTGGCTTCACGAATGGTTTCAATCACTTGGTGCTTTGATTTCCCCATGAATGGCAATCTTCCACATAATATTCCAAACAATATTATTCCCATGGCCCATACATCTCTTGGAGGTCCTGCCGTTTCTCCTCCAGCAAATACTTCAGGAGCAATGTACGCTAAACTACCTGCAGAATAATCAGAAGTTTGACCTGGATTGCATAGTTGAGAAAGTCCAAAATCTGCTATTTTCATTCGAACGGATTTTAAATGATCTGTTGAAACCGACTTGTTGGGTTCCACCGCCAATCCTTCACAGTTGTAGATATCTATGGGTGCGGTACATTGAGGAATCAAAGGAGAGTCGCCACCTGCATCATAGGAGAGCAAGATATTTTCCAACTTAAGATCATAATGTACAATATTATGTCGATGGCAATAGCTTACGCCATCAAGGATCTGTAGAAACAATCTTGATGCGTTGAGTTCATCAATTGGGCCGTAGTGCTCCACCAAGTCTTTCAAATCTCCCCCTGAGGCATATTCTAAGGCCAGAACCATATCATCCTGAGTGTTAATCACTTGGTAAAGTTTGATCACGTTTGGATGGTCCAGAGAATTTAAACATTGTATCTCCGTGAACACTCGTTCGGCGTCTTGAAAAGTTCCCATCTCACTCTTCCTCATGAACTTCAAGGCTACTTTATCATTGGTCATCACGTGTTGTCCCATATGAACCTTTCCAAATGATCCACTTCCAAGAAACTTGCCAAGCCAATAGCTTCCAACTCGTTCCATTTGCTCCGTTTCAGTTTCCTCATTTGGTTGATGAGTCGAAGCTGCTTTCGAATCTGGACTACTGAGTGATTCTCCTTTCTCCAGGGCATAAAGTACATCATCTTGGTTAATTAGCATGACATCCGAAATGGTATCGCCATCAATGTTCACTATTTGACCTAATTCGTTTATGTCCAATCTACTTGCTACGAGTTTGAAGAAACTGTGATTGGTTTCGTTCGGACTCACGTATAAGACGACCCCTTTGTCTACCGCAGGGTTTTCCCCTCGCCGGAACAGAGTCACCTTGGTGTTCATGGCATCTCGAGGCGAGAAATCGAGATCCATCAACTCGTCTATAGTTCCGTTTGATTTTATGATTTTCCAGATGACGTAAAATAAAAATAAAAAATATCACATGGACGATTTCTTAGATATATTAAAGGAGCGCTTCGTTTTTCAAATATCTAATAAATTAACTGAACATGAGATACTAAATTACTATTTATAAGAACTATAACTATAAATAGATATTATGCATTAGCGCGCCATTGTCCTTCGACACAGGTAAATTCTACCTCTCTATCGCAAAGAGGCTGTTGGGGATGGGTGAAATAAAACACCGTGCTCGTTTCTTCATCTCCTTCAATTTTTGAAACACCAGTAGCACACACTTTGATCTCTTCAACTAACTCAACCCATTGTTCTGGACTAGCTTTCATCTGGGTCACGAATTCATTGATCTCTGGTTGGGGCAAGTCTAACGGAACAAACTCTTTTGCGAATGCTTCGATATCACCAGTGCCAGCTATATTTATCAAATCGTCCAATTTTCTTTGCAGGATTGTGTTCTGAGTAAGAACCGACATGTGTCACTTTTGTGGTGAATTTGTTTTTTAACACAACAAAAATCGA
>Ga0105053_10005730_pt1 | contig 17517 bp, 9 predicted proteins | sample BON01_FD_78093 | JGI IMG/M metagenome (GOLD analysis project Ga0105053, IMG submission 78093) | Freshwater microbial communities from Lake Bonney liftoff mats and glacier meltwater in Antarctica - BON-01 | ecosystem: Environmental > Aquatic > Freshwater > Ice > Glacier meltwater | place: Lake...
CCTGCCACCTCTCTGCCACCCCTTGCCACCTCGTGCCACCTCGTGCCCCCCCGTGCCACCTCCTGCCACCTCCGTCCCCCCTCCCTGCCCCCTCCCTGCCGCCGCCCGGCCCCCGCGCCACGCCCGCCCTGCCCGCCCCCCGGGGGCGCCGCCGGTTTTGCCCCCCCCCCCCCTCCCCCCCCCCCCCCCCCTCCTCTGTCCCTCTCTCTCACCCCTTGCTCCTCCCCAAATCGCCTCCACAGAGAGGAGCAGCCCATAATGTCCAGCCGCGCGGCCGCCGCCGCCGCCCGGCTGCTCGCCGCCGTCGCGCGGCAGCAGCAGCATCAGGCGGCCACCTCCTCGCTCCTGCCGACGGCCGCCGCCGCCGCCGCCGCCGCCGCCCGCCCGCCGACCGCGTCGACGTCGGCGCCGACGCCCGCCCGCTCCGCGCCGCCCCCTCGCTCGTTCGGCTTTGCCACCGGCCGGCGCGCCTTTGCGACCAACTCGCACGACATCTTCAACGTGCACACCGACACGCCCGACAACAACCCCGCCACCGCCTTCGCCTTCACGCCCGCCAACCTCGCGCGCGCAGATGCCATCGTCGCGCGCTACCCGCCCAACTACAAGGCCTCGGCCGTCATCCCCGTCCTGGACCTGGCGCAGCAGCAAAACGACGGCTGGCTGTCGCTGTCGGCGATGAACGCGACCGCCGCGCTCCTGGGCATGCCGGAGATCCGGGTCTACGAGGTCGCCACCTTTTACACCATGTTCAACCGCTCGCGCGTCGGCAAGTACCACGTGATGGTGTGCGGGACCACGCCGTGCAGGCTGCAGGGGAGCCAGGGCATCGAAAAGGCGCTCCTAGACCACCTCGGACTGCACAGCCTGGGGGAGACCACCGCGGACGGCCTGTTCACCCTGGGCGAGATGGAGTGCATGGGCGCCTGCGTCAACGCGCCCATGATCGCGGTCGCCGACTACACAAGGGGCGCGGAAGGCTTCTCTTATCTCTACTACGAGGACCTGACGCCCGAGGGCGCCCGCGGCGTGATCGACGCGCTGCGGGCGGGCAAGGCGCCAAAGGCCGGGTCGCAGCACCGCTCCAAGGCGGAGCCGGCGGGCGCGATCGTGGGGGGCAAGTGGGTGCCGTCGCCGGGCGGCACGCAGACGCTGACGGGGCCGCCGCCAGGGCCCTACTGCCGCGACATCAACGCGGTGCCCGGGCCGGCGTGATAAGAGAGAGGGAAGTGGTGACGAGGGGCAAGGCGTGTTTTTTGTGTTTTATTCGACAAGAGACGGGGGGGACGTTTCCGGGGTGCTTTTTACTCGCCGTCTCGTCGCGATGGACGGCGGCGACGGCGGCGGCGACGTGTCTTCCCCGAGCATTTGTGTGAATGTGGAAACGCCGAGTGAAAGACAAAATCTGTTGCAGTCGCCTAGGTCTCTCTCTCCAAGGCACGCGTCGTCGTCGTCGTCGTCGTCGGTCTCTCCAGAGCGCGCGCGCCGTTTGGCGGTTTCGTCCGCGCGCGCGTCGCCGCCTCTCCGATTTTTCTCAGACGTCAAAGCCCTCGAGCCGCAGGCACTGCCGGTGCGCCTCGATCAGGGCCGCGCAGTAGGGGTGCTCCGGGCCTGTTGGTGTTGTGGTTGTGTTTTTTGTTGGGGCGACGTTTATGGCGCCAGCGCTGTTTTTTGTGTGGGCGCGACGCGACGGGAGCTCCCCCGCGGCGGGAAGCCGGCAGAGCGGGAACGGCACGACGCTTCCCAGACGAACGCCCAACTCACCGTGGACGGGCAGGCACTCGTCCCGCAAGCGCTAGGGGGTATCGATTGGATTTGGATTGCGAAGGTTGCGGCGGGACGAAACGTGAGAGAAGAGAGAAGAAAGAGAGAGGCGCGAGACGCCGGTACGGCTACGCCGACGCAGCGGCGGCGCCCGGCGCCAATGCTCCCCAACCCCCACCGCCTCTCTCACCTTGGTGTCTGGGCACGAGCAGCAGATCTTCTTCTTCGGTTTGCCGTCGGCCGCCGCCGCGGGCGCGGGCGCGGCCTCCTTGCCGCTCATCCCGGCGTTTGTCTGTTGTGAGGTGCTTCAAAGAATGTCTGTCTGTTGTGGTCCGGGACGCGCCGACTCGTCGTGAACAACGCAAGTCGACGCAGTTTATGAAAAGTGGTTGGAGTAATTAGCCGCGAGCGATTGAGCCCACTGAGGACTTGTCGAGCGCCTGGGTTTTGAGCGGCGACGACTGCCGTCGTTGGCGGCGTCCACCGGCCATCGCCGCCGCCGTCGCCGATGCGCCCAAAAGGCAGCTCGCGTTCGCGTGCGTCGCTCTGCCCCTCATTCGACATAATCCCATCAACCATCGACCCCGCACAGAGTACCGATCCAGCATCGCATCCCACAGTCTGCGCGCACACCACGAATCGACCCCCATCCTTTCCGGCGGCACCCTCGGCCCCCGCTCTACCTCCCCCCGCGCGCGCGCGCCCTCGCCATACTCCGACCGCTGCACATGGCGGCCCCTTAAACAACCAAAGAACAAGCCCAACCACGACGAAGAAGACGAGATGAGCCGCGCGCGCAAGCACCTGACGCTGGCCGCGCTGCGCCCGGAGGCCGTCGAGCCGCCGGCGGCGGGCCAGGCGCTGGTGCGGTGCCTGGGCACGCGCGGCGGCAACATCGTCGAGGTCGAGTACCCGGGCGGGCGGCGCACGCTCGTGATGATGCCCGCCAAGTTCAACAAGAAGCTGTGGGTGCGGCGCGGCGGGTACCTGATCGTCTCGGGCGGGGGGGAGGCGGAGGCAGAGGGCGCGGCCGCCGGCGACGGCGACGGCGGCGGCCAGGCGGAAGCAGCGACAGAAGGAATACAGGTGGCCGCGGCGGGGCTGGAGGCGGCGGCGCTCGGACAGGAGGACGGGGCGGTGGCGGCGGTGGCGACAGAGGACGTGGCAGAGGCGTCGGCAGCCGCAGCAGCGGCAGCAGCTGCAGCATCGGCAAGAACAAATGCGCGGTCGACGGAGAAGCAGCAGCGGGATCGGCAGGAGAAGCGGGAGCAGCGGGAGCAGCAGCGGCAGCAGCAGCAGCCGCCCAAGGCCGGGGCGCCGCGGGTCTCCGGGGTCATCGACGCCGTGCTGTACGGCGACCACGTCAAGGCCCTGCGCAAAATGCCCGGGGTGTGGCCCCCCGAGTTTGACGAGGAGGCCGCGGAAGCAGAAGCCGAGGCAGAGGCAGGGGCGGACGACGACGGCGAGGCCCGCGACGGCAGCGGCAGCGGGAGTGGCAGCGACGGCGGCGACGGCGGCCTGCCCCCGCTGCAGCCCAACAACAACCGCAAGGTGGTCTACCACGAGGTGTCGTCGTCGTCGTCGTCGTCTGAGGAGGAAGACGATGATTGATCCGCAGGTCGCTAGGCGAACAAAATTCTTTTTTTGAAAAAATGGGAGAGAGGCGCCTTTTGCGGTCGCGCCGCGGTCTTTCCCGCTTGTAAAATTACCCTTCCGAACGCCCCTTTCGGACAAACAATCGCCATTCGAAAACAAAAGATAGTCCAATTGGTTGTTAACAGAAGGAAGGATTCATCAGGCCTGAGGCGCGCCGCCCGTGCCCACGCCAAACCTGCGCGGCCGGGCGGGCGGCGGCGCCGCGGCAGGAGGCGGCGGCGGCAGCGCGGCGGCCGCGGCGGCCGGCGCCTGCGGCTGCAACGGCTGCTGCTGCTGCTGCTCCGTGTGCGGCGGCAGCATTGGTGCTGCTGCCGGCTGCTGCTGATGCTGCTGCTCCTGCTGCTGCATAGGATGCTGGGGCGGGTAGCCTCCCCCTCCGCCGCCGCCGCCCACGAAGCCGTAAGGCTGCTGCTGCTGCTGCTGCTGCTGGGGCGGGTAGCCGCCGCCCCCCCCGCCCCCGCCGCCGCCGCCGTACCCTCCCCTCCCGCCGCCGCCGCCGCCGCCGCCGCCATACCCCCCGCCCCCATGCCTGCCTCCTCCGGCGCCAAACCCGCCCGCTCCGCCTCCCGGGTAGCTCTGCCCGTGTTGCTGCTGCCCGTGCTGCTGCTGCTGCTGCGGGCGGTGCATCGACCCCCCGCTCATGCCCCCGGCGCCGCCGCTGCTGGCCGCCGCCGCCGCCGCCGCCCCCGGCCCCCCCGCTGCCGCCCCGAGACCGCCCACCTGGCCCGTCGCCAGCAGCCCCGGATCCGACGACGCGTACCCGCCGCCGTGCGCCCCGCCGCGCTCCGCCCACGTGACCACCACGGGCCGGCCGTCCACCTCGCGCCCCGCGCACCCCTCCTTGCAGCGCGCCGCGCCCTCCGGCTCCGAGTACCGCACAACGGCGACGCCCTTGCTCTTGCCGCTGGCGCGGTCCTCGAGCATGACCACCGGCTCGCGCAGGCGGCCGTACTCGGCGGCGACGCGCTCGACGGCGGCGTCGGTGGTCCACCACTGCAGGTTGCCGATGTAGAGCGTGGCGTCGTGCGCCGCGGCCTGCGCCGCCATCGCGCGCGCGCCGTCGGCGTCGCCGCCGTGCGCATAGCCGGCGCGCGGCGGCCCGGTGGCGGCGGTGCCGTTGGTGTTGGCGGCGGCGGAGGGCATCAGGGCGGGCGCGGGGTCGTTGGCGGCGTCCTCGGCCATGGCCGCCAGGTCCGCGTCCTCCTCGGCCATTCGGGGTTTGGTTACTCGCGGGAGTTGTTCCTCTTCAAAGCGTTTCGGTGATCAGGTTCGTGAAGTGTGTGTGTGCGAACCGGTCTCGCCCCCCCTCGTTCCGTGCTTGTGTTGTTGTGTTGGTGATGGGAATGAGGCTGGTCGAGTCGTGGAGTCGGGAGCAGGTAATCCTGAAGAGGGGGGGCAGGAGGAGAAAGGAGGGCTCTGGTCGCTCTTCACTCCCCCCCCTCTCCACGAATGTAGACCACCTGTGTGTACTGCGCCCCAGGCAATCCATCAACAATCATCGACAAGCCCGTTACACGCCCCTTCGTCAGCACACAACACACCGATCACCACAACCCCTCCTCTCCCCCCGAGACACCAGGAGTGCTTTTTGCCCCGCGCGCGCCCCCTTCCGCAGAACAACGAATCAATGCTACGCACGTCGCTCGCTCCGCTGCTGCGGCGAGCGCTCGCCGGGAGCGCCAGCAGCATCAGCAGCAGCCGCACCATCATCGGCAGCGTCGCCCTCGCCGCCCGAGCGCCGGCGTCGCCGCAAACGCAAGCGCAAACGCGCTCGGCCGGCGGCTCGGCCGCCCCAGCCCCAAAAATCGAGGCCCAGACGCCCGCCGAGCGCGCCATCGCCGACCTCATCGCCAGCAAGCTCGACGGGGCGGCCGAGCGCATCGCCGTCCGCGACACCAGCGGCGGCTGCGGCTCCATGTACACGATCGAGGTGGCGTCGGCGGCGTTCGCGGGATTGTCGACCGTCCGGCAGCACCAGGCCGTCGCACGGGCGCTCGGGGACGAGGTGGGCAAGTGGCACGGGTTCCAGCTGGTGACGAGCGCGGGGGGGGCGGCAAAGCCGTGAGTTTGGTTGGTGGGGGGGGGCGGGGGGAGGGGCTGACCAGGTCATTTTTATGGTCGCCGTCGCCGTCGCCGTCGCCGTGTCGGCATAGAAAACGAAAAGCAGGAAAACATCGTCGTGTCACACGAAAGAACAAGATAGGATGGAATGGTGGTCCCGGGGAAAAGAGGCGAAACCAAGTTCAAAGCTCATCCTTCGCGCTGCCGCTGCCGTCGTCGCCGCCGCTGTCCAGTGCCGCCGGCGCCGGCAAAGGCGCCGCCGCCTCCGCCACCGCCGTTCTCACGGCCGCCGCCGCCCCGGCCTCCAACCCGCCCGCGGCCCCCGCGCCCGCGGCCAGCCCAAGCCGCTCCGCCTCGATCTCCGCCTCGATCTCCGCCGTGGCCGCCGCCTGCTCCGCGTCCAGCGCCGGCCACTCGGCGATGATGCGCCGCGCTGCGCTCAGCTTGGGCTCCTTGGTGCGCGGGTTGTTGCAGAGGTCGATCGTCTTGGCCCGGCCCTTGGTCCCGTTGCCGCACCAGGTCTCGCACCACAGCCACTCCCGGGGGAGCGAGTGGATGGGAATGGTGTGCTGCGCGTAGTTGGGCAGGTCCTGGTCCAGGTTGGCCAGCGAGCCCGGGTCGCGGCTCAGGCCGTCGTAGGTGACGCGGTAGCCGTCGCCCGCGCCCGTGCGGCGGAAGCGATCTAGATCGATCAGATAGAGCGCCGAGATGTGATAGGGTTTCGCGCGCAGGTGATCTTTCCAGAACCCGCCCTTCCAGAAGCGGTACTCGTCCATCTCGGGCCGGTCGTCGCAAAAGGGGGTGTAGGCCAAGGCGGCCTTGCGCGGTTTCAGCTCCAGGGACGCGAGGTCGAGCAGGTCGGCGCGCACGACCTGGTCCGAGTCGACAAAGATGGCGCGCTTGACGCCCACGGGGAACAAGACGTCTAAAAATAGGATCTTGTACGCCCAGATGATGCGCTGCTTGTCCGTCTGCTTGCGCAGCCAGTGCGGCCACTTGTACGTGACGAAGGCGTAGTCGAAGCCGTAGCGCGCGGCCATGCGCGGCACCACGCGCCGGTGCCGCGGCGACGCGTAGTTCTTCAAGATCCAAAACTTGACCTTTGCCTGGCTGCGCCCCTCGCCCCGGACGCCGCGAAGCACGGAGAGCATCATGATCTTCTGCAGGCGCTCGTACATGTGGCCCGAGGCCACCGTGAGGACGTTGACGACGGGCGTCACGCCGTCCGCCGGGTCGACGTCGTAGGGGAGGCTGGGCGCGGCGGCGGCGGCGGCGGCGGCGGCGGTCGCGTTGTTGGCCGCCGAGGCGCCGCCCCTGCCGCCAAGCAAGCCCTTGACTGAGCCCCACAGGCCGCCGCCGCTCTTTTGGGCGGCGCCGCCGGCCGGGGGGCCCGCGGGGCGCGCGCCCTCGTCGTCCTCGTCGTCCTCGTCGTCGTCGTCGTCCTCGCCAGCCCCCCCCGCCTCGTGCGGGTACATGCTGCCGCCGAGCTGCTGCTGCCGCCGCCGCTGCTGCTGCCGCGCGAGGCGGCGGCGCTCGCGGCGCGCGGCGGCCGCGGCCGGGTCCTCGTCCGGCTTTGGGGCCTCGCGCAGGAGCGACTCGTGCTCGCGGCCCGGGCGCTTGCGGACGCGCAGCGTGACGTGCTTGCCTGTTTTTTGTTTGATTTGGTGGGGTATTAGTTTTTGGGGGGAAGAGAGGGGGCGGGGGGGGGGGCGGGGGGGGCAAAAGGAGGGGGGGTGACTTTTCGTGTCGTTCGAGGAGGAGGAGCGGGAAGGAAAAAAGCATTCAAAACCACCCAACAACAACAATGACAAACGCACCGCTGAACGACGACACGATCACCAGCGTCGAGTTCTCCGACGTCGGCGGCGGCAGGCCCCCCGACCCCGCCTCGCCCTGCCAAGACGGTGACCCGCCCACGCCCTCCGCCCCTGCCGAGGCGCCGTCGCTCGCCGCCAGCGCATAGAGCTCGCGCGAGCGGCCGGGCGCCGTCGACAGCCGCCACAGCCCTGGGGACGCCTGCAGCTGGAAGTAGCCCAGGTTGGACATGACGAGGGTGTCGACGCTATGAGGGTCGGCGGCCGTTCCCAGGCGCAGCTGCAGGCCGCGCGGGGGCTCGCCGGCCTGGCCGCCGCCGCCGCCGCCGCCGCCGCCGCCCGCGTCGGCGCCCGGTCCGCCGCCGCCGCCGCCAGAGCTGCCGCCGGCCGCGCCCCCCGCTGATGTGGCAAAGCACCCTCCCGTCACGAGCACTGCCTCGAGCTCGTAGCCCGCGCGCGCCACGGCCTCGGGCACGTCGGCCAGGCGCAGGTTGTCCATGTCGTGCTCGGCCTCGGTCGCTTCGACCAGCCACGCCTCGGGCACCTCGAGCCCCACGGTCAGCACGCGGCGCGAGGGCAGCGCGGCGAACGAGGCCACGACGGCGGCGGCAGGGGCGCCGAGGCCGGCGGTGGCTTGCGGCGACGAGGGCGGCCGGGCGCCGCCGCCTGGCGCGGCGCAGCCGCCGCCAAAGGACGGCACTGCGTACGTGTAGAAGGACTTGAGCGGGAACTCCTTGACCTCGAGCTCGGGGTTGAGGTAGAGGCGGATGCTGAGCGTGCCGGTGGCGTTGTTGCTGTCGCTGCCGGCGGCGGCGGCCCTGGCGACGACGCCCGCGCGCTTTTGCTTCTTGGCGGCGTCGGGCGCAGAAGCGGCGGTGGCCGCCGCGGCCGCCGCGTCCTCGGCGCCCAGCGCGTCGCGCAGGAAGACCAGCAGGGCCGACACGCGCTGCGCCACGCACGACAGCGGATTGAGGATGGCCACGAAGTTGAGGTCGTCCGCGGGCTCCTCGTGCTGCTGCTGCTGCTGCTGCTGCTGGAGCTGCTTGGAGCCGCCGCCGCCGCCAGCGCCGCCGCCGCCAGCGCCGCCGCCGCCGCCGCCAGCGAACGTCGCGCTGCGCGCCGTGACCGACTCCCCCCGCAGCATGTTGAGCGCGCCCGTGAGCTGCTTGGAGTACAGGGAGCCGTAGCGGCCGTCCGAGTATGTCTGGGCGGCGAGGGCCGAGGACGCGACCATGGCGGCGTCGCTGCGGGCGGCGGCCAGAACGGCGGCCCTGGCGGCCGGCGTGTCGTTGCTGCCGCCGTCGCCGTCGTCGTCCTCCTTGCCGGCGGCCGCCGCCTCGAGCAGGGCCGCCGAGTCGGCCAGGCGCGCCACGCGCGCGACGTGCGACCCGGGCTGCATCTGCATGGCCCACATGTGCATCAGGTCAAAGTCGGCCGCGGAAACGGCGCCGCCGCCGAGCTCGGCGGGGTCCTCCTCCTCTTCTTTCTCGCCGCCGCCGCCGCCGGCGCCGCCGCTCCCTCCAGCGCCCGCCGCCGCCGCCGCCGCCCCCGCCGCCGCCGCACTCGGGGGCCCGTGCGCCATCACCAGGCGCCCGTTGGTCACGACGGCGCCGGCCCCGGGCGCGAGGCCGAGCTCCGATGCGCACAGGTCGCGCTGCGCGCGGAGCGCCCCGCCGGCCAGGGCGCGCAGGGAAGCGGGGGTCCAGTCTGGGCGGCGAGAATCATAGGAGGAGGAGGAGGAGGAGGAGGAGGAGGAAGACGAGGACGGGGGGAGCGTTCTTTCGAGCGCGGCGAGCGCCTCGGGCGGCAGCGCCCCGTCCTCCGGCAGGGGGGCGAGCAGGGCCGCGCGCGCGGCCCGCGCAGAGAACCCGTGCTCCCCGCCCCGGGCCTGGCGCCCGAGCTCCTCCGGCAGGGCGACCATGGCCAGCAGCGCGCGCTGCGCGGCGATCCCCCCCTCCTTGCCGAGGCGGGCGGTCGCGCGCGCCCCGCCGTACGCGCGCAGCGCCGCCGCCACGGCCGCCTCGAGCGCCGTCGCGCCTCCCCCCGCCGACGCGCCGCACAGCAGCAGGCCCACGCGCGCGCCCGACGGGTCCTCGTGCTCCGTCTCGCCGGACGGCAGCGCCCCGTCCAGGACGTACCGCACGGCGTCGCGCGCCAGGCCGCGGCCCAGGCCACGGCCTAGGTCGCAGGCCACCCAGTGAGTCACGCCCTTGCTGGCGTCGGCCTTGCCCGGGGAGACCAGGTAGGTGCGGGCGAGGGCGCGGGCGCCTGGGCAGCGGCGCAGGGCGACGGGACACGCGAGGTTGATGTGGCGGGCCGGGGTGGAGGAAGCGGGGTCGGCGGCGGCGGGACTGCCGTCATGGCCGTCGACGCCGCTGCCGCCGCCCCCGCCCGCGCCGCCGCCGTCGCCCTCTCCCGCTCCGCCGCCCCCACCACCCCCTCCTCCTCCTCCGCCCAGCACCCCGGCGTTCCATCGCTGCACGGTTGTGGCCGCGTCGCTGTCGAGCAGCGCCTGCAGGGGGTCGTCGCCGTCGCGCAGCCGGCCGTAGTAGACCTCCTCCTGCAGCAGCTGCGTCTCGTAGGCCGAGGCCTGCGCGAGGTCGCGCTCAAAGGCCGCCGACAGCGCGGCGACGCCGGACGTCGGGGGGGAGGCCGCCGACCCGCCGCCGCCGCCGGGCCCCGGCGCCGCCGGCGCGCGCGAGGCCAGCGGCAGCAGCTGCCCGTTGAGCCACATGGTGGCCGGGGGCGGCCGGCTGCCCGGCGCGAGGCCGCGCTCGAGGAGCAGGTCGGTCAGCTCGTCGAGGCGCTTGGCGGCCGCCGCGGCCGGAGACGTCGACGCCGCCGCCGCCGACGACGACACCAACGACGACGACGAGGACGACGACGAGGCCGACGACGGCGGCGATTCCGCCGCCGGATCCCAGTCGAGCAGCTCCTTCCACGCGGCCCGCGCGTCCTTGAGCGCCTGAGCGTCGCCGCTGGCCCCGCTGCCCCGCGCCGCCGAGGAGGCCACGCTCTCGGCCCAGGCCAACTCGAAGGCCGAGCGCAGCGCGGCCTCGTCGCTAAAGGCGCCGGCGGCGACGCTGTGCGGCGGCAGCGGCGCGGACCCCGCCCCGGCCTCGGCGCGCAGGCGCCTGGCCGCCTCGTCGACGCCCACCTTGCTCCAGAAGTAGTAGGCGGCGAAGCGGCGCGTCGGGTGCGCCTGGTGCATGGCCAGGAAGGCGCGCGCCGCGCGCTCCTGCGGCGAGGCGTCGGCCCACCGGGGCGCACCCTGCCCAGGCTTGTCCGCCGCGCCGCCGCCGCCGCCGCCCTTGCGAGCCGCCGCCGCCGCGCGCCGCCGCAGCGCCGACGGCACCGCCGGCACGAACGCCAGCCGGTAGCCCCCGCCCCGCGCCCACGCGCGGTAGATGGCGTCCCCCGCCGCCAGGGCCGGGGCGGTCCCGGGCTCCGCGACGACCGCCACGTTGAGCAGGTTGAGCGCGAGCGGGCGCACGTGCAGCTGCCCGGGATAGATCGAGAGCAGCGCCTGCGGCGAGCGCGCGTACCGGCTGTAATCCGGGTCGCGCGACAGGTCGTTGGCCCAGGGAATTAAGTGGCGCGTGGCGCGCCGCCCCAGGTCCAGGCGCACGTCCGAGAGCAGGGAGGCGCCCCCGCCCGCCCCGGAGGCGGCGGCGGTGGCGGCGGCGGCGGCGGCGGCGGCGGCGCGGTCCTCGGCGCGCGCGCGCAGGGCGAGCAGCGCGTCGCGCGGGCCGAGGCCGGCGGCGCGGAGCGCGCCCTGCAGGCGCAGGTCGATGCGCAGGCGATCGAGGAAGGCGGTCAGCTCGAAGTTGCCGACCTCGACCTGCAGGCCGTTGAGCATGAGCACGGAAGCGCCGGCCGGGACGACGCGCTGGTTGGCCGCGACGACGCGCCGGAGCGCCTCGGTCGCCGAAGAAGCGGCGGCGGCGGCGGCGGATGCGGCGGCAGAGTCGCCGTCGCCGTCGCCCGAGGGCGGAGCGTTGGCCGCGAGCATGGGGGCCAGGAGCGGGAAGCGCTGCGAGACGTCGGCCAGCGCGGTGAGCGGGTCGACGGCGCGGGACACGTGCGCGGCGGCGTTGAGCCCGACGTCGCGCAGGCGGCCGATCTTGATGGCGGCGCTGTCGTCGGCGTCGTCGGCGTCGTCCTCAGCTCCGCCCGCGCCGTTGGCGTCCCCTGACGGCGACGACGAGGCCGCGGCCTGCTGCTTGTCGTCCATGGCGCTGTACTCGGTGTTCTTGAGCACGGCCTCGACACCGTAGCCCGGGAGGCTCAGCTGCCCGCCCGTTCCGAAGGCGAGGCAGGAGCGGGCGGGCAGGGCCGAAGGAGCGCCGTCAGCGGCCCCCCCGCACGCCGCCGCCAGGCCGGCGGCGCCGCCCGGAGGCATCCACGGCCGGTGCGCGTACACGAGCGGCCGCGGCGAGAAGGCCGCGGCCTGCACGGCGTCGCGCAAGACCGCGTGCATCTCGACCCAGCACGGCGAGCCCGTGGGACCGTACAGCACGGCGCGGCGGGCGGCAGCGGCGGCGGCCGCGGCGGCGGCAGACAAGGCAGATCCGCCGACGCCGCCCGTTGCCGCCGCGGCCGCGGCGTCCGCAGCTCGCGTCGCGCCCGCGGGCTGGGGGTAGAGGTGGTCGAACGAGAAGAGCTCGACGGACGACGACGAAAGTGTCGTCGCTGTGGCGCTGTCTGGGTCGTTGCTGCTCTGATTCTCCTCCTGCTCCCGCTCCTCCTCCTCCGACAAGAGCGCCCGCAGCGCGCCGGCGCTCGCCGCGCGGCGGCCGTCGACGACCGCCAGGCAGCAGGGCGCCGCGGCGGCCCCGGCGGCCGTGTCCTGGTCTTGCGGCAGGCCCGCCAGCTCCGCCGCGACCTGGCGGTGCATTTGCAGGCGCGCGCTGTACTGCCGCACGCCCAGCACCACGGGCAGCAGCCGCCCGACCTGCGGCAGCGCGTGACGCCGCGCGGCCGCCACGAGCGCCCGCCAGCACGCCTCCTCGTCCCCCCCCTGCTCCTTCTCGCCGCCGTCGGTCGCGGCGGCCGCGAGCGCGGGCGCCTCTCGCTCCACAAAGTCCCAGTAGTTGCGCTCGCCCTCCTCGGCCTGTTGGTGTTTGGTGTTCGGGTGATGTTTTGGCGAAACGTGAGCGTCGGCATTGTGCGTCGGGCGCCGGCGTCGCTCGGAGGAGAGGTTCCAGGGCCGAGCGTCGCGCGCACCCATTGGAAACCAACTCACCAGGAACTCGGCCGCCTCGAGCACAAACGACGTGCCCTCCCAGCGCGCCTTAAGGGTCACGTCGAGGCCCTTGGCGTCGGCGTCGCGCGCGGCGTGCAGCAAGAGGCAGGCCGCGAGCAGGAGCAGGACGAGGGCCGAGCCACCTCCCCTTGTTTCTCCGCCGCTTCTTCCCATCCGTCTTGCCGCCGCCATTGCGCGGTGATCGGATCGGATGCCTTCCGCTCTACCGATGGCGTTGTGGGGGATGATCAAACCGAGGGCTCTCTTTGTTCAGGCGTTCGAATGCTGAATCATCTGTCAAAGAGGTTGGTTTTTTTTCGAGACCGTTCTTCATCCTCTCACGACGGGAACCGATGCGCGTTGTCTATCTAATTTGCGGAGTATGTGCAAGCGCCGCCCTCGTGTCTAGGTGTATGGGGGCGTGGTGATGGTGGATGAAATGGGCCGACGGAGCGGCGCTCCGGGAGCGCGCTTGGCGTCTTGGCGTCGGCGGCGACGCTCTCCTCTGTTTGCGCGCGCTCTTAGTTTCGTGTTGCGTCGTCGCCGCCCTTCCCGTACCGTCAAGGCCTCCAGCGCTCCTGCAGACCCGCTCGACTCCTTAGCAACGACAACACACGCGCTTCCTTTGATCGCACATAGACAGGCTTGGCACACGCAGCACCCCATTACAAAACAGAGAGAAAACGCTGAGCCTCCCCTTCCCCCCCCCTCTGCCTTTGCCGCTTTCCCTCCTGTCTTTCACTCGCGCAGTGTTTCCCGCGCGCCCAGCCCCGAGCGCCCCCGTCGGCCGGCGCGCGAACGCCTGGCAGATTTATCGGCGCCCGCCGCGCACCCTCCGCTCGCGCAAGGGGGCCCTACACAGCGCGGCTGAAGCGAAAAAGGCGTCACTTCACTTCTCATCGCTCCCCCTCTTCCTCCTCCTCCTCTCGACAATCGCCCCCACAATCGCCCCACGCCCCGGAGCACGAGGCCAGCGGCCCAGATCCACGTCCCCAGCGATGAGGCGCGGCGCGTCAGCGTCCAAGAAGGACGCGGGCGCCGCGCCCAAGGGCGGCAGCGGTGGCGGCAGCGGCGGTGACGGCGAGGTGGCGGCGGCGGCCGACGCGCGGCCTACGCGCGGGCGCTCGACCGCCGCCGCTGTCGCCCCGGCCGCCGGCCCGAAAAGCAGTGGCGGCGGCGGCGGTGCCAGGCAGGGCCCGGCCTCGGCGTCGTCGCCGACGCGGCGGGCGGCCGCTTCCTCCGAGCGCCCGGCCAGTCCCGCGGGGCGCACCACCACCACCGCCGCCGAAAAGGCGGCGGCGGCGGCGGCCGCCCCTCCCCCTCGTCCGGTAGCCAGCGGCGGCAAGAAGCAGGGGCGGCGCGTGAGCGAGCCCGCGGCCTCGGCGCCCGTGCCGGCGGCAGCCGCGCCCGAGCCCGCGGCCGCGCGGCCGCGCCCGGCCAGCGCGGGGACGCCGTCCAAGCCGGCGGTCGGGTCGGCAGCCGCGGCCAAGCCGGCGGCGAAGCCCCCGGCTGCCGCCAAAGCGGCCGCCGCCCCGCGCCCCGCCACCCCGGCCGAGCGCCGCGGCCGGGGGGGCGCCGCCGCCGCCGCCGCCGCCGCCGCCGCCGAGCGCGAGGCGCGCGAGCCGTCGCCGCCGCCCCCGCCGGTGCGCGCGGCCTCGGGCGCCAAGGGCGCCAAGGCCGCGGCGTCCGCCGACAAGGAGAAGGCGAAGGACAAGGCGGCGGTGCCGCCCGCGCCGGCGGCCAAGGCCAAGGGCAAGGCGCCTGCAGCACCGGCGGAAGGCGCGGCGGCGGCGGCCAATGCGGCGGCGGCGGCGGCGACGACAACAACGATGACGACGCCCGCAGAGAAGAGGCAGGCCGCGGCCAAGCCAGCCGCCACCGCCGACAAGGCGGACAGCAACGCGGGCAGCAACGCGGGCAGCAAGGGTGGCAAGGCGAAGGCGGCGGCGGCCGAGCCGGCGCGGCCGGTCTCGACGGCGACGACGACAACGGCGGCGGCGGCGACGGCGACGCGCCCCGGCCGGTCCGCCTCGGGCAAGGAGCAGCCGTCGGCGCCGCCGCCGCCCGCGGGGACGGGGAGCATGCCGTCCACCGGGGTCAGCGTCGCCTCTCCGCCTCGCTCGCCGACCAAGGGCGCTGGCGCGGCCAAGCAGACGCGGCAGCAGCAGCAGCAGCAGAATAAGCAGGAGCAGCAGCAGCAGGAGGCCGAAGCGGCGACGGCAGCGGCCGCCCAGGCGCCGCCGGCCAAAGCAGAGGGCGGCGGCAAGACCAACCCGGCCGCGGCCAAGGCCCCCAAGGCTGCCAAGACGCCCAAGCCGGCTAAGGCCAAGGCGGCCGAGGCGGCAGCAGGCGGGGACGCAGAGATGGCGGATGCGCCCGACGAGCCGCAGGAGCAAGAGCAGCAGCAGCAGCAGCAGCAGCAAGAGGCCGCCGCGACCGCCGCGGCCGCCGCCGCCGCCGCCGCCGCCGCCGCCGCCGCCGCCGCCGCCGCGCCGCCCCCCCTCCCCCCCCCGGCGGCGCCGCCTGCCTACGCCGCCCCCCCCGCGCCCTACTACGCCTCCGCCCCCTCCCTCATGCCCGCGCTGCTCCCTCACGCCCCCGCCCCCTTCACGCTCGCCCCGCAGAGCGCCGAGGACTGCGCCGTGCTCGCCCGCGCGCGCGCGATCCGCGCCGCGCACGACGGCGCGGCGGCGCCGGGCTGGTCGGACCCGCCGCGCAGGCCCAAGCCGCACTGGGACTACGTGATCGCCGAGGCCGATTGGATGGCCAAGGAGTTTCAGCGGTGAGCGGACAGAGAGCGAGAGCGCGTCTCGGCTTCGTCTCGCGCATCTCGGGCTCGCGGGCGCGCGCGCGCCCGCCGCCCTCGCGTTGTTTCGCCCCCCCCCCGCTCTTTTGCTCACCCCCCGCTCCCCGCTCGTCCCCCCCCAAAAACCGACCCCCGACGCCCACCCCAAAAACTCAAACCAACCCAAACACACGACAGCGAGCGCAAGTGGAAGAGCCAGCAGGCCAAGCGCTTCGCCGGCCTCGCCCAGCGCTCCAACATGGACGTCGAGTCGCGAGCCAAGCGGCGCGAGCGCGACGACGCGCTGGCGCTGCGCCGGCGCGCGGCGTGGGTCGGCCGCGAGGTCCTGGGGTTCTGGCGCAAGGCGGAGCGCGTGGTGCAGTACAAGGTGTACGCGGCGGTCGAGGCGCAGAAGCGCGCGGCTCTGGACGAGCACCTGGACCTGATCGTCGGGCAGACGGAGGCCTACTCGCGCATGCTGGCCGACCGGATGGCGGCGTCGCAGCGGGCTGCGGGCGGCGGTACCGGCGGCGGCGGCGGCGCGGCGGGCGGCGGCGGCGGCGGCGGCGGCGTCAGCGGCGCTGGCGGCAGCGCCGGCGCGCCGCTGGCGCTCCTCGCGCCGGCCTCTGTCGAGGAAGACGACAGGGGGCTGGACCTGGCCATGGAGATCGCGTCGGCGCGCGAGCAGCAGCAGCAGCAGCAGCAGCAGCAGCAGCAGCGGAGTCCGGCGGGCGCAGCCTTGGCGCGCCCGGCGAGCTCTCGACGGGCAGCGGCGGCGGGGGCGGTGGCGGCGCCGGCGGCGGCAGCGGCAGCGCCCGCGCGCCCCGCGTCTTCCGCGCCCGGGCCCAAGCCAGAGTTTGCGGCGCTCGTGGCGGACGAGCCCATGGAGGACGACGACGAGCCGGCCGACGGGCAGCAGCAGCAGCAGCAGCAGCAGCCGCCGCCGGTCAAGCGGGAGGGCGAGGGGGAGGAGGCGGAGGGCGCGGCAGGCGGGGCCGCCAGGTCGCCCCGCGGCCGTGCTGCCGCCGCCGCAGCAGCAGCAGCCGCAGCAGCCCCGGCCCGCCCCGCCGCGAGCAAGCGCAGCCGCGCTCCCTCGCCCGAGGCGGCGGCGCCCGCCACCGCCACCAGCAAGCGCGCGCGCCGCGGAGGCGCCGCCGCCGCCCCGGCCGCCTCGGCGTCGGCCTCGGCCGCCGCCGCTCCCGCCCCCGCCGGCTCGGCGTCGGCCGCCCAGCCGGACGCCGACTACGCCCCGTCCGGCTCCGCCGAGGAGCCCGCCGACGACGAGGCCACCCTCGAGGAGGAGGAGCGCCTCGCCGCCGGCTCGGCCGAGCGCGGCGGCGCCGGCGGCACGGAAGGCGGCGCCGACGAGGACGAGCTCGGCGCGCTGGCCGACGAGGCCGACCTGCCGATCGAGGTGCTGATGGCTCGCTACGGCTTTGTCGCGGCGCCCGCGGGGACGCGCGCGGAGGACGTGGCCGCGGCGGAGGCCGCGGCGGAGGCCGAGGGCGAGACGCTCGGGGCAGACGGCGGCGCGGCGGGCGAGGCGCAAGAGGAGGAGGAGGACGCGGCGGCGGACGGCGACGAGGGGGCGGGCGGCGGCGACGGCGCGGCGGCCGCCGCGGACCCGCTCGGCACCGCCGCTGCCGCCGCCGCCGAGGCCGCCGCCGCCGCCGCCGACGGCGACGCCTCCGGCGTCCGCATCCCATTCCTGCTGCGCGGCGAGCTCCGCGAGTACCAGCGGGTGGGGCTTGGGTGGCTGGTCGCGCTCGGGCAGCGCCGGCTCAACGGCATCCTCGCGGACGAGATGGGCCTCGGCAAGACGATCCAGGCGATCGCGCTGCTGGCGCACCTTGCGTGCGAGGAGGGGGTCTGGGGGCCGCACCTGATCGTGGTGCCGACCAGGTGAGGGCCTTTTGGAAGAGCGCGAGGGGGCGTGAAAGCTGGGCGTTTGGCGCTTTTGGTTTTCCGGCAAGAGCAGGGCGTCTGTCGTTTGTTCTTTTTTTTGGCGCGACGCCTTTTTCTTTTCTTTTCTCCTCCCCCCCCCCTCCCCCCCCCCCCCCCCCCCCCCCCCCCCCCCCCCCCCCCCCCCACCCCCCCACAAACCACCCCAACAAAAAACAAAAACACAAACCCCACCCCACCAGCAGAAGGGAAGAAAAAAAAAGGAGGGCGCCCCCCACGCCCCCCCCCCC
>Ga0105053_10005732_pt1 | contig 17512 bp, 3 predicted proteins | sample BON01_FD_78093 | JGI IMG/M metagenome (GOLD analysis project Ga0105053, IMG submission 78093) | Freshwater microbial communities from Lake Bonney liftoff mats and glacier meltwater in Antarctica - BON-01 | ecosystem: Environmental > Aquatic > Freshwater > Ice > Glacier meltwater | place: Lake...
GATGGAGATAGAGACAGCAAGAGACAGCGTTGCAGTGCTGTCACACAGAGTCGCAATACCGGATAGAACACAATATTCCCTGTATTGTCTGTGTCTACTCCGCTGTATTTTGTAAATCGGCTCGACATTTGAGTGAGAATATGAATGAGTCATGTCACATATATGAATTAGTGATGTCACACATGAATGAGTCATGTCACACACGTGACGGAGTCATGGCACATAATTGAATGAGTCATGTATTGCATCAGGTATTGTGACTTTATAAAAATGAGAATATACATGAGTTGTGTCACACATATGAATGGGTCATGTCACACATATGAAATGAGTCATGTCACACATATGAATACCATTGTCCAAAATAATATGTCAACGAATGAATACGCCACGTCACACATGAATGAGTCATGTGACACATACGCATACGACGTGTCAAAAAAAGAAAGTGACACACGTGTGAATGATTCATGTTTCTCATATCTCAGGTATAGTCACACGGCTCGACCCGCCTGCCAAGACATAACCGTTTGCGTGCTTCTCTCTCCATCTTCTTTCTTCGTGCTATAACTCATTGGGACACGCAATGAGGCATACCATCTACTTTCCAATGAGTCATACAATCTTATTTGTTCGTGCTACAACTCATTGGGACACGAATCCCGCCATAAACATGCGTGTGCCATAACTCATTGAGACACAAATCCCGTCATACATCATGACAATTGTGCGCCATGACTCATTGGGACGCGAATCTCGCAATCGACTGGGCTCAATCTCCCAAGTCCACCGGCGACTGCCAAGGCGCATACACTTGAGTGGCGGTGGCAACTTTTACAGAGATTCGTATTGTGAAATTCTTTTGATATTTAGATCATGATGAAGACGGCAGCCGATGAGAACTACGATATATATGTTGGAATACATATATATGTTGGAACGAAAGAGATGTATGGTTCAGATGTGCATTTCATATATATGTTGGAACGAAAGAGATGTATGGTTCAGATGTGCATTTCTCCCGAATCTCGGAGTTTGACACCCGAGAGTTGCACGGACCTATGGACACGACTCATGATGAAAGTTGGCTTTCTGTCACGAACTCTCTTGTGTATGGAGCGGTAGCTAGGCGGTCTGCTCACGAACTCTCGCATGACTAAGTGGTCGATGAGTGGTGAAATGCCCTGATGGTGAGAGTGCCTCTGCAACATACTGCAACACACTACAACAACATACTGCAACACACTACAACATCATACTGCAACACACTACAACATGTGAATTGCCCTGATGATAAGAGTGCCTCTGACTTGTAGAACAAACTGGAGAAGGATTCTCACATAGAACCTTCAACATTTTAACATAAAGTTTTTGACGCCATACAGGGTGGTTCCGGGAAGTAGAAACCACGGTTTTTGACGCAGCCAGCCAGTTTCTAAGCAATATTTCTAGGCGTGTATAGAGTTTCTTTACTCATATTTCTAGGCGTACTTCCAAATTCCAGTCTGCAGTTTCTACTTGCCAGTTTCTAATTCCCGGAACCACCCTGTACATGAAGAGTCTCATATGTACACATCATACGTAATAGTGTCAAATGTGTCTAGGAAAACTGGAGAAGGCTTCTAAAATAGAGCCCTTCACACCATACATGACAGTCTTATGTAAACACATCATACATATCATTGTCACATTGACACGACTGATGATGAGAGGGCCTCTGACTTGTAGAACATACTGGAGAAGGCTACCAAAATAGAGCCTGTAACATTCTAACACAGAGCCTTTAACGCCATACAAGAGAGTCTCAATTGTACACATCATACATAATAGTGTCAAATATATATAGGAAAACTGGAGAAGTCCTAAATTAGAGCCCTTAACACCACACATTCGAGCCCTTAACACCATACATTAAAGCCCTTATCACCATACATGGGTCTCATGAATGCGAAGCATAATTTTCCACCATATATTAGAGCCCTTAAAACCATACATCAGAGCCCTTATCACCATACATGAGTCTCGTGAATACACAGCATAATTTCAAGTGTCGAATGTATATAGGATACATGACAATATGATAAATACATAAAGAAGTACTCAGAGACATATCTGGATAGACGGGCATTCAGCGACATGTTAGATGTAAAATAGGATTCGCATCGCTGTTTCAGAATGCGTAGAATGGCGTGCAAGATTGTTGAGTGAACGCATTTCGAGTTTATTCAATCTCAAGGCACGTCCGTATCTCCCTGTACTGCTGCACCAAAATCCCCTTTTTCTATTCTCTCTCTTGTGCGCTCTCTTTCTCTCGCTCTTTCTCTCTCTTTTTTTCTCTCTGTTGTCCTCTTTCTTTCTCACTCTCTTTCTCTCTCCCTCCCACTCGCTCTACTCCTGATTCTACCCCTGCGGCAGCATCCGCCCAGAGAAGTATTGCAATTGCTTCTTCCTCGTCGTCGTACATTCTCGTTTAGCTCACGACATCCAGTATTTAACACATACTGTAGTAGAAGATTGCTAATTTTCATTTAGCACACGGCAATGGTAGCGCTACAGAGGCCTTGCGTTGGAGACGCAGCGATGGCTCGTATTGAGCCAAGCTTCTGTCCAGCACCGTGCACCGGCTCAAAGACGTGCTCTCCAGGCATGCCCTGGTCCCCCAAACACCACCGCACAAGCCTTGATGTGTCTGGGAAATAAGTACCCACACCCGCACTCGAGTTGAGCACTTGCGAGAAAGAACCACCCACATATAGGCACTGGTGAATAGGCTGAAGGGAGAGGACCGGGCCGTTGACGCCGGGGCCAACTTGCACCCAGTCGCCCGAATAGAAACGCGCGATGTAATTGCACGGCTGCGAGCCAGCCTTTGTGAAGTCGCCCCCCGCAAAGACATACTCTCCAAACACTGCGAGCGAGTGAACGTCTCCGTTGAGAGCACCTAGGGAGTGCCAATCAGCGCCATCCCAGCGTGCTACGCGCGAGGCTGGCTGCCCGCCCGCCTCCACAAAGCTGCCACCCACATACACAAAGTCGTGATGTAGGGCAATGGCGTGCACCACACCACCGGCAAGCCCGGACCCTAGAGCGCGCCAACGATGGCTGTCCCACAGTGCGATACCACGCGTCGGAATGCCGCACGTCTCAATGATGCGCCCACCCACATAGAGCATTGAGCCATTGACGGCGGCACTGAACAAAGAGCCGCTGACGGCGCATTGCACGGCCGACCACCTCACTCCATCCCAGCGCGCCAGGCCACCTGTACGTACCGAGCCACCATTGGAAAGGAAGGCCTTTGTAAACACGCCAGCAGCAACCATGTCACCACCCGGAAGCTCAACAAGAGCATGAACTGAGCCATCTACGCCGTTTCCAAGCTTATGCACGAGGTGGCCATCATAGAGCGCCACATGATTCACACGCACACCACCTGCGGAGAGAAAGGAGCCACCCACCATGACCTGTGACGCATCGCGCACCATGTGCATGGCAAGCACTGATTTTGAGAGTTCGAGATCGAAGACCAGGGAGGCACCCCCCGGGACAGCGTCTCTCGGGCCCAACGCCAAGACACCAGTGCCCTGCTGATAGACGCCGCCGAAGAGCATCTCGGTGTACACAAAGCCACACGGCAGGTAGCCCGTGCGAGTCAGAGAGCCGTCGAGAATAGTCACCGACACGTCGGCGCACCCGCGGCCAGTTGGCGCAGTACAGTGCAACTCCGAATCCGACTGCACAAGCACGTGCTCGCATTCAAGCCCACCAATCAGCACAGACACATTGCCGTATTTGGTGCCAGCACCCACAAGATATCCTCGACTGTACGCTGAGCCAAAAAAGTCGCCGCGCACAGTCAAAAGAGAACCTCCCGATACCCTTCCCAGGCGCGGGTGGACGGAGTGAACGCGCGGGCGAGGGTAGATCTTGAGCGTGGTGATGAGGGTGGTGCCTCTGTCAAGACCGCCTAGCAAGACGCCACCATCATCGTAAGGCACAAGCGAAAGCTCGGCCACGCCGTGCGCGTACGGACTCGCACTAAAACGCAGAACGTGCGGAGGCAATTTGGGCATGTCGCCGACCTCGTGGGGCGGGGCTAGGGTGTCGCTCGAGTCGACGTAAGGCTCCGAGACAAAAAGCGACATGGTCGATGTCACAAATGACACGACGAAGCTCACCTTCTGCGAATCCCACTCGTCCAAGTAGGGCCCCGGCAGAACATCGTACAATGCCCCCGTCAGATTCTGATCAACATGCACTTGCTGCTCGACGATGGCCAGCATATGCGGCACTCTGGCAGTGGGCGGACTGTTGATCTGCGCAACATGGAACGCAACAGAAACAGACCGCCGATCGTCGAGGGTTCCAAGATCATTGACCAAAGCCACCGTCAACAGGGCGGCTCCAGAGCGCGCAGGCACCAAGGTGAAGGTCACAGAACCATCCCTCGCGAAGACTGGACCCTGCGAAAACAGCCATGGTGCATCGTTGCTGAGGATTACGAAGGACAGTGGACGCATGATCTCGTCATCTGGCATGGCACTGAAGTTGCCGAGTACACCATCAACCACCATCTGCCGCGCAACATGCGTCTCCACCGCCTTCACCGGATGCAGCAACACATAGGCGGGGAACGAATCTCGGGCCTTGACCGCTAGCTCGAACGAAAACTCGGTGCGATTGTGGCCAAAGTTGGCTTTGCCTCCATCGTCAGAGATGGCCACTGTGACCATGAACCTGCCATTGTAGCCTGGCGTCGTTTCGAAGGAGAGCTCTGCCGGTGACACTACGATCCCTGACGGCAACGGAATGACGGGGGTAAAGTGCTGAAACAGGCGATCGCCGCTAAAGAGGCTGTGTACAGCCTCAACGCGCACCAGCTCAAACGACACTCGTTGAGTCTGCTCTCTGGCGTGACCTTTGTTGAACGCCACCTGCACGCTGACAGGGCCCTGGTCTTCTGTAGTATGTACAATGGGCAGCACTGCCGTGTTATCTTGGTCGTATATCACTTCAGGCACTGGGTACGGTGCCCTGGCTGACAGTCCTGTGATGGAGATGAAATTCGGGGGGTTGTTGTTGATCAGAACCGTCAATTTGAAGACGCCCATGGGTGAGGTGTTGTTGGATCCATCAGGGGTACCGGTGCGGCCGTCGTCAACGAGAACAACCCTGAACTCGGACTCAAAGGCGCCGCTCTGCTTCGTGGTGAACGTAATCATACCCACCAGATCGCTGGGGTTGGAGCCGAGGTGGCGCGTCGTCAGCACAGGAGCCATGTCAAACTGGTTTGGATTCGTATACGAGAACCTCCATGTGAGATTTTGGAGTGTTTCGTGTGGCGCACCTGGCGACACCATGGGAGCGAACACTAGCTGCTGCACACCCAGCACATTGTCCTGGCCTCCGTAGATGTCGGTAAGAGTGAAGAAGGGCGCATGATTCACTGTCAACACTTCTATCACAACCATTTTATCCGCACTCTGGCGGCCGCCAGCGTCAAGCGAAACGACGTGATGCCGCGATATTCCATATTGCAGGGGGCGCAGACGGAAAGTGAGCGTGCCGTTGGGCGCAATTGCCGGCGCAGCACCAGGCTCAAAGAGCATTGAGTTGGTGGACGACACTTGCTCCACAGCAAATGATAGTGTCTGGCACACGGGATTGCGTGCCACCGAGAATTCTGGGCCGAGAGATTCGTGTTGGAGGAGAAAGCGTGTGGGTGCGGCAATGGGCGCAAAGGTACCGCATGGCAACTCGCCTCTGTCTGCTATGCTTGTCACATCAATGTAGCAAATGTCCTGGTCACGGTAATGACGGTGAGCAACCTTGGCCTGTCGTACCTCACACCTCAACTTGATGCTGCGTGGCGCTTCGAGACCCAGCACCTCGCCAGCCGTCGCCCGGGTTTCTAGGTCCCGACGCACTGGGAGTGGTGACATCGAGAGCACGGCATCCCAGCGGAAGTGCAGACTGCCGTTATGTGACGAATGCACATGGCCCCATTTGTCATGAAGCAAGGCGAGCACAGCACGATCGCTACCGGAAGCAACAAAAATGCGCTCGAGAGGCCGCCCATTCTGCCACGTGGTGCCGTTGGAGGCAATGGCACTAATTCCAGCGAGCCCGACAACATGGTCAAAATCAAACTCGTAGATTAACACGCCACGCGTCTCGCTGGCGGCAAGCAGAAGCACGCGGCCGTCGACTACAAGCACCTCCCACTCATTAGTGCGTCCGCACGCAAAACGCAGCGCCTGTTGGTGCTCGTGGATTTCGAGGTCCGCAACGTTGACGCCACGGACGGCCATGTTGGAGGCATCAGTGAGCGCCAGCATCTCGCCAAACTCTTGCTCCACTCTGTTAAATTGCAAAACACGCGACATAGGCTGGGCGGCTACGTCGTGGGGTGAATTGGTATCATTCGTAGTGCTGTGCTCGCATACTGCCGCATCAAACGAATCGTCGTGCTGCCCTGCAAAGCACACCCCCTGAGCAACAGCCAGGTAGACCTCACCTGAGACTTCGAAAAACGTGAGCCCCATGGCGCCACGCGGCACCAACGAGTCCCCCACGACTGACACCACATACGGGTCAAACCTGTCCACCGTTGCATTCCACGTGTAGAAGAGTAGAGTAGACGTGTACTGCTGGAGTGATTTTGTCTGGGCGGCAGTAGTGGCCAAGGGTGCACTGCTACTGGCTACCCCTAGTAGAGTGCCCACAAGGCCCAGCCGCGAGTCGGTGATGGTGTGCAAGGCCAGAGCAGTGGGGTCGCTGCACAGCAGCTGCTGCATCAATGAAAATCTGCCCACGTTGCTGCGCATGTAGGGGTTATAGGTTGCGCGATCGAAGCGCATCACTATCACGTTTCCATCCGCGCTTGTCTCACCAAACGAGGCCAATATCAATAGCCGATGCAGGGCGCTGGAGTCATCCTCCTCCTCCAGCACTTCGAAAACCACGTCCATGGAGCGAGGGGCATCGAGCAGCTGGAATATTTGGAGCCCTGATCCGTGGCCCACTTGGCCATCTTCGAGCACAGTTGAGCCGTAGTTGTTCCATCGGTATACGTAGGCACTCTGCGACGTGTACGTCTCTGTGAACCACTTGTAGTGAGGAACACAGACGGTGTAGGGTATTTCATCGGTGCACCGTGTCACATTGACGTGTGTACATTTGCCGAAAAGACTCGAAGGTCCGGTGATGTTGGTGTTGCACCGCGTATCGGAGCCCGTGACGCACGAGGCAACATCAAATGGATACGTCGAAACGATGTGGGGGCGGAAGCCCGTCGAAGTTTTGCCATCCTCTATCCGAGTCTCCGTTTGACATACCTTCGCCGAATCCTGGCGTGTGCAGTTGGCTGTAGAGTGAAAGAGATTCTTTTGCTGCCAATCATAGTGGGTCACGTTGACATACGAGCCGTCGTTGTTTGAGACTCGGCAGACGAGACTAACATTCGTCACGCACCTGTCCTCTCCCGGCCGACCTTCGCACGAGACCGAGCGCTGTTCATCAAGAAATCCAACCTTGAAGACAACGCGTGATACGGCAGCTGCCAAGTAGTGATTCCCATCCATTTCCCAGTGTACGATTTTCTGAATGTTAAGCTTCAGAGGGAGAGGGCGGCCGGTCAAGGGATGATTGGGGTGCCCGCCGGCCAGAGTTGCAGGAGCACCATGATGGAACACAAAGTGCTTTAGAGCAGGATTCCAGCGATAGACATTGATAGAGGCATCAACGTCGCCATGCCGTAGCGTGCTGCCCACGGCCAGGTACCTCCAATTGGTACCCGTCATGTCTTTGACCTCGAAGGATGCGAGCGCAGAGGGAGCCATTTCATGCATCTCAAGGTGCTGAATGACATCAAAGCGCTTGAGCACCTCGTCCCATACCAAGATAGCAACTAGAGCCAGGCCGTCAGGGTGCCAGGAAGGGTTACTCGAGGCGATGGCCATGTACCTGGTGCCGTCGTGCAAGTTCCAGTGCTCCGTATCACGAGCATTCAAGGACCAATTGCGCATGTTGCCTCCCACCCGTGTTGGGTACTTGATGGGTGCTGGTGGGAGTAGAGGGGCATATGCTATTCCGCCTGGTTGTGCTGTGGGTTCAAGCCGAAACGACACCATAGACCCGGCCTGCGGATACCCTGCTGGGATGGGCACAGTCATTGTTTTGGAAAGATCAAGCGGCAACTGTACCTTGAAAAAGCCTGGCGGAGTGTCCTGTTGCTCTGGCACTGTGTCGTCAATTTCCATATGCAGCGTATGAATGAGGCGTTCACCCTGCTTGATGCGGTCCACAAACACAAAAGTATCATTTTGGCTCCACGCTAGCAATGCCACCGCCTGGTCATAGAGACCAGCAACATAGATGGACGACGAATCACTGCTGATGGTGAGAGCCACGGCACCAGCAAGACCATCCACAACCCGATTGTCTGCTTCTACCTCCTGCCCATCAAACATGATGTCGACGCATTCCAGCTCAGCATCCTCATTGAAGCACATGGCGGCGATAGCACCACGAGCCGCACTGATTGCAAAGACGCAAGGGCGACTCATGTTAGACCACCCAACAGTCAAGCCAGACCAACCAGCTGGAACCATTTGCGGCTGCGGGTAATCATCGAGACGGCGGGGCACTTGCTGCACGTCTGCACAGCGCCCAGATTCACCTCGGTAGACGAGCACCTCTGCGGCCTGGCTAGAGTTTCTCTCGAAAACCGTGAGGCCTTCTTGCTGCACTGACGCCACTACCAAATAGATTTTACCGGCGACCTCGATTTCGACTACAGACGAAGGCGCCTCGAGCCCGCGCACACCCACACGAGTCCGCTCCAGCACCTGAGATTCGGCATATTGCGTGTACGACGCCTTATATTCGCCGAGCAGGATCACGGACGCATTCAATGCTTCTTCAGCTGCCACTGAGAGGGCCAGAACAGCTTGCGTGTGCCTTTGTGTGTCACGTGATCCAATATTCTGGCCGCCCGCCCAGTCTAGAGGCAAGGTCGCACCGTCCGGGACTGCAAGTAAATTCGTGCCGTTGAAGCGTAGGAGCACCCCCTGGCCACTTGCCCTACCCAACACAAGCTGCACGGGATCCGCATTGCGGAAAACACTTGCTACGGTTGGCCCAAACGAGGCGGGTGGGGAGTTGACGTAAAAGGCGTGTAGCGAAGTGGCATGGCCTCCAACTGCAAGATGCTGTAAAAGAGCGAAATGCGGCTCGCTATCGCCACCCGGCGACACGTAGAGCAGTGAATCTTGATCGGGAAGATTAATAGCAAAAATGAGGTAAAGACGGCCGTGGGTGCGAAAGATCTCTACATCATGTGCGCCGGATGTATCAAACTCCTGTAACACTCCCACCCCCATGCCGGGCAGCGTGGACATATTCGAGTCATGGGTGCCAACATGAAGACCAAATGCCGTGTGTGTGTCGTTGAGCTTTCGACCAATTCGCACAATTCGAGAGGGCACCTTGACATTAAGGGTAGCGTTGGCAGTTGTGGGGTCGGCAAACACAGACAAGACTATGTACGGCCAGCCACTGACATTGAAGACTTTGACTGCCGAAGCGCCCCACGAGGTACCAAGTGTCACAGATTGCGCAGTGTCAACAGGCGGCGCGCTGTTTGCCTGCCATGGCATGAGCACCGAGGGAGCGAGGTAGTTGGCCAAAACTAGCATTTTCGAAAAGGCAAGATCCAGCTGCGAAACATCGACGAGCGCGAACTCTCGGGCACCGTTGGATGAGATGTTCTGCAGTATCTCGAAGCGTGATGCATCGTTTTGATCAGACAATCTCGGGCGCAAGATTCGCGACTGCACTTGGTAAAACTTGCCATCCCAATAATTGGCTACAGCTAGGTAGTCGACGCCGTCTATGCGCATGCGCGTGCTTGATGCAGCACCCAGAAAGGCACCTGTCGGAAACAGACGGTCTTGACGCGTAAAAAAAGTGGCTGTAATGCCTGTGTCAGTAACAGTACTCGTGACAATCAGGCCTGAGCTGTTGGTGGTAAAGATGAATGTCATGCGCGATCCTTGCAGGCCGGGGCTGAGCCCATCGACACGCTGCTCACCCGAAATAGCCAAGCCACACTGGGTCTTTAAACACACTCGCTGCCATAAGGGCATAAGGTCAGGCCCAAGAACGGACATAGAAGCAGACGAGTACGAGTGCATCCACATGTGCCCCTTCAGATCAAAGACAAGCTGTGTAGCAGGCGCAGTGGCAGGAGCCGCAGAAATAATGAGGCTCTCATTTTTCCGGGAGTCGCGCAGCTCCAGCTTGTAAGTCTTGCCCGCGGAAAACTGGCCGCGAATGGTGATCTTGGCGCTGTCACCTGTGACAGACACGGGTGCCGTGCTGATGCTCGGGCTGCTTGCCAGCCCGGTCAACAGCGGCTGCTCCTTGCCGCCTACCCAATAGTATAAGGGGTCAAACGGCGTGAGGCGAGTGGCATGCATGGCGTGCAGCCTGGTTGCCTCCCCCGCCGTTACTGCTCGATTCCAGACACGCGCGCTGAAGATGCCGCCTATGTGAGGCGACCAAGCAGGCGAATCCATAGCACAATCACCTGTCTGGCAAAAGGTTCCAATCGTCACAGGAGTCTTGATCATAGCGCATGAGGCACTCTCCCTTTGGTACACGGGCCCTTGGCAGGTGGGGCATGTGACGTCTGAGGCACCCTCCACTAACTTTCCGTCCAAGTAAATACTGAGTTGGTGCATGTCACTGACAGCTAGCACATGGTGCCACTCGCCGGCACGCAACGACAGAGCGGGGCTATTAGTCTTGAGCTTAGCTACCGGTTCCGCATATGTAATATTCGGATTGCTTTCATCTGTCTTGTTGTGGGCCACGAGCTCAAACGTCAAAACAGTGGACAGCACATTAGTAGAGCCTTTTAGTTGTGCTTTATAGGACAGGCGCCATCCGGCTGTGCATTCGCTTTCGACTTGCTGGCTGGAAAGTATCACAGAGCCCGGTACAAAGGCTGCAATAAGCCCTCGGTTTACGCTCGGCGACCCAGCGTCCGTGTCAAGCATAAACCAAATATCCACACTGAATGCATCTGCCGGCATAGAAGAATTGACGGGGTAGGCGTTCGAATCCTCGGCAACCAAGAGCCCAAGATTGAGCCTGCCATCGAACTGCATGGCCTCCAAGGCCCCATTGTTCATGATGAAATTGGCAGCCGATAAGGCAGCAGCTGGTGGCTTGTCCCAATCGTCCAGTTTATTTGCACTGTTCTTGCAGAAAAGGCCCGCACCCCGGAAAATGGCAGCGCCCAGGGTGTCTCGCAGATCACGCACCGTCGACGGCCCCAGCTCCGTGGCTTTTTCCTCAGTACACGCCACGCCGAGCGAGTTCATGGAGATCTTGTTGCGCTTGTACTGCCAGTACATGTCGTTCGAAAAGTCCATGGTCTGTGCAGCAGAACCAGGCGACAATGCGTTTATGCGGTGGCGGCCGTACATGTGGTCCACCGACATTTCCCAGTGTCCAATCAGGCCATGTTCGACAGCATTACAACATGTGCTGTTGCATGCCGGACTGATGCATGAGCGATTTGAAACATTGCCTGCATAGTCCTGTAACAGCTGACAACCTGAGGCTGCCACGACGTGCTGTGTGCCCTCAATCCACACCTCAGTGAGGCCACATACAGCTTCAGAACTAAGCGACAAACCAGCAGAGGGAACAAACCGAACGCGATCCTGACCTTCAGCAAGCCGATCTACAATCTTGAGTACGCTGCCTCCTACTATTCCGCTCGTGTCGCGAGAAAGGATTTCGTCCGTCTTCTCAAAAATTGCGAGCGAGTTGAGCTCACGTTCGACTGCGTACACGAACTTGCCATCAGCACTGTGTGCATAGGCATGCGCATATTCCAGGCCCGCCTGGCCGAGCACGTCATCGCGAAACTCTTGCGTCATCTCAAGAGCTGGATCCCATGCTGTCTGATAGAATCGAGTACTGGAACTTGCAGAGCGACCAGCTTCTGACGAAATGCCATGCACGAGACCGTCCACTACGTGCGAGCCGGAGTCCTCGAGCACAACTACCTTGCTTTCTCCGAGCTTGCGCGACAATCCTTCGCGACCAATGAAAGCACAGTCTTTTTCCGGATTTGACGGCGTAGGACACAAATATGGCAACCCAATACTTGTCATATTGTGCAGCAGGCACGCAGCAGGCGCCGTGGCGCGCTCCTCCACAGTCGCAACTACGGGGCACTTGCACACGCCCCCATCTAGAAATGTGGTGGTATCACACGTGACGCCCCAAGGAGTAGCAAAGCCCGGCGCATTGTTTTCGGCCTTGATGCTCACAGTAAATGTGTGCGAAGTAGAAGCGCAAGTGTGTCCCTCGGTTCCACAATTTTGGTCGTCGTCAATCAGACGCACCGTCACAACAGCATATCCGCTCGCGTACGCTTCGGGAATCAAGGTGAGTGTGCCTTCAGGGCTGATGGCAGGTGCTCTCGAAAACAGCTCCGGACTGCTTACAAAGTCGACAGAAAATGTGACATGCTGGGCAGAAGCCTCGTTGGCAGCTCCCGGCGACACCTGCGATGCGAATCCCGGCAACTGGTTCACACCACTCGATTCGAGAATCTCTAAATATGGGGGAATCACGAAATACGGTGCATCATTGACTGAAATCACAACCAGTGTGAGGTTACGCTCAAAGGTGTTGATACCACCTCGTTCGACTCCACCATCATCCACAATTGCCACTGTAAAGTGTTGCATTCCAAAAGCGTCGGGCGCAGGGGTGAAGAGAAGCCGGCCCTTGCTAGTGCCTGCTGACTTAAAGATTTCGATGCGGGGCTGTGCAGAAGATGCAAACAGATTTGAGTAGGCTGGCACAAACATGAAGGTTGCAAACTGTTCCGGTTCTATTGCTCCGTTTCTTGTGTCGACGGAAACATTTGTTGCGATCTGCTGCGAATATGCGCCCGAGTCCTCTAAAACCTCGATCACAGGATCCATCGACCAAATGAAATGCGGCTCGATGTTAGATTTGAGTACCGCGATTGAAAACAATGAGGGCGTAGACAAGGCAAAACCATCCTGCAGCACGAGACTGTAGTGGACTCTACCACTGACATCCAGGTTCAGTTTGAAGTAAAGCACACCGCATGGATACAGGATGCGAGGCACCTCATCAAATAATTCGCTTTCTTTCTGTGGGTCCAGAACAGTTAAGTTGAAGAAGCCCACTTGCTTTTCGCAGCCACATGCCGGATAACTTGCAAAGTCGGGCGCGCTCGTGTTGACGCACATGCTGCTACAGCACTGCACATGGTTGGCCAAAGTGGGACAGCCGTTGGCGCCATCTTCGAAGGCGCCTAGCGAAAATCTGGCAACAAACCCAAGGTGCTCATGCAACAGTGGCTCCCCCGCACGATCGCACTTCCCAGCGCCAAGGTCCTGCAGTCTGGCGGCAGCTGATCCCTCATTGTCCCAGGCAGAAGCACATTTGACTGTACCGTCTCCCGTCTCTAGAGTTCGGTTACCGCCGTAAATGCCCAAACCAGAGCATCCGCTGTTTCGATTCACCAGCAGCTGATTCGATACTAGGAGCAGCGACGGAGGATTGTTGACAGCTGCCACAGCAATCACCAAGTTGTAGGTGGTGCGGTCCACTCCGCCCCTGTCGACACCGCCATCATCGAGGATCGTGACAGTAAAGTTCACCTCACCAAAGCGATCATGCACAATTGTCATATCTAGCAACACTCGGAAGCCGCTGCCCAAGGAAGCAACGGGCTTCAAAATCACGCCTTCAGGGCCCGCCACCTGCTCAATACTAAAGGTGGGAGTCTGGCTGCTTTCTTGCCATGGCCCAAGGATCACGTTGGAACCTATTTCAATGTGGCTCAAAGGATGCTCGATCGATCGCTCCACGAAGTCAAACTGCTTCGCAATGAGGTCAAAGGTTGGGGCATCATTCACTGGCATCACATCCAACACCAACACGTGCACAATGGAGTCATGCATGCCGCCACGCTCGACACCGCCACTGTCGTGCAATGTGACTGCAAATCGTACCTTACCATACCTTTTGCTTTTCAATCTGAAGGACAGCGTGCCGTTTTGCGAATCTATCGACACTGAAGAACCTGTCTCAAAGAGTTGCTCCTCACCCTGACTGCCGCTTCCAAAGACTTGGGCGGCGCTCGCTGCCGCCCAAGCGACATACGACGGAATCCTTGCCTCCAAGAGCGTGACGACGAAGGAAAGAGTCTGATGCGCCTCAAGTGGGCCAGCGGAAATGTGGTAGGCGATGCCCACACAGGCATCGCATGATACTATACCTCCGTCGTAAGACTCTGCCACATGCACTACATTATCTCGCAAGGAGAAAGTGGGAGGCTGGTTCACGGGCATCACTGCGAAACACATTAGCTTGGTGGTCGATAGATTGAATTCATCCTTCAGTGTCACGTTGAAGGGCACGACTCCAAACCTGTAGGGCGTCAGATGGAAGCGTAGCGTGCCATTTGCAAACATGTAGGGCTCTCCCTGAAGCAGCGGACTGTTGCTCTCCATGCCGTCCTGTTCCCGAATGTCACTTGGAAATGCGAAGCCGCAGGTATCCAGCACTTGCGCACTGGCGTTCAGTCGCACCAAGGAAAAGGTGACTTGCTGAGCCACTTCCATGCTAATAATCGGCGATCCACTCAAAATTTCTCTCGCAGCAAGAGTCAAGGTAGGCAGCCCGCCAAGCACCCGACATTCTTCCGCGCAAGCTCCAGCACACTCACGACACGCGTCATCGTGCACACAAAATCCCAGATTGGACGGCACTTCTTCTGTGGAGATGTAAGATGAGGAGTAAGTATCGCAGCCACCGTACCCTGCGTCAAAATCCGCATCGTCGGGAAGCAGTACAGGCTCCTGCTCATTAACGAGAAAAGCCGAGCCGTTTGCCAACAAGGTGAATCGCGGGGGCTGATTAACATAGCTCACATTGATAGCTGTGACTCGATCGACAAATGATACTGGGATGGACCCGTTGGCAGTGAGCGTGACGCGGAAGTAGGACATGCCAATTCTGTCAAAAACGGAATAAACGGTGAGGGTGCCGTCGGGAGAAATTAAAATCTCCCTGACCGACTCACCTGAGATTTTGGATATAGCGTATGTGATCTGCTGTTGGTTTGCTTTGAGACCCATCAGATCCGAAGCAAAGTCGGGATGCTCGCAGCCGTTGGAAGTAGAGCAGTCGCTATTCTGCTCGATCGTACTAGTTGAGTTGATACGAATGGCTTGCACGTTCAGCTTCATCGGCAACGACGTGGCCGAGTCATTGATACCAAGATAAGTACCGCTGTCGATCACGACAAGTTGCAGCGACGTGTTGCCCAGCAAGCTATGTTCCAACAGTGAGACATTGATGGCCACTCTATTCCCGATGACTTGTGCAGCACCAAGCGTTTGGACAGTGAGGGGATCTAACACCATGGCGTGCATCAGCTGCGCCATTTCATCCTCGACATGGGGTCCCGGAATAATATTCAAGGCCGCTGGGTTGACTACGTTGAACTCGTCGTGCAACAGATAGACCTGCTCCAACACAGCTAAGCGAGGGACCTGGTTGACAGGCTGCACAAAAATGGTAAAGTTCACCTTGATGTCGGTGGTGAGCATGAGCACTTGATACATAACTTCACCGTTCCAGAACTCTTTGGGAGCAAGTGTGAGAGTTGCCTCGTGACACAAAGGTACGCAGTCTGCCGTAACATTCGGGGGCCACACCATCAGACCACCATCTGTGCCATCCAAGGTCCAATTCTCGCGACCAAAAAGTCGGTGGCCCAGTGGCCGAATCTCAAAGAGTAGATGCTCATGCGCATCGAGATTGTAGGGCACGTGCTGCGGCGCCAAGACATTCTTCAGAAATCCATTCCTCACTATCAACGCATCTGATCCCATTGGCGACCATTTCTGGAGATCAACCTCGAGAATCTGTTCGAGGGTAAGAGGGTCAACGTCGTAATGGGGATGCTGCTGGTAGTTGCGGCGAATGGGCAGCGCCTCCACTCTGAGAGTGCGCGAAATTTTGTTGCGCAGAACTTGCCCAATCTCTTGCACCTTCAACGAATATGCAACAGCCTCCTGGCCCGACCGCGCCAGCACGTAGATGGTGCGCAGAGCAAGCGTGTTGAGACTATTAGGCCATGCAGTGTCGACACTTGGAGCAAGCGCAGCGCGCGCTGATTCTGCTTGACATATCGTGTCATTGAAGAGCGAGTGATTGCCGCACATGGTGACCCAGTGTGTGTGCGGCACGCCAAGCACGTGCTCAATCGCATCCCGAGCATACATTTGCATCTGATCTTGCTCAAGGAGCATACCCTTGCGGTCTAGTGAAATGCGGAACGCTACGTACGAATCCACCACTGACAAACTGACATTATGTGTCTGTGAGGTGTTGCGGCCGAGGCCATATGTTCCGGCATCATCAACGAGATAGACGGAAAAATGAGAGACACCTGGTACTGCTGTGACCAACGAGGTCGTCAGCGTGCCATTGGCGCTGACGACTGGCAGTGCAGCAAAGAGGTGGTGGGTGCCCATGCCGGCAACAACATGGAACGTAGAATGCTGAAAATATTCCCTGTCGCTTCCGTCAGCATTAGCACGTCCATTCAAGATACCGTAGGCAAAATCCTCGAGGAGCTGGACGCCACCTGTCCATAAGGTAACCATCGAGTCACAGCAGACCAAGAACGATGGAGCTTGATTCACGGGGTGCACGTCTAGCTGCAAGATGGACATTTCTGACAGATTGCGGCCAAAGAGCGCCTGCCCAGCATCATCAACTGCTGTTACTCGATACGTTGCGACTCCATTCATATCCTCAGATAGACAGAATGTGAGAGAGTCGTCTTGCCGACTGACTTCGAACGGACTCAACAGCATGTCCACACCCGAAACGAAATCAAAGATGAAACTGAGGGACTGATTGGCTTCGTCGGACACAAACTCGAGAGAGGGACGCGATAGCACCAAGTGATGCAACACGAAGCAGCTACCGCCTGTCTCTTGCCGCCCAACACAGTCGTCGCAGTTTTCGTCAACATGAATGAGCATAGCACACGAAAGTGAACCGAAATTACGGCAACCTTGCGACGCCTCCACGCCATTTGAGCAGCTCAGCAATTGCTCGTTTTCCCACCACCGGCTGGACTCATTAAATAAACCGGCTGGACTCATTGAATAAAGTGAACTTGAACTGGAGGGCACATGCAATGTGTCGGAGGAACAGTTAATTGCTAAGACGGGCTCATCGTTGACTGCCCGTACCACCAGACGAAAGGTGACAGGAGATGACGACTTGCTGTCGTTGCGAACAACATCTTGATCTCGCAACGAGGCATTGAAAGTCAAAATTCCATTGCGGTTTGATAGTGTTTCGAAGCGCAGTGCCGCTACGCCATTTGAAATCTCGAGATGGATGCTTTGTAAGTTGACAATGTCAC
>Ga0105053_10005738_pt1 | contig 17506 bp, 9 predicted proteins | sample BON01_FD_78093 | JGI IMG/M metagenome (GOLD analysis project Ga0105053, IMG submission 78093) | Freshwater microbial communities from Lake Bonney liftoff mats and glacier meltwater in Antarctica - BON-01 | ecosystem: Environmental > Aquatic > Freshwater > Ice > Glacier meltwater | place: Lake...
AAAGAGAGGGGAGGAGAGAAGGAAAAGAAAAGAGGAAGGAAGGGGGGGGGGGGGAGAGAGAAAATAAAGAAACCCACTCACATCAATTGACCCACTGCCGTCGGCATCAAATTTGTTAAAAATCTCCCGTGCCTCTGCTATGCGCTCTTCCAACTCCTATGTACATGACGAGAGAGAAAGTGTGTGTGCGAGAGACAGAGCGCGCGCGCGTGCGACAGGGCGAGAGAAATTGAGGGTGGTGTGTGTGTGTGTGTGTGTAAAAGAGCGATAGAGAGAGGGAAAGCAGGCCGAGTGCATATATACAAAAATAAAATCCCAAACACACAAGAGACGCACACAAATGCCACCAATGGCGCACCTCTGGTGTGGTGACAGGCGGGTTGTTGTCATCCTGCAAATCGTTCGCGACGACCTCTTGGCGAGTCTTTACCACACGCCACCCAAGAATGGTGGCTAGGGTTTTCACGACATAGTGTAGACTCTTGGACTCATTTGTCATACTACCCACCACGCTCCCCCCGAAGAGCCCCGTGCGGGGCTCTTCGAATGGCTGCGGTGGGCGCGAGAAGAAGGCAGCGAGAGGCGATTGTTGAGATGCAACGGGCGAGGGTAGCGTGCCCAATGCCAGTAGAGTCACCACCTCCAACGGCTCCAAGGGTTCGTGCGTACCCACGTTCATACTCCAAAGCTGATAGCAGACGCGGACGCCGCGGTTGTTCATGTCGTCCAACATCTTGCGCAATTTGGCCTTGACCTCTGTCTCTCTCAGCGTGCGCACACGGCGCAACACTGAGTTGCCATGATCGGCTATCAAGAGCGAGCCGTTGCGGTCTACAGCAATGCCAGAGGGGAACATGAATTCTGAAAACTCTGCTCGGCCGTCGCGGTAAGATCGAAGGCCAGACCCTGCGATCTTCTCTGGCAAAACCACCTTGCCCTCGCTCTCCCCAAAAAGCAGTTCCATTGAAACAGGCGGTTCGTACTTCCAAATCATGCCCCCAAAGGAGCTGGTCATAAACATGTGGCCGTCAGCGTTGGAAGCGAACCCGCGCGGCGCAAACCGCATTGCCCACGGCCATGCGTCAGACAAAATCCGCACCGTAGAAACATCATCTGGCGAAAGGATGACTATGCGCACGTTGTATTTGTCGCCCACATAGAGCAAACTGCCATGATAGCAGATGCTCCAAGGGAAGTTGAACTGGGTTGATGAATCGCCAGCGATCTCAGGCTCACCAAACACAGTCTTTACCACTCCCAGGGCACCCTCGGTGGAGACAGCGCGGATGCAGTGATTGCCAGAGTCAGCTACGAAGAGAACCTCGCTGCCTTGCATCAGCCCCCTGCAGCATGCCCACGGCTGACGGAAGGCAGCGCCCTGATGTGTACGTTATTGTGAACGTCAGCACATCTTCTTCGGCCTCCTCGAGTCGTCACACGAGCTCATGCGGGAGATGACACGGGGAACACAATGATGGTCGAATAAAGATACCTGGAGCGCCGGTCCATCTTTGTGGCCAGGGTTGCCGCTTCCCGCCAATGTCGACACGCGGCCTTCAAGTGAAATACCACGCACGTTGTGGTTTTCTGTGTCGCACACAAAGAGATTGCCTGCGTCGTCGCAGGCGATTCCCCGCGGATGCCTAAACTGCGCCGCCGGGGATTTCCCCGCCCCTTGAAAGCTGGCGACCTGCGCTCGCCCGTCCACCTGGCCCCGTTTGCCGTCCCCTGCCATGTTTGTAACGCGCCCCGCGGGGGATATCTTGCGCACACAGCAGTGGATGGTATCCGTGACATAAATCGAGCCGTCGGGGCCTACACAAACCCCCTCTGGAGAGTTGAGATGCGCAACTGGTTGCATGCCCTCCTCATCGCCGGGGGAGTCTTCGGGGACTTCTTCCTCAAACATGTCCTGGTCGTCCTCGTCCTCACCGTCCTCCTTCCCACCCTTCTGGTCCTCTTGCTCCTCGGCAAGCTGCTCGGGCTCGGGCGGGCCTCTCAGCCGCCAATGGAAGGGGAGTCCGATGGTTGTCACCATCCAGATGGAGCCCTGCTTCTCTTCGAGCAAGAGTTCGAGCCGCTCCTTGGCTGCTGTCTGCACGAGCCTCTCTGCATTCACCTCTGCATTGAGGCTGCCAATCTCGCTAACCAGCTCCTGCTCTTCGCGCGCAGTTCTCGCCACATCCACGGCTATTCTGCCAGCACAAGTGTCAGATCAGCCTAAAGCAGGCAGCATTGCAGACCGGGCTGGAACTAAACGTGCAGCAGTAACCCATGCTTGCAACCGTGGCCCGTTCAACGAAAGGCTGCCGTGGGGGCGCGCCCTCCGGATCGGACAATTGACCTGAGGAATGTAGAAAGGGGAGACACAAACCCCCTCTCGCCTATTTTCTAATATACTCTTCTATTTGGGACCCCCCGGGAGCGCACCGGTTGGTTTCTTCCTGGGTGTACTTTGCCGCCGCTTCTGTGTCTTCGGTGCTGGCTCTCAGGAGCACAGCATAGTCACTGGACTGCTTCAGCCGCCTTTCGCACTCTGCCAGCCCCGCTAACAGATCATCTGTTACGCGCTCTGACGTGGCCAGCCTGTCCGCGTCTGCATCCGATGCCGACACCTCCCCAAGCGGCTTCTTCGGCGGACGGTGCCCCGATATCATTTTATAATGTCCCGCGGAAATCCCTATTTTGAGAACATGGTGAGTCCTTTCGTGACACAAACGTACACGCCTGTGGTGACGCAGACGCGCCCGACTGTGACAGGGCGCTTCAAGGCGCATGTGTCGCTTGTGTACCGCGGGCTGCGGTTTGCGCTGACATGGCATTCGATTTTCATGGTGTCTGTGACGTGCTTGTGCACCTTCCTGTGCTCCAAGGGCATGTTTGACATCAAGTTCAACACATCGATGACCATCCTCGCGGCAGGCACCATCTTTCCCCTCGTTTTTTCGGTGCAGGCCGGCTTCTTGCGGCGCGACGACGCGCTGAGCGCCATGGCAAAGCTAAAGGGCGCGATGTTCACCGTGTACCTGATGTTCAAGACCTGGGAAAAGGAAAAGCAGGGAAAGTGGGGCTGGGAGACAGATGGGAGCGGCAACTGGGCAGCAGAACTGGACACGGTGTACGAAAAGCTGCTCGACGACATTGAGCTGTATCTCCGCGGCAGCCGCCCCGCCCCTGAGGAGAGTGGCAACGTGGTGTACGATGGGCTGGTTACTCTCGGCACCATGATGGAAAAGTTTGCACCCCACTGTGGGCACACCATTTATGGTGGCCAGTCGGGCATCGGGCGCATGTCGTGTTACCACAGAGACATCGTGTCAAGTTTTGAGCGTGTGCGCGCGATTTTGGACACGCAGATGCCCGTCGGATTGCGTCTTTTCTGTTTTGCTCTCATCCACGTATCTCCAATTGTGCTAGCGCCCTATTGGAATCGCTTCTGTGGCGAAAAGATGGTGCACTATTCTCATTATGCCATGATGGAGTCTCAATACGGCTGCCAGGCGGGCTACTTCATTGCCATCACCTATGTTTTGATTCTTGTCACACTCTACCGCGTGCAGGCGCAGCTCGAGAACCCCTTTGACGGCGACAATCTCGATGACATCAACTGGGAGCTGTTTAGAGCACATTTTGACCAATTAGACACGTATGGGCGCCATGGGCCGAATAAGAGGGCAGAGCTAAACGCAATTACTATCGATGCTGCCAGTCAAGGAGCATCGTCTGCAGACTTTGAGAGACGAAAATCTGGAACTATATGAGATCCTGCTCACGACATCTTTGAGAAGATCTCTGGTTTAATCTTCGAGAAGAATTAAACCTATGGCAATATTCCCCCGTGTATTTTTGACCTTCAACCCTCACCGAGCTCACTGTTTCTGGTTGCCAGTGCACAATCTGCCGCAACACCACCCCCGGGTCTTCCAATTGCTGTGTGTGCGGCTACTGTTGTAAATTCAACAAATTTGTATGCTCTCGCTGTGGTGGATTTATTTTTGACAATGTATCCACTGAAACGCTTTAATAATCTTTAATTCTGTAAAGGAGACCCCAATGATCGCACAGTAAACGTGGATACATATTTGAAAAGCCCTACTTATGCTGAGTCGAATGGCGAGTACTACAACTCTCTCAGATCTTTTCGGATTTTCGAGTTTATACCCATGATTTTTTGTAAATACAGGGTCATTCCGGGACATAGAAACTGGCAGAGAGGAACCGCAGTCTGGAAGTTGGCCGGGTTCTTGCACTCAGGCTGCGCTTTAGAAACCCGCTGGCAGCGATTGCGGCAGTTTCGTACTGATTTTCTCAATGATTTTCTTAATGATTTTCTCTATGAAACTCTTAATTTTCTTCATCATAAAAATCTTAATCTTCTCTATGAAAATCTTATATTTTCTATATGAAAAATCTTCATCATTTTCTTCAAGTTATGATCATTTTCTGAATGATTCACAAAATGTCTCTGTTTATGTTTTCAATATGGGGTCTGGCATGTTCACACGCAAATTTCTACCAAAAAAATTGAGTTGAGCCGGCTCAACTCGACATATTGTTTTTCAAAATTTTAGTTGAGCCGTCTCGTCTCTTTTTTTTTCCGAATTTGGGTTGAGCCGGCTCAACCCGATTTTCTCACACGGGCCAAAATTGGACTGGCTCAACTCAGGAAAAATGTGGAAAACTTGAAAGAGGTTTTTAGGGAACTGTCCGTATGGGCTCTGGCTGACTGCGAGTGGCGCGCGGCGGCTCCGGGGCTAAAGCCCTTCCGCTTGCCGCGCGCCCCAAACTGGCTGGGGTGACAGTTTCTTAATGGTTTATAGAAACAAAGCTGGCAGGCTGGGTGCTGGCTTCATAAGTGTGTGCTTAGAAACACGCTGGCTGGGTCAAATACGTGGTTTCTGAGTCTATGTCCCGGAATGACCCTGTAAGACCCCAATGATGGTACAGCAAGAGTGGATATAATCTAGTATTTGAAAAGCCCTGCCTTTCCTGCGTCGAATGGTAAGTGTTACAACTCTCTCAGCTCATTTGGGATTTTCGAGTGTATGCGCAGGATTTTTGGTAAGGAATTAGGTTAGCTAGGTTCTGAGGGTTGATTTCTGTCATCCAGAAGACTTTTTCATTCAACAGTAATGCCAAACTTCGTTTCCGCCGTAGAGTGATGGGGTGAGATGAATTCGATGTTTTTTTCATTCGCTCTTCGGACCAGAATAAGACCTCCGCATAAATTGGACTCGACTTTCTTCAGCACAAAGGTGAAAATCGCAAGGAAAACATCCGCAAAGTAGACTGAAATGAGTGGCACACTGTGGCGCATGCTGTAAGCGCCCGCGCTCAAGAGACACCACACACGTGCACACAAATAGAATTTAAATACACAGGTTTTCCGGGTTTAGTGAGCACCCGGTTGGCCGCCCGAGCCGGCAGCACCAGGCGGACCGGCTGCACCAGGATTCCCAGTAGGCCCTGCTGTTCCCGGCAAGCCAGTTTGCCCGGGAATACTCTGCCCTGTGGGACCACTAGGACCTGCGACGCCCGCGTAGCCGGGGGGGCCAGCTGGGCCAGCAGGACCATGCGCGCCCTGAAAGACGACACAGAGAAATACAAAACATACATGCATATTATTATACTTGTGTGGAACGAGAGAGCGCGCGCGCACGCAGGCGAAAAAGACGGGGAGGAGCGAACGCAATTGACTCTCTTAACAGCCTTGTAACAGCTACACAGATCAGTGGACTTACACAGGCTCCAGCACGACACATAAAAAGAATGCGGCAACACAAATTACTCGGGAGATATATGAAAGAAACGCGGAGATTAACACAGTCTTTCCCGTATCGAAGGATATGCAAATAAACAAACGATCAACGAACAGGAAAAAAGAAACCATGCGTCAATCCTGTATACCTGAAGGCCCGCGCCGGCGGTGCCGTACAACCCCATGGGACCCCGTCGCCCAGAAATACCACTTGGGCCCGCAGGCCCAGTGGCACCTGGAAGTCCCATATCACCCTTGGGGCCAAGGCCACCAGGAATGCCATCGCGTCCATCGAATCCCCTTGGTCCTGTTACTCCGATAACGCCCGGCTGTCCCCTGTCACCGCGCAGTCCGGGGTAGCCCTGAATACCCGGCTTTCCGGCAAAGCCATCTGGACCATCGTGACCTACTGGCCCGCTCTGGCTGGCAACCACAGCCATCTGGATGTGCATGTCGTTCATGCGACGCTCCATCGACACCTCAGATCTGCCGATGGCGTTCTTGAAAGTATTCATCCGGGTGTCTAGATAGTTATCGCGCGACATCATCTGCCCCTTGAGATTCACCAAGCGATTGCGGTAGCTCGTGATCTTCTTCCGCAGCATTCCAATCTCTTTCCAGATTGCAATGCGCGATGTTTGCATGTTGTCCGCAGTCTTTGTCTTGACCGCGTCAACGCTGTCATCCGTCTGGACGAAGGGCGAAAATCAGGCAAAGCGCATAAACACAGAGGGCGTGAAAAGCATTGTGTGTCGGGCACTCCAACAAACGGACCAGCAGCGGGGGAATGGAGACACACGCAGCGTCTGCTGCGTACGAGAAGAGTGAGCAACATTGACGGGGAAGAGAAAAGGAAGGAAGACGGAAAGGAAGAACAGGGGCACTCACATCCTCGAGCCGCTGATTATCCTCACGCTCAGTGTTCTCGACAGCATGGGCAAAGGAGATGGCGTTGTTGGACGTCACCAACGCATCCGTCGTCATCGGGTGTGGCCCCGTCGGAAGCTGCTGCGTGACATGGAACTTGATGCTGGGCGGAGAAACGCCATAAGCCGGACCAAATGCGCCCGGCATATTGCTGTATGTGTATCCCAGCAGCTCCGATCGCGAGCCCTGCCATGGCACACTTGTTACTCGGCTTCCACGCCTACAGCGGCGGTGTGGCTCGTCTACTTGCAACCAGCACAGCGCACCGAGGCACAAACCTGGGTCGAAAGCACCAGGCCGACAAGGCCCAAGCATGTGACTGCAGCTGCAGCGATCGCCGCCGCGCGGGAAGCTGGTGAAAGCTTCACCATCTCGGCTCCCACAGGCTCAGCCACAAAGACTCGTCGAAGAGCCAAAAGAGAAGTGGGTTTTTATAAGATTAAGACATGTTCATCAAGCCCGCCCACCTGTCGATGTGGACATATCGCCGATATTTAGTCATAATTCAGTACAGATATGCATGAACATTGTAATGTATCAAATAATTGTAATTTTTGTGCTACTCAGAATATTTTATTATTTCATTATACTCTTTTTTGATAGATGTTTTGAACCAATAAGGTACAATTTTTACTGAGCAATCTTCAAGGCGTGCCCTTAAGATATTTTTACATCATTCATAAGGGTTTTGCGGCCATTTATACCTCCTCGTCTCAACTAGTGGCGGCTGGTCGCCGCTCACTTGAACGGGGCACATAACCGCCAACACGGGATGGTGGGACACCGTCGGTCGCCGACCGACGGCCGCTGCGCAGATGCTGTGGCTGCAAGCCTACCGCACCCACCCGTCACGAGCTCGCCACAAATGCGCGCCGCGCGATCATTGTCAAGTTTTCATTCGACCACCAGCTTGCGCTCGCGCATAGGCTCAGAAATGCAGCGGACCTCGCGCCAGTTGTCGTGGTGGGTATCCACCTGCCGTCCATTCCCACCGTCAATCAGATGTCCCGCCCGTGGTAGAAGCACGTCGCTGACTGGTGGTGGCGGCGCCGTCGCGGCCAGCAATACCGCCGCCACCGGCGAGTCCAATACACACATTCAAGCGCTATCACGACCGGCATCACCGTCAAAACTGCCATCACGGCAGGTGCCATCTTGGCTGTCTCGGCACGAACCATCAAAATTCTCTTGGAAATCAATGTCTTCTCAGTCACAGTCGACACAGTCACATCCGCCCTCTCCATGGCAACAACGCCGGGGTGGCGGAATTATTCTTTCTCCACGAGCACAGCAGCACTTGCAGCGCTTACGGAACGCGTGTCCTCGAGGACAATCCCATGCAGGCGGGAGTGCCATGTCGTGGAATTGGCAAGGACTAATCCCGGTTCTACTCGTTTTCTTTCTCTCTACTGCAGCGTCTGCCGACGCGCAGCACCCACAGATACTGACACAGCTAGGCAGTCACAACTCAATTCCGCCTCGAGACTGCGTAGGAGCGTGCTGGCCAGCAACAGTTCAAGTGAATGGAGTCGGCTTCAAGCCCCAGGAACAAAATCAGTATAGATGCAGATTTAATGGGCTGGCAGACCAAGGTGTTCTTCAGCAGGAAATTAAGTTTCCCCAGAAGACTCTGCAAGCGCTGACGTCATTTGCACGAGTAGAGTCAGACTCAGTAATTACTTGCAGCATCGGGAGCAGCAGTGCCATGCCGATGTACTCGTCACAATACTTTCAAGTGGAAATCTTATATCAAAACGCTGCTGTACTATGGCAAGCGCAGGCCTCTTCGGAATTGCTCTTCCGAGAATTATGGACTCACACAAATTGTGCTGGCAGCTCGTGCAGGGGCAGCGCCGTGGGCGGCAGCATATTTTCTGTCTATGGAAGCGGGTTCAATGCCACAGTGGATTATCTGTGCAGTTTTCAGGGAGGCTCTAATACGGCTGAGGCCAACGCTACCTGGCAATCAAGTGTTGAGCTGCAGTGTCAGGTGCCAGTCTGGAGTTTTGAGCATGGCACTGTGGGGCTCTCCGTTTCCAGAGCCAACTCACTTGCTCCCATCTCTTTCGGGGGGGCTCTTGCGGCCTCTGAAGAATTTACGTATTACGCTTCATGGTTGTTTGATGGTCGCCCACAGGGATCTGTTTTAGGTGGCATCGGCATGCTGCCACCTTTGTTGTTGGGGCTGGATTTGAATACCCCAATGGTCAAGGTATCTGGGGCTGGATTTAATTCTTCTGCTGTGTATTATGGCGATTTCTTGGGGCAGGATGTCAGTGGAAACCAGCTCACGGTACAAAGTGATTCTAGAGAGACGTTTGTTGTATCTGCCTCTGAAATTCTGTTGCAAGTGCCACCTTTCAATGGCCCAGAAGGATTTGTCAATATGCAGCTTTGGGAATGCCACGGTACCGCATGTCATCTGGTTCAAGCAATGGGGCAGCCTCAGTTCAGATACGTTGCAAGTTGGAGTCGTGTCTTCTTGGGCACCGCGTCCTCCCCGTGCTCCCCGCATGGACCCGCACGCTGCTGGGGTGCTGCTACAGGCGATTCCGTGCTGAGACTTGTTGGACACGGGTTCAATCCGTTTACTGTCTTTGGAATTCTTTATCGATGCAGATTTAGCCTGCAGTCAAACCCTGCGATCTTTGAGCTTTCTTCCCCCGTTGCAGCCTCGAGTCAGACAGAACTTGTGTGTACCACGCCTGCCTGGATGCATGCTGAAGGTGCGCTTGCAGACATCTCTGTGCAGTCAGAGGGTATCGACGGCATCCGTGACGTTCCTCTCAACGCAGATTTGTCAACGACGTCATTCTTTTTTGAAGCAGTTGCGTCTTCATTATCACCAACAAACGCACTATCTTCGGCAGCAGTAATCACTATCCATGGCACTGGATTTCTAGGATCCTACTTCTGTGAATTTTCAAGTCCCAACGCGTCTGGTCTAGCATGGCTTCCTGAGCAGCGCGTGCAGGTCTCAGCCATCGTAGCATCAGATAGAATGCTCATTTGTAATGTGTCGGATTCCTGGGCAGCACACTTCCCAGCTGGTCTGTCGTCGGTTTCCATTTTATACAATGTCGATTTCTCTTTGACGCATTTAGTTGATGCATCATCCACGAGCATCACGATGGACAAAGGTTACGTGGCTTCTGATACTAGCAGTGCTTTGGGCGTACAGCCAGGCCTCTACCTGAGGATAGATGAGGAAATGCTGCAGGTGAAAGGGCTCGGTGTGGGTGGTGTGCTTGATGTCAATCGTGGTATCTTGAACACACATGCTCTGATACATTCGCGCAGCGCACGAGTGCAATTCTACATGTCTGTGGGCAGAGAGACCCTACTCACCTTCCGGTTTCGGCCGAGCTACTCTGTGGAAATAGGAACAGCTTTGTATGCAGCTGGTATGGCTCCAGTCATTGTGCAGGGCTACGGATTGGAGGCGACTCTTCTTCGTGCACCGCATAATTTGTCTACCCTCAACACTTCTTCGCAATTGTTGGGCTTCGAGGCAGAGGCAGGTGATGGTAGCGGCACTTTGCTGCCTGGTATCATGTTTGATATTTATACGGATCGCGGAATCGCCGTGCGTGCTTTCGACTTGGCGGTGATGTCGGCAGGAGAGCATACAATTTGGGTTTATGCCAGAAACACATTACAGTGCGAAAGTCGGGAGTGTGCTTCACGAGGCCACCAGCTTGATCGCGATGCATGGGTCTTGATTACATCTGACGGGGGGCAGAATGTGAGTGTGAATGGGACTTTAGTAGCACACGTCACTGTGGCACACACCAACGTGGCGGCGGGACAAAGACGTGGGTTTGTTCTCTTTGCCACACCTGGCATCCGATATGGTGGTGCTGTAGCCCCCAGAGACGAATGCTTGGGCGGTGGAAATACGTGTGCAGCGTGGAAGGATTTGTTTGCGCAAGTATATGGCGGCCACTTGGTGCAAGGGCTTTCAGCAAATGGACCTGCATCGCCAGCCCCCTCGATTTTTGTTCAGAGTTGGGGCGACGAAGAGAACCCGCGTTACTTTGCAGGAACCCTCCACTATGATAATGCCGAAGTGGGGGGCAAGTCTTACTCGTGCAAACTACAGGCGCCATCTGGTGAAATGCTCATCTCAAAGCCGGCCCTGGCCTTTTCCATGAGCCTGCATCAGATTGCCGTGGCTAACAGTGTTGACTGTCTCTTTCCTCCTTGGCCGTACCAAGAGGGAGTGGTGAGCCTGTCGGTATTCGAAACAGACACAGGTGGTGTAATCGTCAACGCCAAGGGCCTCGAAACCAACTTACTTCAACTTTTGTCTTCCTGGGTTGCAATCTTTGGACCGACCTATGGCAGCCCCCTTGGGGGACAGACCTTGACCGTGCAGGGCGTAGGGTTGCTCGGGGGGAAATATAGGTGCCGGATACGAGGCAAGCCTCCTTCTACGGAATCGGTGTGGGCTAACGTGTCAATGGCTGGCCCGGAGCAGTATGCGTCAGTCAATGAATTGATTTCTCTGCAAGTCGGCCGGTGCGTCCTTCCGCCATGGGACAGCAAGTTAGGATCTCAGGGGTATACGGTAACAGAGATTGACTTGTTACGTTCGGATGACTCTGTTGTGCCTTGGACACCGTTTGCCCAGATGGTGGAAACGCCTTACGAGGTGGGCAACAATGGTGGATTGATCTGTTCGGGCCTTTCGTGTCTGGGGGATTCAGTTGGTCGCTACGCATGTCTAAACTATTCGTGTGGTTACACCAGGGTACACGAAGTTGCCGATTATGAGGGGAGAAATTTTTCTTTTTATGAAACGTTGCTCTCGGCTATCTTTCCCTCCAGCGGTCCTGCTGATGGAGGGACTGCAATTGTGGGCGGCGGAGCTGGGTTCGATCCGACCGCGCAATACTGGTGTGGATTTTCAATGGCAGGCGATTCACTGTGGACGGCTGCTATCTCTGTAAATTTTTCGAGCATCACGTGTAGAACGCCCAGCGGACGAAGTGCGTGGGGTTCAAGATTTCGCGGGCAGATTTCCAGCGACGATGTACAGAATAGCGAAGGGTATTTGAATCTCTACAGGGTGAGTGGACAGGGAAGGCTCCTGCGACAGCAAGGAGCAAATGAAACGTGTGTAAATAATACTTGTCTGATCACTGGATTTCCAGATCCAGATCCGAATAGGAGCCCAAATTTTGAAGTAGTGTTCATCCAGATGGGTGCAGAACTGATTGCCTTCGAACAGCTGGGTCCCGTGTTGCTGAGCAACAATGTGAAAGCTACCGCACTGCGCTTGACAACACGAGGATTGTTTGGAACGATGCAAGCCCAACTTTCCACTGTCCAGGCGGTGCACTTCTACAAACGGGTGCCCCAGAACAATAGCTGCACGCGTGATACACGGCAGCCACTGGCATGCATGGGCACGGCAAATTCTTTCTCGTTTATTGCAAAATGGTCAAGTATGTCCCTCATGACATCAACTGCAGGTGTCGAGATGGATCTAAACATATCTGGCTTCGGATTCGATGTGCAGCGAAAACACTATGTGAATTTTTCGAACGGTAGTGAATGGGTTGTTTCCGCTTCAGTCTATCCGTCATCAGCAACGCTCTTTATTGTGCCTCTTCCGATGTGGAAGGCTGGCAGTATGTCTACACGCGTCCACGTGTATAGTATAGCACCTGCAGTCTGCAGCACGGACATGTCAAATGCAAGTAACTTTTCAAATGTCAACAACTTTTCAGCTGGAAGCAACTCCTCGAATGCTTTCGCTTGTTCTCATCAACCCCAACGAATCTGTCGAACAGGGCTCCTCAATGACTGTGAACATCCGCCGGTGCAGACGTACACGTTTACAGCCGCCTGGTATTCGATGTCTGCGGCCCCTGCACATATAATTTTCCCGTTCATGCTTGTTATCAATGGTGTAGCGTTCCACCCTGACTCAGGTGTATACACATGTCGCTACCAACCTGTTGCCTTGGGGTCAAACTCAGATGTTTTCTTTGACACTCCTGCTGTGGTGCTCAATATGACGACTCTTCAGTGCAAAACACCGACATGGAACTACAAAACATCGACATATGGAGCACTCACTGTGCTCTACAATGGCGGCACTGTTTTCTATGGTGGGGCAGCACAGTTGAACCGCCTCTTGTTCACGGATGGCTGGGGCGCATATAGTGTTGCATCTGGCCAGGGAGAGTTGAAGGGACGTGCCAATGGCGGAACTCTCCTCAACTTCACAGGTGCCGGGTTCGACCCCACCAAGAAGTACTCGTGTGTTTTCAGTCGCGGGAGCTTGCAGATGTCTGGCAACGCCACAGTCCTATCTCCTCTACTGTTACAGTGCATCACCCCAAATTGGGGAATGAAATATCCGTCAGGTAGTGTACAAGTAGACCTCGCCTCGACGGATCTTGTCTCAACGGATGCAATTCTTCCAAACCTGTGTGAGAGCTCAGGGTCGTGCGAGTTCACTTTCTTCTCTACCTGGATGCAAGTGGAGCCGACGAGTGCCGATGCCAAAGGTGGAGAAAGTATCACAATAAAGGGGTCCGGCTTCGAGGCCACTGCGTCATACCGTTGTCGTTTTCGAGCCGGTGAGAATGGCGTGAATGCCACGGGCATCTTGGCTTCAACGTCTGAGTTGGTGTGCACACTACCTAGTTGGAGATCTGCAGCATCAGCTGTCGATATCCTCATTTACCAAGTGCATATGCACACGAATACGGACACAATGCAGGTCGACAACTCTTCAAACATACCAACCTCCGTAAACATGACCTCAAATATTGAGACGAGTTTTCTGATTCCATCAGATGGCATCGTAAGTTTCACCCTGCTGTCTGGATGGACCTCGCAAAATCGAACCGCTGGCGCATCAAAAGGTGGCGACGCCATCCTCATCACAGGCTTTGGCTTTGACTTGATTTCGATAGATTACATGTGTGTTTTTAATGCCAAGAATGCAAGATTTTCATCGCTAGCCACAGTTCTCAGTGACGAGCATGTTGTGTGCCCTTCAAGTTGGCCACACTTGGCGGAAAGAGCGAACTTGAGTCTGTACAAGGCCGCTCTTCATGTACCTTATCACAATGGTCAGGACCGGAACGCAACTGCCTTTTTCGAGTTTTTGGAAGGGTGGGATAGCTCTAGTCCAACTGCGGTACCGGCCAGCGGAGGCACCCTGATCCACATTGATGGATACGGATTCAAGGTTGGAGGAAACTATTCTTGTGGGTTTTCTCGCCGCGCCGACTCCGCTGACATGTTGGTCATGGGCACAGCCACTTCACAGACTGTTCTCTTGTGTGAGACCCCCAACTGGGGTGCATCTCATGTAGGCCGCATGGGTTGCATGCCATGCAATGCAACAGACCCCAGTATTCTTGCAGCGCCGCCAAAGGTTTCCGTCAACATCTACCGCGACAATACACTGATTCGATATACCAACGGAGGTTCTACACCACTTCCACCGTTGGAAGGCAAAGTCTGTGCAGGAGACGCGTGCTTTTTTGAGTTTTATGCAAATTGGCTTTCGGCTTCCATCAACGGTTCGGAAATGGTAGGTAATGCTGGTGGCACTGGCGCTGATGGCAAGCGGGTTTTGATAGTGGGCGCTGGGTTTGACTTGGACCAGATCTACCATTGTCAGTTTCAAACCAAGAAGGTTTCTGTCTCAACTCTAGCCACGGTTCTTGCTTTCAATCTTATGGTGTGTGATGTGGCCGAGTGGCCGGTCAAGGCCGAGACCGCACACTTTCAGATTTTGGAATATAACATGTCTCTCTTGCTTCCGGGGCCAAACAATACCGATTTGCAGTATTATGACGTGTGGCAGCAAGTCTCTTTTTCTTCTGCTCTTGCTGACGGAGGCATGCACTTATCTATCCATGGATTTGGTTTCAAGACGAGCTCTCGCTACACCTGCAAGTTTGATTTTATCTTCACCAATTTGTCATACACCCAGCCATCACTATTGATGCAGCACGAAACGGTTTCAAGTGAGATGCAGACGAATGCCACTGTCGTGTCGCCCCAAGAGCTGAGGTGCCAGACGCCAACATGGCTGTACCCAGCCGGCCAAAGTATGCTGTCTCTTCTGCAAGGTTCTAGGTTCGTGCAGCTTGTGAGTTTGCAAGGACCGGGTAAGCAAATCAGGTTCGATTTCAGGGCAGGGTGGGATGGCATGGTGCAACCTGCAGTGGCATCAAGCGGTGGGGGTGTCACTCTGACGCTCACTGGGTTTGGTTTCGACAAGACGTCGGAGGATTATGAATGTGTGTTTGGCAGTGACTACTTGTCTGAATACCGCACTGGAGCAAAAGCGGTGGACAGTACCACCATCGTCTGCGAAGCCTTTCCCATAGGGAAATACTTGGGCGTCAGCCAAGCACAGCTTTGGCTTGTTGGTTCTGCAGGGCTCGTCTCACCAAAAAATGCGACCTTTCTTTTTAATGCTGTGTGGCATAACATGTCAACTTCAACCGTATCGGCTGCTGGCGGTGAGATGTTGACGGTGAATGGATTTGGCTTTGATGACAACTCTGGTGCTTCTATGTACAGATGCGTCTTCGAGTCGAATTCTGGGAATAGCAAAATCACTGTTAATGCTACTTTCTTAGATCAAACCCAGCTGACGTGCGAGTCTCCGGAATGGAATTCCACGATCACACAGCATTCCTGGCTATCAGTGACGATAGATGGCGAGGTTCTCCCGACATATCTCAGTAACATCGCCCGAAAGCCTTTTTCATTTGCTACAGAATGGAATGAGAAAGACGTGTCGGTGGATCTTGCCAAAGGAGGCCAGCAAATTAAGATCAAAGGCTATGGGTTCGAGCAAAGTGCGTCTGTTTCGTACGTTTGTGTATTCCATCGTTGGCTGCCTAATACCTTGATTTCTTTTGTCGCCTTGGTAAATGGTTCTAATGTGACAAAGGTAAATGCGACAGCGAATCAGGCTTTGGAGCAGTCGGCAGCGACTGTCCTCGATCGACAATCCATCGTGTGTGTCACACCACACTGGTACTATGCCGAGGGTCTTGTGAATTTTTCTATTCGTCGCCTTGGGGATGGGCCAGAAGTCCTGACTCACACGCAAGCAAATACGAATTTTACCTTGCATTCGGGATGGGATCGAACGTCATCAAATTCGCCTGTGGAAGGTGGCGCGCAGGGAATGGACATTCTTGTGATTCAAGGCTACGGGTTCGACGCTGAAAGTGTTTACACGTGTGACTTCTTCCGTCCTACCACGGGAACACGCGTGGAAGACCTGTCTGGTAGCGCCAACGTCATCAACTCAACAACGATTGAATGCTATACAGCAGCATGGGGAACGCAATTTATGGCACATCATCCCACCTGGACTAAACCCGTAGAAGATGATCAAGTTGGTCTGACGGCGTATCAGCTGAGAAAAGACGGGGTCCTCGTGCAGTTCACCGACGGAAATCTAGGCCTGTCGGCACGTGTGTCGCTAAACAGGTACGATTGGTTTCGGGAATGCACTCACAACGGCAGATCGTGTAAATTTCGGTTCGAAGTAAGTTGGACTGCAGATGGCAGCCCACTCGAAGCAGGCCAACACCTTGCCACTGCTCCCTCGATCTTCCCGGCGGGAGGCGGGTATCCTCTTGTCGTCAGTGGGTTTGGCTTCAGGAAAGACAGAAATTATCTCTGTGCATTTGAATTGTATCACGAGGGGGTGTTAATCCACGCCGACTATACGTTACAGGTTGACGCGGTGTGGAAAGGTCTCCCTCAGCCTCCGCGATTGCCAGCTTCGTCGGTGAGTGTCACAGCCATTACCTGCACGACTCCCGTCTGGGCGTTCAGAGAGGTGAGCAATGCCTCACTTAAGGTTGTGATTGATGATTATCTCATGGACACAAACAAGCTTGGTCAGGTTCCACGTGTTTCGCAAGCACAACACTTGGTTCAGTTCACACATGGAATCTTAAAAGTTGAGCCTTCTTCTGTTTCTGCCAAAGGTGGGACGCAACTCACTATCTTTGGATTCGGGTTTGACCGTTCAAAGGGCTACACGTGCAATTTCGACGGGCAGGAATCACAGACGCAGCCTTCGCTCGACTTTGATGCTGATGAATACGAACTCAGAGAAGAGCAGGTGCAATTTTTTCAGATGGTGTGCTTGGTGCCAAAATGGTCAACAGAGGCGAATTCCTCAAACGTCACTGTGCGGTACACAGGTAGTAACGCCTCAGAGACGGAATGTCGACAAAATTGCGGCGACTCCGGATGTACTCATGCATGCCATTTGGACTGTGTTGCGTCCAGCAGCGGATTGTCGGTTTCCAACTACTCGCAGTGTATTAGTAATTGCGACCTGCCATCGTGTGTCGATGTGTGGAAGCACGTCTTGTGGGCATACGAGTTTTCTCCGTCTAATATCTCGATTTCGACGGTTGTGCAGACACCGCTGCAACTACGTGCCATTGATTACTTTCCTGAATGGATCGCTCAGGTGCCGGGGTTCGGAGATCGCCTTGGTGGACTAGATGGTGGCAGGTCCCCTTCGATTACCGTCATCGGGGTGGGTTTTCGAGAGGCTAGTGATTACCTTTGCCAGTTTGGTGTGAGCTCTCATGATGCACGTGTTGCAGAGACAAACGTGACACACCGTCGCTTGTCAAATGCTGTGGATGACAAGAAGATACACTGTTCTGCGGAGTATATCGATCCACAGAGATTAATATGCATTCCGCCTACGTGGGACAACACGACCATGTCGTCAGTATACACCACAAAATACATCGATTTTTATGTATACGAGAAGTGGCAAGGGTCTGCTGATTTTCTTCT
>Ga0105053_10005746_pt1 | contig 17492 bp, 9 predicted proteins | sample BON01_FD_78093 | JGI IMG/M metagenome (GOLD analysis project Ga0105053, IMG submission 78093) | Freshwater microbial communities from Lake Bonney liftoff mats and glacier meltwater in Antarctica - BON-01 | ecosystem: Environmental > Aquatic > Freshwater > Ice > Glacier meltwater | place: Lake...
AAAGAGAGAGAGGGGAGGGGGGGGCGGTGGGGCGCGGGCGGGGGGGGGGGCCGCCCCCGCTGGCTTTTTTGCCCCCCCCCCCCCCCCCCCCCCACCCGCGGGAGTGCCGGCAGCCACAGCAGCAGCAGCAACGGGAGGAGCTCAGCGGGAGATGCAAAGCAACCCCCCGGTCGCTATTTCTGCTGCTGCTGCTGCTTTTGCTCGTCCCAGTACACCTCGAGCGTCCCCTGCAGGTCCGTCAGGCGCGCCTCCCCCGTCATGCGCACCGGCGGCGGCGGCGCCGCCGCCAAACCGGCAGCCGCCAAACCCGCCGCCCCGCTTCCGACGCACTCGATCCGAACGAGCACCTTTGCGTCGAACGCCGAGCTGTACGCGTTCGGGTTGCAGTACAGCTGCAGGGCCAGGGCCCCGCCCACCGCCGCCGACTCGCCCCCCGCGTCTCCCCCTGCGTCCGCCGAGGGGAAGGCAAACTCCATGACGGGCCAGCGCTTGGGACGCTCGCCGCTCTCGACGGCCTCCTGCTTGGCGCGCAGCGTCGCGTGCAGCGCGCGCAGCTCGCCCTCGAGGCGGCGGGCGGCCGAGGGCGGTAAGGGCATGCTGAGGGTGGCGGCGTCGGCGGAGGCGCCGAGGCGGAGGGCCACGGTCGGGACGGGGCCGGCGTTGCTGTCGCCGGGGTTGTTGTTGCTGCCGCCGCCGTCGCCCTTGCCGTCGCCCTTGCCGCCTGCGTTGAAACGGGCGGGCGGCGCGAGGCGGTCCCGGCGGCGGCTCGCCGACGCCGACGACAACGAGATGGGGGCGGCGCGCGCGTGGGACGCGGCGCGCGCGGTGGCGGCGCCGGGCACCCGGAGAGATTGCATCGTTGCTTGTCCGGTGGGGCGCCTGCCGGCGCGTGTGAAGAGGGAGGGATCTGCTGTGTGCGGAGAAAGAATTTTTCGGACTTTTTTTTCGATGCGCTGCGTTGTGTCACTTGCGGATGATGTCGCTCGAGATGCGGGCGAGGATGGGCTTTTTGACTGTAAGATAGAGGCAATGGGGCGGGTTGTGTGAGGGGGGCGCGTGTGGTTGGGTGCGGGCGGCAGGTGGCGCGGGCGGCAACGGGCGGCGGCCGACTGGAGCGCCGAGCGCCGCGCGTTCTTTTTTGGGGGGGAAGGAGCTCCCATCGCTCATCGCCCATGGCCACCTCGACTCAATCGGTTCACTCCGTCCACTTTCATCATTGACCGTCGCGCGACCTACCTCATCGATCGCCCCTGTCCGCTGTTTGTCCTATGAACTAGCGCTCTCATTCCCACCACTCACTCGTCAGTTATGATCCACCACGCCGGAGCAGGAGCAGGAGGCTGGCCTGCCGCGCGCGCGCGGAGAGGAGGCGCGCCCTCCAGGGGACGCTCGATCACTCCGGCAGCGCGCCCGGTGCTCTTTCACTGCAGCAGCAGCAGCAGCAGGGACCGACCACCCAAAGCCGCCGCCGCCAGCGCCGCCGACACCGCCTACGCCGACGGGGCGCCCGGCGCGCCAAGCCGCCGCCGCCCGCCCGTCGTGATCGTCGGCGGCGGCCTCGCCGGCCTGTCGGCGGCGGTGGCCCTGCGCCGCAGCGGCGTCGAGGACGTGCTCGTGCTCGAGTCCGCCCCGGGCCCGCGCGCCGAGGGCGGCGGACTCTCGCTCTGGGCCAACGCCTGGCGCGCGCTCGACGCCCTCGGCCCGGCCGTCGCCGCCCAGGTGCGCGCCGCCGCCGGCCCGCCACTCCGCGAGATCGAGTTTGCCTCGGCCAGCGGCCGCGTGCTCCGGCGCTTCACGGTCCGCGAGGCCACGCTCGCGCCGGGCGACGCTCCCGCCGCCGCCGCCGCAGGGGGGGGGGGCGCCGCGTCCCTGGACGAGTTCCGCGGGGTGCGGCGTGCCGAGCTGCTGGCGGCGCTGCTCGGGGCGCTGCCGGAGGGCACCGTGCGGTACGGCGTGCGCGGCGAGGTGGTGGCGGCGGGTGGTGCGGGGGCGGGCGGCGCGGGGGCTGCGGGGGCGGCGGGGACGACGACAACGGCGGCGCTGCCCCGGGTGCGCCTGGTGCCGACGTCGCCGCCGCCGCCGGGCGACCGAGGCGCGTTGGCGGCGGGAAGCGGAAGCGGCGGCGGCGGCGGCGCCGGAAGGCGGGAGGAGGAGCAGGAGGACGAGTTAATCACCGCCCGCTGCGTCGTCGGCGCCGACTCGGCGCGCAGCGGCGTCGCTGCAGACTATTTGGCGCTGCCCCCGCCGCGCTACAACGGCTACGTCGCGTGGCGCGGCATCGCCGCCACCGGTCAGCAGGGGAGCGGCGGCGCTTCGGACACGGACATCCCCCCCGTGCGCCTGGCCCTGGGCGCGGGCGTGCGCGCGGGCGTCTACCCTCTTGGCAGAGGAGAGACGTATTGGTTCATTACAAAAAACGCGCCGGAAGCCGAGGCGCCGCCGGCGCGCGGCGACCAGGCGGCGCTGCGGGCGCAGGCGCTCGCGGCGCTGGACGGGTGGGGGTGGGGCGGGATGCGCGCGCTGGTCGAGGCCACGCCCTTGGAAGGGCTGTCGCGGGCGCGCATCGCGGACCGGTGGACGCTCCCCTGGGCCTCGGGAGGAGGAGGGGGGGCGGGGGGCGACGCGGACGACGGCGCGGACGGCGGGCGCGGCGTCGGCCGCGGGCGCGTGACGCTGGTCGGCGACGCGCAGCACCCCATGTCGCCCAACCTGGGCCAGGGCGGGTGCACGGCCCTGGAGGACGCCCCGGTCCTCGCGGCGGCCCTGGCGCGCGCGTTCCAGATCGAGGACGAGCAAGAGGAAACAGCAAGAGACAAGGCGTCAGGGCCGGCGCCGGCGGCGTCGGCGGCGGTGTCGGCGTCGGCGTCGGCGTCGGCGGCCGCGGCGGCGGGGGCGCAAAAAGGTGACGTCGTGGCTCGGGCCCTGCGCCTCTACGAGCGCGAGCGCCTCGCGCGCACCCTCCCGCTGACCCTGCGCGCCGCCGCCGTGGGATTCGCCCTGCAGCTGCCCTACCCGCCTGTGGTGGCGCTGCGCGACGCCGTGATCGAGCGCGTCTTCCGGCCGGCCGGGTTTCTAAAGCACACGCGCTACGACTGCCGCGCGGCGGCCGCGCGGCTGGCGCGCGAGGTGCGGTGAGCCCGCTTTCGGGGGGCTTCGTGGTGGGGAGCAGAGACTGATCTTGCTCGTGCCGAGCAGAGACTGATCTTGCTCGTGCCGCTTTGCCGAGTTCGTGGCCGTAGATCCGCGTGATTTGAAAAGCGTTGCAGTTTTCGAAAAAATCGTCCTTGTATCCCGCATTGAAGGAGGGGGGGGAAGGCGGGGGGGCGTCCTCCCGCCTCGTCCGCCTCGTCCCCCCTCTCCCTTCCGAGTGTCACCGCCTCCCCCCGTCCCCCCCGTCGTCCCCCTCCTCCTCCTCCGCGCCGGGCGAGCCGCCCAAGTACCTACCCGCCAGGTACCAGCCCGCCGGGTCCGTCAGCAGGTGCGACACAAGGCGCGCCTTGATGCCCAGCGGCGCCAGCAAAAACGTGATCCCGGCAAAAGCCACCAAGTCTCCACTAGACAGGCGCGACGCCAAAAATCCGCGCCAGTACTTGGCGGGCAGGGCGAAGAAGGTGCGGAAGAAGGCGTTGGTGGCGGGCAGGTCGAGGCGCGCGAGCAGCTCCATGCCGAACAGGTGGAAGGCCGCCTGCCGGCGGCGCTCGGCCGGCCACAGCGCGGCCCACACGCGCCGCGCCGCGCGCCCGACCGCGCCGTCCCTCCCCCCCCTCCCCCCTTCTCCCCCGCCGTCCTTCTCCGCCCCCAGAGCCTCTGCCACCGCGTCCGCCATCGCGGGCGCCTCCCGCAGCGAGCGCGACACGCTAAACCCCGTCGCCGGGTGCACCAGGTTGGCCGCGGCGCCGAACGCGACGAGCGGCTGGTCCCCGCGCGGCAAGGGACCCCCCACGGGGATGTAGCTCCACTCCTCCTCGTGCACGCGCACGACCCGCACGCCCATGGCGCCGAGGCGGCGCTGCAGGCGGCGCTTGAGCACCGCAAAGGGGAGGGCGGGCTTGGCGACGAGGCAGGTCTCCTCGAGGAAGACGCGGCGCGTGGTGGGGGAGCGGGCTGGGGCGGCGCTCCCGCTGCTGCTGCTGCCGTTGCCGCTGCTGCTGCCGTTGCCGTTGCTGCTGCTGCTGCTGCCGTTGCCGCTGCTCCCCGGCGCCGCCTTTGCGGGGTCGTCGTCCAGGGGCATCGCGTACAGGAACGACGGCACCTCTCCGTCGGCGTCCCACATGCCGTCGGCCGCGTTTGGGTGCGACATCGGCGGCAGCTGCTGCTGCCCGGCCGCCGCCGCCCCCGCCCCCGCCGCCGAGCCCCTGCGGCCGCTACCGCCGCCCGCCCTTTTGCCGCCGCCGCCGCCGCCGCCCCCCCGCGCCGCGGCCAGCCTCCGCGCCCCGCCGTCCCACATGCCCGTGTGGTGCCGGCGGTAGTCCATGAACAGCATGCTGTCGCCGTCGTAAGCGCCGCCGTAGCCCTCGACGTCCGCCTCGATCCCGTAGGCCGTCTGCGCCGCGCAGCGCGGCGCTCCGGTCTCGTACTTGAGCAGGCGTCCCGCGGCGGCGCCCGAGGCGAGCACGACGAGGCGGGCGGACAGCAGGGCGGTGGCCGCCGCCGGCGAGGAGGCGGCGGGAGGGCGGGGGGAGTGAGGCGCGGCGTCGGTGGCGGCGCCGTTGGGCGCGCCGGCGGGGGCGCTCCGCGCTGCCGCCGCCGCCGCGGATGCCGCCGCCGCCGCCGCCGCCGCCGCCGCCGCCGGTGGCCGCCGCACGACCACGTCCGTCGTCGCGCCCGTGCGCGCGTCCACGTCGGCCGACTCGACCTCGCCCGCCATGTACCGCACCCCGGCCTCGGCGCACAAGGCCGCCAGGTGCGCGCGCAGGGCGCGCCGCCCGACCCGCCCGTACGCGCGTCCGATGCGCACCTCGTGGCCCTCGCCGAAGAAGCAGACGGCGTCGCCGTAGGCGCGCTCGACCGTGTGCTCGAGGCCGAGCGCCTCGAACTCGTCGAGCCACACGCCGTAGTTGTTGACAAAGGGGGCGTCCGGACCAACCAAGCCTACGGAGAGGCCGCGCTGCGCGAGCTGCGCGGCCAAATACAGGCCCGCAGGGCCGCAGCCGGCAACGGCGACGTCGACGGCGGCGCCGGCGGCGAGCGGCAGCAGCAGCTGGGCGAGCGGGGGCTGCTGGGGATCTGCTTTCCCCGCCTGGAGGCTCACGAGGGGGTGCTCGTGGGACCCCTCGCGGACCGACTGGTTGGCGGGCGCGTCGGCGGTCGTCGTCGTCGTCGGGGCGCGGGCAGGCACGGCGGTCGGCGGCGTCGGCGGCGGCGCCGGCGACGGCGGCAGAGGGGGAGCGGGCGCGACGGCGACGCGGGCGGCGGGCGCGGCGGGCGCGGCGGCGACGCGGGCGGCGGGCGCCTCGGCCACTCCGGCGGCGCGGTCGGTGGTGGTCGGGGGCGCCACGGCGCGCACGAGGCCCGCGCGGCCGGCCAGGCGCGCCGACAAGGTGCCGCCGGTTCTTGCGCCCGCCGCCGCCGACCCGCGCTGGCGCTGCGGGTGGTTGAGGCGCTGCATCTCCAAAGAACGGGCGGGCGGGGTGCAAGGATCCTTGGGAACGCGCCCGAGCTTTCTGACGCGGGCGACCACGACCCGCGGCCAATGGGCGACGGCGGAGGGTGGTCGACCCACTGGATCTTCTATGCGCGCGGCCTCCGGGATCTCGCGCGCGCTTCCCGGGGGCAACCAAGGGGGGAGAGAAGAAGGACGGGAGGCCGGAGAGGGGGGAGTTTTGTTTGTTTGCGCGCGCTTGCCGCTGTGTGTGTGCACGCAAGGCTGCCGCTGCCGAGAGGGGGGTGACGCACGGACGAGGATGGATCGAATGAGAATGGATCGCGGAGGGCGTCCGAGGGGAGCACGGCAGGCGCGCCTCTTGTGTGCGCTCTTTGATCGTCGGTCGTCGGCGGCGCTCCCGTCGCGGCGAGGGGAGGGCCCTTAGTCTCGAAAACAACGCTGGCTGACGACAAACATCAAGGATTGCCATTGTTTTCTAATCATCCGCCAGTTCCAACGTGTGCCTCAGCAAGCCGTTGGTCGCCCCCGAGCCCGCCGGCCACCGCGCCCACCGCCCCAGCCGCGGCTCGGTGCCCATCGCCGCCAGCAGGAAGCGCCCTGAGCGCGCCAGCGCGAGCCCGTTAGCAAAGCCCGGCGCCGGCAGCGCGCCTGCGGGCTCGAGCGCCGTCGCGCCGGCGGCGCCGCCGCTCGCCGCGCCCGCGCCGGCCCCGACCACGCGCCACAGCTTGATCAGGCCGTCGCCCGCCCCGCTCGCCGCCAGGTCGCTGCCGCGGGCGGCGGCGACCGACTGCACCCACCGGCGCGCCTCGGATCCGACGTCCGCCCAGCCGCCGCCGCCGCCGCCCGAGCGCCCGCCGCCGCCGCCGCCGCCGCGCCCCCCGCCCCGGCCCGCCGCCGCGTCGAGCGCGCGCGCGTACGCCGGGTCGCCGTACCTCGCCTCCCCCGCCGCGCCGCCCCCCGGCACCGCGACAGCCGTCTCCGGGCCGGGTGCCGCCGGCCCGTGCGCCCCGCGCACCACGTGCACGGGCCGCTTCTTCGTCTGGCTCCACAGCGCGACGGTCCCGTCGGCGCCGCCGCTGACCCACTCTGTCCCCGAGACGTGCGCCACGGCCTCGACGCACGCCGAGCCCGCACCCGGCGCGCGGAACACGAGCTGCGACTCCTCGGGGATCTTCCAGACGCGGCACGTGCGGTCGGCCCCCGCCGTGACGCAGCGCTCGGCGCGAGAAGCGGAGACGGACGAGCAGGGCGCCTGGTGGCCGAAGAGGGTGTCGACGTAGGCCCCTTCCGCGGCCGACCAGAGCTTCACGGTCCGGTCGAGCGCGCAAGAGTAGAGGTCGTGCGACCCCTCGCGGAAGCAGAGACCCGTGACCGCGTCCTTGTGGCCGGGAAAGGTGAAGAGATGGCTGCCGGCCGCGGCGGGCGCGCGCGCCGACGGCGGGGCTAGGAGGGAGGCGCCGCCGCCGCCGCCGTTGCCGGCCGACCCGCCGCCGGCCGCAGAGGGCGCAGCGCCGCTGCCAACGTCGAACACGTGCACGTCCTTGGACCCGCCGCCCACCGCCAGGAAGCGCCCGTCCGAAGACACCGCGGCCGCGAAGAGGGCCGCGTCCCCGCCCGAGAGGCGGGCCGCCGGGCGCACCCACTCGGGCGCGCCCGAGCGGTCGGCGCCGGGCGCCGAGCGCGCGCCGGGCGCCGCCTTGGCGCGCGCGCGGCCGGCGCCGGGCCGCAGCAGCTGCACGCGCGTGAGCGTCTCGACGTCCCAGCGGTAGATGGTGCCGTCCTTGGAGACGGTGAAGGCGGTGCGGTCGTCCGAGGTCAGGGCGACGGCCGTGGCGGAGAGGCGGTGGGCGCGCGCGAGGCGGCCCGTGCTGCCGAAGCGCGCCGCCGCGCCTTGTCGCTGCTGGGGGCCGGCGGCGTCGGCGCCGGCGCCGGCGTCGGCGTCGGCGGGCGGCGGCGGCACGCGCAGGCGGCCGGCCAGCCGGCGGTGGAGGCGGCCCGCGGCGTCGGCGGCGGCGTCGCGCAGGCGCGCGGCCGGGTCGCCGCCGCGGCCGCCGTCGTCGTCGTCGTCGGTGTCACCCTCGGCGGCGTCGGCGCGCTCGATCGCGCGGATCTGGGCCAGGTAGTCGCGGGCTGTTTTTTGTTTTTTTGTTTTTGTTTTCGCGAGGGGGCGGCGGCGGCGTGAGAGCAGCGGACAAGAGAGACAGGCGGCGCCGCCAAAGCCAAACCACGCCGAAACAAAACGGAAAAACTCACCCAGCCGCAGGCGCTTCTCCTCGGCCGTCTCCTCCTGCTCCTCCGCTTGCTGGTCCTCCTCGTCGTCGCCGACGATCCCGTAGTCGCTGCCCCGGCCGCGCGCGCGGCTGCCGCCCAGGGGGTCCCCGCCCGCCTTGCGCCCGCCGCCCGCCGCCGGGCCGTCGTCCTCTAGCAGGGCAAACGCGCCGCCGCCGCCGCCGCCGCCGCCGCCGCGCAGCTCGTCGAGCGCGTCGTCGTCGGCCTCGCGCACGCGCTTCTTCTTCCCGCCGCTGCCGGGCCGCTGCGCCTGCGGCTTGACCATCGTCCTGGATCGGCGAGGCTGTGGGGCTTTGTGGCGGGCGCGCGCGAGAGAGAGGGAGAGAGAGAGAGTCGGCGATTGCGGCCGTCCAAGACGGGGAGGAGCAATGTGCGAGAAGCGGTCGATGTTGTTTGAGGGGTGCTAGGGGGGTACTGCGGGTGCGCGGGGATATATGCGTGCGTGTGGTCTCAGGGAGAGCGAGGATCCATCCCTTGTTTGACGGACTGAAAAAAGGCGAGCACGCCGTCTCGCGGCGGCTACCGGCACGCCACCTAACGGAACCCGTCGTCGCGACGACGCGGCACGCCCTTGTCGCCGTCCCTGTGCCTGTGCCAGGGCTTCATACCCGCAAATTCCCGACACACACGACCACCGGCGTGGGCACCGCCCCACCGACGCACCAAACGCCCCCCCCCAGTTGGTCGCCCTCCACCAAGTTGCATCCCCTCTTCCCCCACGACTCACGGAGAACAACCCTCAGAAAACGCTCGCTTTTCATCGCCGAGGATGGCGCTCCTCCGCCATGCGCGCTCGTCGTGCCGGGCGGCCGACATCGCGTCGCCCGCCGCGACCTTGACGACGCGCCGGCCCGTGCGCGCCGGGCGCGTCGGGTCCTCGGGAGGCGGAGAGGACGGTGGCGTTGCGCTGCTGTCGCGCTCTCCCGAGGGCAGACTGACAGCAGCAGACGGAGCAGCAGCGGCTGCCCGCCCCGAGCAGCAGCGGCTGCCCGCCCAAAACAGCGCCGTTCGGAGCTCCGCGGAGCTCCAGGCCCGCATGGCGGCGGCCAGCCAGTCCAGGTTAGTCCGAGCGGCGCGCGCGCGCGCGCTTGCGCGTTCGGGGATCGTTGCGCAAAGAGAGGAGAGGGAGGAGGAGGCCGCGAAGAGAGCGGAGAAAATGCAGAGAAGAGATGAGAGAAAAATCCTCTTTTCCTCGCATCCCCAAACGCGCCAGCCCTCCGCCTTGTACCCCCCACCCCTGCTCCCGCGCCGATCGCAGGACCCTCCCCAGGCCCAGCACGTGCTCGCCCGGCCGCCCGATCCCGCGACGGGGCCGCGGCGGGCGGGCAATTGGGGCGCGTTGTCGTGTCCGTCCGCGCCGCCGCCAGCCGCCCGTCCTCGTCCTCGTCGCGCGCCAACCGATGCCGCCGCCGCCGGCACGAAACAACCAAAACTCACCAACACCAATCCACAAACAAGTCCCGCGACCGAAAATCCACAACAACAGGCGCGCCGAGCTCGACGCCGAGGCCGCCGAGCGCGCCCGCATGCGCGCCCTCGAGGACGCGGGCGTGCGCTGGTGGCAGGTCGCCGGCCCGCCGAACATGGTGCTCTGCTCGACGCCGCTCGAGGTGGCCGCCGCCGTCGAGCGCGCGGCCGCGGCGGGGAGGCTCGCCGTCCTGTGCGTCTTCTCCGAGGGGTGCTACGCGTGCCGCACGCTGGCGCCCAAGCTGCGGCAGATCGCCGAGGCGCACGCGGACGCGGTGACCTTCGTCAAGGTCAACGGCACGGCGCCGGCCGGGGGCGACCAGGAGAGCGGCGGCAACGGCAACGGCGGCAGCGGCAACGGCGGCGGCGGCGACTCGGACCTCGGCGCCTGGGCGCGCTCCGCCCTCGGCGTCGACCGCCTGCCCTGGTTCATGCTGTACGCGCCGGGCGACTGGGAGGCCGGGCGGCCCGCGGCCGCGTTCACGGCGTCGCTGCGGCCGGACAAGCTGGCGATGCTGCGCAAGGAGATTGGAGGGGCCGCGGCACGCGTGCCTGCGGCCTCGGCCGCGGCCGCCGGCCAAACCGCCGCCGCCGTCGCCTCTGCCCGGTAGCGGCGCCCCCCCCCCCCCCCCCCCCCCCGCCCCCTCCCCCCCCCCCCCCCCCCCCCCCCCCTCCCCTCTCCTTTTTTTTTCGGGCCCCCCCCCCCCCCTGGGCCCCCCCCCCCCCCATCCATGCCCCTTGTTCCGGGGGAAGGGCGCCCCCCCCCCCCGCGCATCGCGCCCCTTTGCGAGCGGGGGGGGAACCCTCGCCCTCCCTGCGAGCGAGAAAAAAAAAAAGAGACGCGAGGGTCTTTTCAAAAACGGCGCGACATTGCGCGCCCGTTCCTTTTGCCCCGCCCTTTCCCCCCCGCCGCCCCCTCTCCCCTTGCTACCCGCAAACCGCACACGCGACGCACCCGAGCGCACCCCCTCGTGTCCTGCTTTGGCCGCCCCCGTCCTTCTGAAACAAGAAGGATCTCCCCCGCCAAGAAAGGCAAAAACGAAACGAACGACGCGCGACAGCGCGCCCCTGGCCGCCCGCCACGGACTTTTTCAGAGCGCCCGGCGCGCCGATAAACGGCCTGCCCGGTCCTCTTGCACGCGCGCGTGGTGCTGCAACTGGTTCTGGGCACCCCGAGCGCCGCCATCCAAGCGGCGGCGGGCTGCCCAGCGTCCGGGGTTACGACCGGCGGCGTCACGCGCGCGCGCGAGGGGGCACTGGGCAGGCCGCGTCCGTCGGCGCGCCGGAGGCCCCCTGGAGAACTGGCGGGGCGCGCCAAGAGAGGCAAAAACAACAACGAACGACGAACGACGCGCGCCCTGGCCGCCACGGGCTCTGTAGGCCCCCCCCGGCGCGCCGGTGACCGGCGGACGCGTACCTTTCGCGAGCGCGCGCGTGAACGCCGTCGAAGCCCACGGTTGGGCCGCCGCTGCCTTGGAGGCGGCACTCCCGGGGTGCCGCGTCCAAGCAGCCGAGCCGCCCGCGTCCGAGCACGACCGGCGTCACGCGCGCGCGCGAGAGGGCATGGGCAGGCCTTTCATCGGCGCGCCGGGGGCCCCTGGAGGACTGGCCGGCCGGAGAAAAGCGCCGGGCGTGGCCGCCGCGCCCTCCCTTCCATAACACCCCCCCCCCGGAAACGCCGCGGGGCGCCCCCTGCGAGCCGAGGGACACCCGGAAACAACGAGAGCGAGATAGAGCGAGGGAGAGAGAAACCCCTTGAGGAAACGCCGACCCTTGTCTGGCCTTGATAGTGCGCGCCCCACCGCCCCTCCTCCCCGAGAGAGATAGTGAGAGACGCCTGTTGCGCGATCCCGCCCCCCCCCCCCCTGGCCCCGTGCTTTCCCCCTCCGTTACATTTCTTTCGTTTGGCCCGCGCCCCCTCGCCCTCTCGCTTGTAACAACACACTGGTTTTTGAAACATCATCGGGCAACAGTATAGCAGGGGCGACATGCTGTGATTTCTTGGTGACGCGACGGCGACTAGAAAAAACGAGGGGCCCCGGCGCACGAACTGTTGTTTTTCTCCGCCGTCCGGTCATTTTCGAAGGGCACGCGCGCAAAAAAGAAAAAGACCCCCCGTTTTCTCTCCTTCTCTGGCTCGAGGGCGGACAGAGACCGGGACCCGCGCGTGCGCCCCGCCCCGCCTCCCTCCCCCTCACTCGGCCGCCACGCACCGCACGAGCCCGTGCCGCCCCCCGTCGAACTCGTCCTCCACCGCGAGGCACACGCCCGCCAGCGCGCCGCGCGGCGGCTCGAGCGCCTCCGCCGGCACGGGCACGGCCGGCGCCCTCGCCGCGGCCTCGGCGCCGGCCTCGACCACGCGGTTGTCCGACGGCTGCCACTGCACGACCGCGCCGCCCGGCCCCCGCACGATCAGCTTGTAGCTGAGCCCCGCGGCGGCGTCGGCGGCGGGCACCTCGGCCTTGCCGAGCCACACGTCCCCGGCCGACCAGCGCAGCGGCACCGCCTGCTCCGGGTCCCACGCCCCCAAGGCGTCGCTCTCGCCGACGACGGCGAGCTCGAGGCCGTACTGGACGCGGCGGCGGGCGAGGAACCCGATGGGAACGGTGCCGGCGGACGCCTCGGGGGCGGGGGCGGCGGCGGCGCGCGGCGCGGCGGCGGCGGGCTTGTCGGCGGCGGCCGGGGCGGGGGCGCCGGCGTCGGCGGCAGCGGCGGCCGGGGCGGCGGCCGGGGCGGCGGCCGGGGCGGCGGCCGGGGCGGCGGCCGGGGCGGCGGCGGCGGCAGATGGGCTGGCGGGGCTGCGGCTGCGGGCGCGGGGGCGCTTTGGGCCCTCAGCGGAGGCGGCAACCGCGCCGCCGTCGGCGGTGGCCGTCTTGGTGCGCGTGCGGCGGGTGCCGGGCGAGGTGCTGCGGCCGCGCGTGGTGGGGGCGGCGGCGGGCGCGGCGCCGTCCTCGGCGGCCGAGGCGGTGGCTGTGCGCTTGCTCGTGCGGCGGCGGGGGGCCTTGGGGGCGGCGCCCGAGGGCGACGGCGGCTTGACCGACAAGGCCTTGGCCGCGGCCGCCGGGTCCTCGGCGGCGGCCGGGGCCGGGGGGACGGCGGGCGAGGAGGAGGGGCCGCCGCGCCCCGGGACGGTGCGCACAAAGGCGCGGGCGGCCGTCATCGGCGCGACAGACGGCGCGGCGGCGCGGCGGGGCGTGGCGGCGGCCGAGCGCATGGCCGAGGGGCGCGACGACAGGGAGAGCATCTTGGCGGTGATGGTGCTGGTGCTATTGGATTGTTGTTGCGTGCGTGGATTTTTGAGAAGGAGGGCGGCGGGTGGAAAAGGGGGCTGCCTCTCTCTCTCTGCTGTCCATCTCTGCTCTCTCTCTCTCCCCGCCGACCGCGTCCGCGCGCACGCGCGCGACGCAGCCAAGGGGCACAGCCAACCGCCGACGCCCGCTCACGGTGCTGTTCGGGAAGGGATGGGGGCGCGCCTCGGGGGACGAGGGCGTTGTCTGTCTGTCTGTCTCACCTGTCTCCTCTGTTTTGAAACTCTCTTCGCAAAGGAGGAGAAGTGTGCGTCTATTTGTGTCTGCCGCCCGGGGTTCGGGATGGAGAGGGTGGTATGTGGTGTCGTTGGGGGTGCGGCAGGCGCGAGAGGCAGTGGCGGTTTGTTGGCGGAGGGAGGGCGCTTCGAGACCGACCTAGTTGTGACAAAGCGGCGCTGCCGTCTTCGCCCCGCCGAAACAAAAAATCACGAAAGCGGCAGGCGGAGGGGCACCGCCGCCTCGACCGGGTAGAAATCCGCGGGCGCGCGCGGCCACATGTGGCACATCAGGACCTCCGAGACCGTCACGTCAAAAGGTCCACGGGCCGCGGCGGCGCAAGGGGCGAGCAGGCGGTCGAGTGGGGGGCAGGCCGCCGCCGGGTTCGGCGGTGGCGGCTGCCAGCGTCTGCCGCCCGCCCCGCCGCCCCGGCCCCCGCGCTCGTGCCTGTGCTTGGCGAGCGTGAGGTGAGGGCAGTACTCCCTCCTCCGCCCGCCCGCCTCGGGGTCCCACTCGGCCACCACGCCGCCCGCCGCCCGCTGCAGCAGCGCCAGCCGGCGGAAGCCCTCGCGGGCGGCGGGGTCGTCAAGTCCGCCGCCGCCCGCCCCGTTGCCGCCGCCGCCCCCCTCCTCGCGGCCCCCGTCGCCCGCCCGGTTGCCGTCCCCGCCCCCGCCCCCCTCCTCGCCGCCCGTCGCGCCGCCGCCGCCGCCCGCGGCCCTTCCCAGCACGTTCATAAATAGGACCCGCGAGCCAAAGCACCCGAGGCCGCCCAGCCGCAGCGCCAGGCCGCCGGCCGCCGCCGCGCCCTCGCCTGTCGCCGCGGGCGCGGCGAGGCCCGCCCGCCCCAGCGCCGCCGGCAGGCCGTCCGCCAGGCGCGCTGCGCACCGCGCCACAACCGCCGCCTCGTCCTCTGCCTCAGGCCCCGCGCCGCCGCCGCCGCCGCCGTCGCCGCGCAGCCTGAGGACGCACAGCGTCAGGTGCGCCGACGCCGCGTCGACCAGCGCGGGCGCCGCGCCCTGCTCGGCGAGGAGCCGCTGCGCGGCCGCGACGGCCGACATCAGCGGGGGCGCGTGCGTCAGGCGCAGCGCGAGGAAGTGGGTCGGCCGCCGGTTGTCGTCCGTGCGGCCTCTGCCGCCTCCCCGAGCGTTCCGGCCCCACCCGCCCCGCCCACCGCGTCCGCCACCGCCACCGCCACCGCCACCGCCACCGCCACCGCCGCGCCATCCCCCGCCGTTGTCGCCGCTGCCTCCCGCGCCGCCGCCGCGCCGCCAGGGATCGCCGCTGCCACGGTCCCGCTCGTCGTGCGGCTGCTGCGGAAGATTTCCACTCTCATTGCCAGCCATGTCGAAGGATTGTTATGAGGGAACTTTGAGTTCATTCCGAAAACAGGGAGGTTTTGCCCTACCCTCCTTGTTTTTCCTGGACTAATCCTCGCTGGGCGACGACCAACAGCGCGAGCAGGGCATTACTGTTGGTCTCGTTGCGAGCTGTGCAGCAAGTGGGTTTATGAACAGGACAGACGCCGCCGCTGCCGCCGCCGCTGCCGTCACGTCCCGGCCAACAAAGTGGCGTCGTCCGGGCAACGACGTTTTGACGGTCGTCTAGTTTTTCCATATTTTTGCGTCTTTTTGGGAACAAGCTCTGTCAGGCATCCCACCACGATCGATCAGTACTCGAACGAGTCGATCTGGTGGTGCGGCTGGTGCTGCGCGCCCCCGGGCGCCCCGGCCCCCGCCCGTCCGGCCGCGGCCGCCGCGCCGCACGCCCCGCTCTTGTCGCTGCGGGCACCCGCGCCGCCGCCAAAACCGCCGCCAAACCAGGCGCCCCACCCGCCGCCGCTCGACCGCCTCCGCACCTCGTTGATCGCGCCGACCAGCAGCGCCGCGACGCCCATCGTGCCGCTCCGGCGGCGTCCCGGGCCGTCGCCCCCGCCGCCGCCGCCGCCGCCGCCCCCAAACACCCAGCCGCCGGCGCCCCACCCACCGCCGCTGCTGCCGCTCCGGCCGCGCCGGCCCAGGCTGCTGCCGCCCTTTGCGTTGCGGCAGCAGCGCAGGAGCTGCGCGCGCGCGGCGGCAACCGCGGCCGCGTCCGGCCCGGCGGGCGGTACGTCGGCCCCGACGCCGCGCTCCCCGCCGGCGGGCGCGCCCGCCGACCCGGCCGCGCCGGCCCCTTCCGCGGCCCCTGCCGACATTGCCGCCGTCGCAGTCGCCGCGGCCGCCGCCCCCTGACCCCCCGCCGCCGCAGCCGCCGCAGCCACCATCAATTCGTGCGCGAGCAGCTCGGCCGCCGTCGCGCGCCGCGAGGGGTCGCGCTGCAGCGCGCGCCGCAGAAAGTCCCGCAGCGCGGGGCTGGCCGACGCCGGGATGGCGCGCAGGACCGGGTCGGACGCGTCGTCGCCGCCGCCGCCGCCGCCGCCGCCGCCCGACGACGGCGACGAGGAGGACGACGGCCCGAGCCCGCCCCCGGCCGTCGCTCCGCCTCCCCCTCCGGCCGCGCCGACCACCACGAGCATGACCTCCGCGGCGGACGAGGTCGGCCCCGCGTAGGGGTGCCTCCCCAGCAGCGCCTCCAGGAGGGTCACGCCCAGGGCGTAGACGTCATTTTTCCCCGAGAGTGCGCGGCGTACGCCGGCCGCGCGCCGCACGCGCCCGTCCGCGGGCGGCGCCGGGGGGCTGGTGGGGGCGGCGGCGGCGGAGGCCGCCGTCGCCCCCGGCTCGGACGGGTCGTGGAGCCCCGCGCCGGCGGCCGCGGCGGCCGCGGCACGCGCGAGAAAAGGCCACGCGGGCGAGGCCGGGCCGCAGGATGGCGGGCCGGGGCCGCCGCCGCCGTTCTCGTTGCCGCCGGCCCAGCCGCCGCCGCCGCCGCCGCCGCCGCCGTCCGACAGAAAGGCGGCGCACAGGATCTCGGGCGCCGTGTAGGCGGCCGTGCCGCCCGCCTGGTGCTCGGCGATGAGGTCCTGGCGCTCGCGGGCGGCGTCGCTCTCGTCCGCCGCGTTGTCGCCGACGCCGCCGCTGCCGCCATTGCAGTGGTCGCCGCCCGAAACGGCGCCGCCGCCGCCAAAGCCGCCATAGCCGCCGCCGCCGGCGGACGCGTCCGCCATGTTGGGGGAGGAGTAGATCGTGTGGAGCACGGGCGGCAGCTGCAGCGGGCGCGGCGGGGACATCGGCTCGGGCGGGGGGGGGCTGATCTGCGCCGCCCCCGAGCCGTCGCCTGCGCGGGGGCAAAGCGGCGGGGGCGAGGCGACGGCGGGGTGGGAGGAGGCTGCGGCGCTTGGCGGCGGCAAAGTCGCCGACCGCGGCGTGGGCCCCGCCTCCTCCATCGCGACGTCCATCGACGCGACGCCGCCGCCTCCCCCCTCGCCCGCCGCCGCGTGCCCCTGCCGCCGCGCCGCCGCGCCCCCGTGCCCCCCGACCGGCGGCGTCGGCGGCCGCGACGGCGGCGACCCGGGGCCCTCCGCGAGCCCCCTCCCCCACCCGCCCCTCCCCGGGCGCAGGGCCAGGCCAAAGTCCCCCAGCAGCGCGCGCCCGTCGTCCGCCACGAACACGTTGTCCGGCTTGACGTCCCGGTGCACGATCCCGCGCGCGTGGAGCGCCGCAAGCGCCTCGAGCAGCGGCCTCGCCACGGCGTCGCGGAGGGCGGCTTCCGGCAGGCGGCTCAGGCGGCAGTCGCGCAGGGTGCCGCGGCCGGCGAGCTCCATGACCACGTGGCGGTGCTGCGCGTCGTCGAACGCCAGCCAGAGGGCGACGACGCCGGCGCCGCCCGGGGCGCAAGCGGGGGCGGCGGCGGCGGCGGCGGCGCCCGCGCCCGCGCCGGCGAGCGCGCAGGCGGCGGCGTGAAGGGCCACCTCGAGCTCGAGCTGGCGGCGGGCGGCGGCGGTGAGGCGCGACTTGACGAAGGACTTGACGACGGCGAGGGTGGGGGGCGGGGCGGGGCGGGGGGCGGCGGAGGAGGAGGAGGAGGAGGAAGCAGGAGGGGGGCGCGACGAGCCTGCGGCGGTGGTGGCGGATGCGGCGGCGGCGGCGGTTACGGCCCCGCCGCCGGATGGGGCGGCGGCGGCGGCGGCGTTCACGGCGCCGGCTGCGCGCGCGCCGAGCGACACGATGCTGACGCTGTAGAGCTCCTCGAAGAGGAGCGGGCGGTGGATGTTGAAGGCGCGGAAGCCGACGGCGGACACGACCTCGAGGAGTCCGGGCGGGCAGCCCGGGCCGACCGCGACGATGTCGGCCATTGGAGAAGCGGCGGGGGGAGAGGGCCGAACGAGTCTTTTGTTTTTCTCGTTGCGAAAGAGGAGCGAGGGAGGGAGAGGGTCTTTTGCTGACGCAGCCAGAGCGCGCGCGAGGGGCAGGGATTAGTATTATTGTGTGTTCGAAAGGGGGGGGTGTCTTGGAGTGAAAGGGATTAGAGGTCTGTTTGAAAGAGAAATATGATCAGAAGGAAGAGGGCTTTTGGAGTACTTCTCGCCTCCGCCGCCGCCGCCGTCGCCGCCGCCCCCCGTTCCTCCTCCCTCGGCCGCCGCCACGGCCGCCGCCACGGCCTGCGGCGAAAAGTCGGCCTGCAGGAGCGCCTGGGCCACGGCCATGGGGTCCGGCATGGGCCCGTCGAGCAGG
>Ga0105053_10005747_pt1 | contig 17488 bp, 17 predicted proteins | sample BON01_FD_78093 | JGI IMG/M metagenome (GOLD analysis project Ga0105053, IMG submission 78093) | Freshwater microbial communities from Lake Bonney liftoff mats and glacier meltwater in Antarctica - BON-01 | ecosystem: Environmental > Aquatic > Freshwater > Ice > Glacier meltwater | place: Lake...
CCATCGGGTCGGGCATGGGCCTGCGCGCGCTGGCGGGCGTGATCCATGCCTATCCGACCCAGGCGGGGGCAATCCGGATGGCGGCGGACGCCTATCAGCGATCGCGGCTGACGCCGCTGATCCAACGCATGGCTGCGCGCTGGCTGAGGCTGACGCGGTGACAGACCCGGACCGGCTGAGGCCCGCAGGAAAACGCCGTGGGGCGCGGATAGTGCTGCCGCCGGAAAACCCCGTTTCTGCCTGCGTTATTCGCGAACGCGAAATAGCGATCGCTTTTCGCCGGCAGGAAACGGAACAAGAAACCCATCGGCGCGTTATTTAGGCAAAATCGTGACTTCAGCAACTGTATGGGGAACTCTCACCATGAACACTATCGCAAAAGGCATACTCGCCGGTCTTGCGGCAACCGTCGTGCTGTCACTGATGATGCTGGCGAAGGCCGCGATGGGCCTGATGCCCGCGCTGGATCCGGTCGGCATGATCGCGGGGATGATGGGGGTGTCGATGGCACTCGCTTGGGGCATTCACTTCATAATCGGCGCCGTGATCTGGGGCGGCGCTTTCGCGTTGTTGGAACAGCACCTGCCGGGCGGGGATTTCTGGGTGAAGGGCGTCGTCCTTGGTATCGGCGCCTGGCTGATCATGATGGTGGCGATGATGCCGATGGCGGGCGCCGGGTTCTTCGGCATGCAGCTTGGTATCATGGCACCGGTCCTGACGCTGGTGATGCATATCGTGTTCGGGGCCGTTCTCGGCGCGGTTTATGGCATGTTGCTGAACCGCGGCCCTTCGCATTCGACGTGAGGTGGCGCCTATCACATTGGGTCTGGACGATAGCGATGGGTGTGGCAGCGACCTTGGCGCGCGGCGGCTGAAAGGCTCCGCAAATCTTCCGATTTGTAGTCGGATATCGGCCTGAAGATCAGTCCGACGCGCCGGTACTCTCCATGCGCTTACAATCGCCAACGCGGCCCCGGCCTGTTCCCGGTCCGACCTGCGTCGAGGGGACAAAGATACTTTCCACCAGCAAGCGAGGCGAAACCAAGATGAAACTCAGCGGCAAGATCTGCGTCATCACCGGCGGGGCGAGCGGCATCGGCCTCGAGACCGCCAGATGCTTTGCCAGAGCGGGTGGTGTCAAGTACGCACCAAAAGGATACTGTCGATGAAAGATGTCGCGCTTCGTGATTGCCCCGTCGAACAGGCGCTGCGCCTGCTGACCGGCAAATGGAGCCTCATAGTGCTGTTCCGGCTGGCGGACGGGCCACAACGGTTCAATGCGCTGCAACGCGCGCTGGCACCCGTCACGCAAAAGGTGTTGACGGCCAGCCTGCGCGGGCTGGAGGAGGACGGGCTGGTCTGGCGGCAAAGCGCGGGCACCGTGCCGCCCCAAGTGACGTATGGTCTGACCGAACACGGCGCGGAACTGGCCCCGGTGTTCGAAGCGCTGGGGCGCTGGCGGATCGGGCAGGACCGGCCCGCGCTGCGCAATCAGGGCACGGGCGCGCCTTCGTCGATCAGTCCGGCCGATCGCAGGTCGGACCAGAGCGCGGCGGGCAGCGGCGCGCGGTAGGCCTGCAGCGTGCCTGTCACCTCGTCCGGCCGCGCCGATCCAGGGATGACACTGGCCACGGCAGGATGGGCGAGGCAGAATTGCAGCGCGGCCGCAGGCAGGCTAACCCCGTGCATCACGCAGATCGCATTGATCCGCCGCGCCTTTTCCACCAGATCGGGCGCGGCCTCGCGGTAGGCATAGCGCGCGCCGGGCACCGGGCCGGTGACAAGGATGCCAGAGGCATAGGGCGCGCCGATCACGACGGACGTGCCCTGCCCTTGCAGCCATGCCATCGTCGGCAGCGCGCTTTGATCCAGCAACGTATAGGGCATCGCCACAATGAGCAGGTCCAGCGGCACGCGCGGCACGACCTGTTCCAGCGCGGCGCGGGTGTTGATCCCCATGCCGATGGCCCGGATATGGCCCGTGCGCTTGAGTTCCTCCAGTGCCTTGATCCCGCCAGTTTCCAGTTCCTGAATCCGCGTGGCGAAATCCTCTCCATGAGCGACTGGATCGGGATCGTGGATCAATAGCGCGTCGATCCGGTCTGTGGCCAGCCGTTGCAAGCTGTCTTCATAAGACCGCATCACCGCGTCATAGGTATAGGAAAACCGGATGTCGAAGTTGAGGCCCCCGCTCCACGGTGTTTTGTCGAAAGTCGCGGGATCGGCGGGGCGCACCAGCGTGCGGCCGATCTTGGTCGTGATCAGAACCTCGTCGCGCGGCTTGTCGATCAGGAAATCGCCCAGCCGATGTTCCGACAGGCCGCGCCCGTACCAGGGTGCGGTGTCATAGAACCTTATGCCCGCGTCCCATGCCGCCTCCAGCGTGGCGCGGGATTGCGTTGTGGGAACAAAGCCATACATGCCGCCCAGATGGGCGACGCCCATGCCAATTTCCGGCAGGTGCAGGTCGGTCGCGCCGATCTGTCGTACAGGGATCGCGGTCAATAGGTGGTCCTCCCTCCCGACAGGTCGAACACGGATGCAGTGGTGAAGCTGTTTTCACGGCTCACGATCCAGGCGATCATCGACGCGGCCTCTGCCACCTCAAGGAAACGGCCACGGGGGATGCGGCTAAGCATGTACTGGATGAATTCGGGGGTGAGTTCGTCAAGGATGCCGGTCTTGGCCGTGGCCGGCGTCACGGCGTTGACCGCGATGTCATAGCCCGCCACCTCCTTGCCCAACGCCTTGGTCAGGCCCAGCACGCCCGATTTCGCGGCGGCATAGGCGGATGCGTTCGGGTTCCCCTCCTTGCCCGCCACAGACGAAATATTGACGATCCGCCCGTAATTGCGCGCCTTCATGCCGGGGATCACGGCGCGGTTCACATAGAATGTGCCGTTCAGGTTGATCTCGATCACGCGGCGCCATTCGTCGATCTCGTATTGATCAAGCGGGGCGTTCTTGCCCGCGATGCCTGCGGAATTGACAAGGATGTCAAGGCTGCCCGTGTCAGCCTGCACCTTGTCGGCGGCGGCCTGCACGGCTGCGGGATCGCTGATGTCCACCGCGATGGAACTTGCCCCCTGCCCCAAAGCGTCCACCGCCTTTGCCAAGAGGTCATCGCGCCGGTCCCACAGGCATACCTTTGCGCCCGATTGCAGCAGGCGCTGCGCCACGGCAAGGCCGATGCCCTGCGCGCCGCCGGTGACGACGGCAATCTGGCCGTCAAGGTCGATCTTGTTCATGTCGCGGTCCCTTTCATGGATTGGGCGGCATTATTCCGGCTTTGGAACACCTGCGCAATATCCGCCCCGGGCAATTTCGCGCCTTCCCGGTCCAGATGGCAGGCGATCAGGCGGTCCGGGTCGGGTCGTGTATGCGCCGGATCGACGCGCCAGCACTGGTCCATCGCATGCGGGCAGCGGGGCGCGAAACGGCAACCGGCGCTGGGCCGGTCGCCCTGTTCAGGGGCGGCCTGCATCTCGTCATCGCCCCAGCGGCGCGACAGGTCGGGCAGCGGTATGGAGGACACCAGAAGCTGGCTGTAGGGATGGCGCGGCGCGCCGATCACGCATTCAACCGCACCGGCCTCGGCCACCTTGCCCTGATAAAGGACCACGATATCGTCGCAGATCTGAAAGGCAGTCGTAAGGTCATGGGTGATATAGACAAAGGCAATGCCCAGCGTCCGGTTCAGGTCGCGGATTTCGTCCAGAATGGTGGCGCGCAAGGACGCATCTACCATCGACACAGGCTCGTCCGCCACGATCAGGCGCGGGCGCAGCAGGACGGCACGCGCCACCATGATCCGCTGCCTTTGACCGCCCGACAACTCATGCGGGAACCGGCCCAGGGTATCTTGCGGCCGCAGGCCCACGCGCGACAGGGCATCCTCGATCAGGGGGCGGGCCTCGGCCCGGGTTTTCGCAAGGCCGAAGCGATAAAGCGGCATCTCCAATACATGGTCGATCCGGTAGAACGGGTTGAAGACGTCGAACGGGTCCTGAAAGATCGGCTGCACCTCGCGCCGGAACGTGAACTTTTCCGCAGCGCTCATGGTGGCGATATCCTTGCCGCGATAGAACACTTGGCCCTCGGTGGGTTCGATGAAACCCAGAAGGATGCGCGCCAGCGTCGTCTTGCCCGACCCGCTTTCGCCCGCGATGGCGATGGTGGCGGCGCGGTCGGGAACGGACAGCGACAGAGTATCAAGAGCGGTGAAAGCGCCGTAGGTGCGCTTGACGCCGCGCAATTCGATAAGGGGGGTCATGGCTGCACCTCGGCCTTGATGGTCAGGGGGGGCAGCGTGGCGTTGTCGGGGTAAAGGTGGCAGGCCACGACATGGCCCGGTGCCACCTCTTGCGACAGGGGCAGGTCCACCCGGCAGCGGTCATGCGCCAGCGGGCAGCGGGGTGCAAAGGGGCAGCCGACGGGCAGTTTCACGAGGGGCGGCGGCAGGCCGGGGATGCCGGCAAGCCTGCGTTTCACGTCGATCCCCGGCAGGCTGTCGATCAAAAGCCGCGTATAGGGGTGGCGGGGGCTGCCGATCATCGCGGCCACGGGGCCCAATTCCACCAGCCGGCCCGCATACATCACGCCCACCGTATCGGCGAATTGCGCGATCAGGCCCATGTCATGCCCGATCAGCACCACCGCCGCACCCAGCCCCGCCTGCAACCGGCCCAAAGTCTGCATCACCTGCCGCTGCACCACGACATCCAGCGCCGATGTGGGTTCATCCGCCACGATCACCTTGGGCGCAAGCGAGGTGGCAATCGCCATCACCGCCCGCTGTTTCATGCCCCCCGAAAGCTCGTGCGGATAGCGGTCCGCGACGGCGGGGTTCAGCCCGACCCGCGTCAGCAGTTGCGCGATCCGGTCGCGCAGTTGCGCCTGCGTGGTGCGCGGTTCATGCGCAAGGATCGCATCCTCGATCTGGCGGCGCAGGCGCATCACGGGGTTCAGAGCGCTCATCGCGCCCTGCGGGACCAGGGCGATATCGCGCAACCGGGTGGCACGCAGGGCGCGCGGCGACAGCGTCAGCAGGTCTGTGCCGTCAAGCAGAACGCGGCCCCCCGCAATCCGCCCGGGCGCCCGCGTGAGCCGCATCAACGCCGTGCCCATCGTCGTCTTGCCCGACCCGGACTCCCCGATCAGCCCCAGCCTTTCGCCGGGGCGCAGTGCAAACGACACATTGTTGACCGCCCGCGCGGGGCCTGACACTGTATCATAGACCACGTCAAGGTTCTGCACGTCCAATATCGGCCCGCTCGTGCCGGAAACATTCAGGCCGGAAACACTCTTGCCCGAAACACTCATGCCCTGCGTCCCAGTCGCGGGTTGGCGAAGCGGTCGAAGCCGACGGATGTCAGGAAAAGCCCGACAAAGATCATCGCGATCACCACAATCGGCGGCGCCCACCACCACCAGAAGCCGCGCAACACGGCCGAGGATTGCTGCGCCCAGTAGATCGTGTTGCCCAGGGTCATCTCGTTCTGCGCGCCCAAGCCCAGCGCCTCCAGCCCGATGATGGCAAGGATTGCGGCGCTGGAGGTGCCGACGAAACTTGCCACGATATAGGGCATGACGTTGGGCATCACCTCGCGGAACAAGATCTCCAGCGGGCCCTCGCCGTTCACGCGCGCAACCTCGATATAGCCCCGTTCGCGGATCGACAGGACCTGCGCGCGCACGGTGCGGGTGGTGAACATCCAGCTAAGCGATGCCACGACCACCGCCATGACGCTGGTCGACATCTCCTCGATATTGCCCGCGATGACGACAAGGATGGCAATGGCGGGCACGGTCATCAGGCTGTCCGAAATGACGCTGATGACAGCGTCGATCCAGCCGCCGAACTGCCCCGCGATCAGGCCCAGGATGGACCCCAGCCCCCCCCCGATGACCCCCGCAATCAGCCCCATCTTGAGCGTGTTGGGCGTCGCATGGACCATCAGCGCCAGCATGTCGCGCCCCTGCGCATCGCTGCCCAGCGGGAAATCGCCCCCGGGTGGCTGGCGTGGCCGGACGGACCCCACCTGCGCCAGCACCTCGTCTACGAAGAAAGGCCCGATGATGCTGAAAAATGCGATCACCCCAAGGATGGAAAGCCCCGCGATCAGCGTGCCGCCAAGGCGTGACCCAAGGCCGCCCGGCAGCCGGGTTTTGAGTGCAATGGTCATCGCCGGATCCTTGGGTCAAGCAGGGGATAGATCAGATCGACGATGAACAGCATCACCGCCAGCGTCACGATCAGGACAAGGACAACACCTTGGATGACAAAGTAATCCTGCCCGCGAATGGCCACATACAAAAGCGACCCAAGCCCCGGATAGTTGAAGATCACCTCGACCAGCACCGCCCCCGACACGACCGCGCCCAAATTCAGTGCCAGCGCCGTGATCTGCGGCAGAAACGCGTTGCGAATGCCATACCAGAAGAACACGCGACCGGGTGACAGCCCCTTCGCCTCGGCGAATGTGATGTAGTCCTCGCCCAGCACGGACACCATCTGGCTGCGCATACCCAGCGCCCAGAAGCCGATATTGCCGATGGCGATGGACAGGCATGGCAGGACAGCATGGCGCAGGATGTCCTGCGCGGTGGCCCAGTCCAGCCGCATGATCCGCGTGGTTTCGACGCCGCCTGCGGGCGGCAGCCAGCGCAGTTCCACGGCAAAGATATAGACCATGATGATGGCCAGCAGGTAGAACGGGATGGCCGACAGCACCATCAGCCCCGGCACCAGCGCGCGAATGCCGCGCCCGGCGCCGGGCCATGCCAGACGCCCGCCCAGGAAAGAACCGATGAAGAAGGACAACAGCGTGGCCGTGGCCAGCAACCCCACCGACCAAGGCAGTGCGTTTGCGATCATCACCGTGACCTTTTCGGGGAAATTGGCGAAGGACACACCAAGGTCCAGCCGGAACAGATCGGCCCAGTAATTCAGATACTGGTTCCACAAAGGCTGATCGAGGCCATAGCGCGCGCGGTATGCATCCGACACCGCCTGAATATCCATCGTCTGCCCGCTGCCCGAGGTTTGCAACCTCGCCAGCGCGGTGGCTACCGGATCGCCGGGCAACAGTCGCGGAATGATGAAATTCACGCTGACCGCGATGAAGATGACAAGGAAAAGCTGGGTGATCCGCTTTGCCAGATAGGATGCGAGGTCGGATGACATGTGCCAGCGGCCTTGTTTTTTTGCGATGGGGAAGGGGATCGGGACGGGCCGATATGGCCCGCCCCTTGCACAAACCGCGCGTTACTGTGCGGGTTGCAGGTTGTGGATTACCAGATTGAACGCCTCCCACGGGGTATAGGGGGCGACGTAGGGATCGGCCGCCGACGGCCAGCCGGTCCAGTAGCTGTTGTTGAAGGTCACCACGTGGAATTCCTCGATCAGATGCACCTGCGGCATGTCGCGCAGAAAGATCTCCATCGCGGCGACGGCATCTTGCATATAAGCCGAGTTCGGATCGGTATCCGCCGGGATCGCCTCCATCCGGTCGATGATCGCGTCGTATTCCGGGTTCTCATACCGCGTCCCCGCCAGCGAATAGGGAATGTTCGTCCCGATGGGCCGCGCGAACTTGGAATGATAATCCTTCATCGTTTCAAGCGGTTCCGACAGGCTGCCGCAATGGACAAAGAGCATCGTGCCGAAATTGCCTGACAACAGGTCCGGCAGCCAGGTATCATCAACCGCCCCCTGCCGCGCGTCAAAGCCCGCGTTGCGCAACTGCTGCGTGATCGGCGCCAAGAGCGGCTGGATAAAGGCCGGGGTGCGGACGAGGAAATCCAGCACCTCGCCATCCTTGGCCCAGAAACCCTCGCCATTGCGTTCAAACCCGGCTGCGGCCATCCGTTCGTCGACCAGCGCCTGATCTTGATTGTCGACGCCCGCGTCCTCGAGCATCTGGCGCAGCACACTGTCCTCAGTCAGCCAGGTGCCCGCCATATAGCCCGAAAAGGCAAAGGGCGCGGTGGGCATCGCGCCTTCATAGGCGATGTCGGCCAGCGTCGCCCGGTCCAGCGCGTGGTTCACTGCATGGCGCAGGTCGGCATTGTCGTAAGGCGCGACAAGGTGGTTGAACACGATGGAATACACGCAGCCATCGGGCGCGCCCCATTCCGGCCCTTCGCCATTCCACGAGGCAAGGTTAGGGTTCTGCGCACGGGCCGCCTCGAACGTGCCGATCTGCAACTGGCGTCCGCCGTCCACCTGATTGGCGATGTGCAACTGGCCCATCGCCTCGTCACTTGACACGGGCACCAGCACGATACGGGCAGGCGCGGGGGCGTCTTGAAAGCCCGTCACATTGCCCCACCACTCATCGCGGCGGTCGAATATCATCTGCCCCGTGGTGGTGCTGACCAGCCGGTAGGGGCCGGTGCCCAGGGGCAGGCCGCGCGCGGGGTCGTAGTTGGTGAACTCAGCGATATTCTCGCCTTCCCAGATATGTCTGGGCAGGATCGGATAGTGGTTCTCGTGGCCAAGGGCCAGGAAATCGCGCACGAAACGGGGTGCGGGTTTCTTGTAGGTAATCACCACGGTCAGCGGATCAGGCGCGTCCACGCTGGCGATCCATTCGTTGAACGATGCCGCCCCCCGGATTTCCGGCGGTGCATCGCGCAAGGCTTCAAGCGTGAATTTCACGTCTTCGGATGTGAAGGCCACGCCATCGGCCCAGGTGACCCCTTCACGCAGGGTGATCGTGGCGGACATGAAATCATCCGCCGTTTCATAGGACACCGCCTGCCAGGGGATCAGCTCGCCCGTGTTCAGGTTGGTGTAAAACAGCATTTCATTGATCGTGATCTGCATCACGTCGCGCTGTTTGGGGATGGTAGACAGATAGGTGTTCCAGTTGTCCACGTTGGAAAACTGCGCCGGCTGGTCGCCCCATGGCGTCAGCACCAGCGTTTCCTCGCGCGACATGTCGGCCACGTCTTGTGCGAAGGCGGCGCCCGCCATCGGCAAAAGGGCAAGTGCGGCGATCCCGCCCCGCAGTGCCCGCATCAGTGAACATCGTTGCATGGTATTCCTCCCAATTGATTTCGTTACTTCTCCACCGCCGCCCCTCCTCCAAAGGGCGGCGGCCCGTCGTCTCTCAGCCCGGCAGTTTCAGCGCTTCTAGCGCGTCGAGCGTAAAGCCGTGGCCAAAGCCTGGCGCGTCGCTGGGCACGCACCAGCCGTCCTTGGGCACCGCCATGCCGGGGTATCGGTGCGTTCGTTCCAGCGGCACGCCGGGTGCACCGCCGACAAAGAATTCCCCCCAGCGGGTGTTCGTGTTGGCATAGGTGAAATGCTGGCCAAAGGGCGTGTTCATGCCGGCATGCAAGATCGTCTCAAGCCCCGCCGCATCGGCAATCGCCGCGATCCGCTGACAGGCGGTGAAGCCGCCCACCCAGTTGATATCAGGCTGGAAAATGTCCACCAGCCGGTCGCGCGCGGCATCAAAGAAGGTGTAGGGCGTATACCAGTGTTCCCCCGTCGAAAGCGTCTGCCACGGCAGTCTGTCGCGCAACGCGCGGTGCGCCGACATGTTTTCGGGGATCAGGCAATCCTCCATCCATTTGAGGTTGTAAGGCCGCAGCCGTTCGGCCAGCCGCACGGCAAATTCCACGTCAAAGGCCATCCAGCAGTCCAGCATGAGTTCCTTTTTCGCGCCGATCAGGTCGCGGGTCGCCGCTACCAGTTCCTCGTTCCTGTCGATGGCCGACAGGCCATCCGCGGGGCCATAGGGACAGGCCAGCTTGGTCGCCTGAAAGCCCAGCTCCATGAACCAGTCGGTGTCATTGCCGGTGGAATAGCAGAACTGCTTTTCGCGCGCGGGGCCGCCTGCCAGTTCATAGACCGGCATCCCCAGCTTGCGCCCCTTGAGATCCCACAGCGCCAGGTCAATCGCACTGATCGCATAGGAGGGCAGGCCCACCGGCGAATAGGGCGAGGTCATGCGCATCATCATGTCAAAGATGCGGTCCGTCGCCATCGGGTTCTCACCTTCCAGCATCGGCCCCAGATGTTCGTTGATGATGCTGACGACCGGATTGCCATAGCCCGTCAGGCCAAAGCCCCAGTACCCGTCATCGGCCGTCACGATGCAGCCCACGGCGGCCCAAGGGCTCATCCAGCTTGCCCGCAATGCCTTGTATTTGGGATAGCGCGACATCGGATTGGCGACCTCGGCCCCCTTGGTCCATGGGTCGCGGCGGGCCGCCGTCTCGCCCGGGCGGGGCTCGTATTTGCCGCCCGCGATGGGGTTCGTCATATTGAAGGCTTTGATGCTGACGATCTTCATGGTCGGTCCTTCATGGGTGTTTCAGGCAAAGGCGCGCAACGCTTCGGGCATGGTTCCGGGCAGCCAGATGCCGGTGTAACCCAGGCGGCGGCTGACCGCCTGACAGGTATCCGACAGGCGGGTGACAAGGGGTTGCAGGTCCGGCCCCGGCACTTTGGTCGAGGGGCCCGACACGCTGAGTGCGGCCACCGGGCGACCTGCGCGGTCAAGGATCGGGACGCCCACGCACCAGACGCCCATGACGATCTCTTGCGCGTCGATGGAATAGCCGCGCGCGCGGATGCGGGCGAGTTCGGCCAAGAGCAGGTCCGGATCGGTGATCGTGTGTTCATTATAGCGGTGCAGCGGTCCGGCTATTGTGCGCGCCTGTTCTTCGGGCACCAACCAGGCAAGCATCGCCTTGGCGCTGCCCCCGCAATGCAAGGGGCCGCGCGACCCGATGCGCCAGTCAAGCTGCATGTTCTCATTGCCGCGCAGCTTGTCGATGCAGACGCAATCATCGCCCGAAAGGATGTTGAGGTTCACCGTCTCGCCCGACAGCTTTGCCAGATCCTCGACAAAGGGGCGGACAAGGCGGGGGATTTCGACATTGTCGAATTGCAGGTCGACGATTTCCAGCAGGCGATAGGACAAGGCCCAGGTGGTATTGGCGGTCTGTTCCACCACCTTTTCGGCCGCCAGTTCCTGCAACAGCCGGTGCACCGACCCCACAGGCAGGTCCAGCGCCGTGGCCAGCGCGCGCACGCCCAAGGCACCACGCCTTGCCAGCAGATCCACGACCGCAATGGCGCGCCCGACGCTGGACATCAGCGAAGGGTTTCCGGCAGGCAAGCGTATTGCGCCCGCGATATCGGCGGCTTGATCGACATGCATCATCCCTTGCGGCGGGCCGTTCCGGCCTCTGCCACGCACGCACATAGCGTTCCATATATGGAACGCTATGTTCCAATATCCTTGACTACACACATCCGAAAGGCTCTTGTCAACAGATTCGGAGAGGGAGGACGCGATGGATGATTTCACGATCCGCGATCTGCGGGTGTCGATTGCCGAAGGGACGGGCGACGGCGGCGATTATTTCCAGAAGGCCGAAGGGCACTGGCTGATCGACACGGAAATTGCCAATCCGATGTCGGGCCATGCCGCCTACAAGGCACGGCGCACGTCACGGGGGATCGGCGTGCTGGGATCCATCGTGGTCGAGATCACGACGGGCGCGGAGGTGACGGGCGTGGCCACGGGGTTTGGCGGCCCTCCAGCCGCCTGGCTGATCCAGAACCACTTTCGCCGCTTCCTGATCGGGGCGGATGCACGCCAGATCAACCGGATTTGGGACCAGATGCTTCGCGCCTCGATGCCCTACGGCCGCAAGGGCCTGCCAGTGGCCGCGATTCCCGCCGTTGACCTTGCGCTGAGGGTTCTGGTGGGCAAGCAGCGGGGTGAATGGCTTTGGTCAGTATGACGGGTTGATTGCCATCATCGCCCCGGCATTGGGCCCCGAGGGCGTGGCGCATCTGAAGACACTTGTCGAAGAACTCGGACGCACGCCCGTGCCTGTGCCGCCAAAGAGTGAGAGGCAGGCCGTCGGCTGGGGCAGCGATGGCACTACCATGGCCCGTTTCCTATGCGAGAGGCTCTGCTTCCTATGCGAGAGGCTCTGCGCCAGGATATCCGACGCAACCCTCGAACCAGCATACTGTGAGACGGGTCGCCCTATCTCAGGCGAACATGTGGTCTAGGTTCTGGGTCTCGGCATGGCGACGGCCTACAGCCACAGTAGCGGGTCGGTCGTCACCCCGGCGCTCCTGACCGAGTTACTTGACGTCATGTCGAGGGATTGATAAACACAGGTTGTCTGATAATCAGCTATTCAAACAGGTCGCTTGTTGGCGGCAGTCTCAAACAGGGGAAACAAATGACACGAACGACAATCATGACCGCCGGCGCCATTGCTAGCCTAGCCTTGGGAAGCGCCGCTTTGGCCCAGACCGTTGAGTTTAGCGTGATGGAATCGGGCACCAATGACGTAGCCGCCCGCCAGATTGCGGATGAGCTGGCCGTGGCTGGAGGGCCGCGAGTAAACATATCAGCCTTTCCTTGGGCGGTTCTGCGGCAGAACAACACGACTGACTTGATCTCCGGCACCAATCAGTATGACGTGATGAGCGGGGGATACTACCTTGCCGACGTCTATGCGTATTTCCAGCCATTGGATGACTTGATCGATCGGGATGGCTTCGCAGAGGGCATGATCGACAACCTCATGGAACCTGGCCGGTCGGAATGGGCTGATGGGCGGCAGATTGGAATCCCATATGGCATCGATGCTTATGGACTTTTGATCAACACCGCGATGCTGGAGGCGGCCGGAGTCGAGCCCTCCTTCACCGACTGGGATGCCGTCATCGCCGCCTGCCCCGTGATCGAAGCGGCAACGGGCGAGGCTTGCCTGAGCCATCCGACCGGCAGCCCCGAACAGATCGGCGCCTTTTTCTTTTCCGGTTATGCAGGCACCTTCATTGATGGGGATGGCGGCTATGCGCTTGATTCCGTGGCGGCGACGGCTGCCGCCGAAGACATCGTGACGCTTTGGTCGTTCCTGCCCGAAAACGGGACGGCAATGTCTTTCGATGAGGCGCATGCCGCCTTTGCCAATGGGCAGGCCGCCATTCTGGTCACTTGGCCGTCATTCGTGACCGGAGTGCTGGATGCCGAGGGATCGGCGATTGCTGGCGGCTGGCAGCAGATCGACTTTCCCGGCACGGGGTTCCCTTGGCTATCATTGTGGCAGCTTTTCGTCCCGGCTGCGACCGAAGACCGCGAAGCCGCGTGGGCTTGGATCAAGGCCTTTGCCGGTCCCGAGAATGCTACCAACAACCTAGTCGCACACAGCATGAATTCGGTCTGGGCGGCAACCTACGAGGACGAGACCCTGATGGCCGCACGGGCACACTACTGGCCCGCAACAACGGTCGGCTTTGCGCGTGCAAAGAACCCGCCTCTGACAGGCGAAGCCCAGGATTTCCTAACGAACACGCTGCAGGAGATCGCGAACGGTCGGACCCCGCCTGCCGATGGCATCGCTTCGATTAACTCCACCTGGGCCGGTCTGCCGGTGCCGCCACCGCTGCTCGAGGCGGCCCAGGGTTCTGGCCTCGCTGCAGAGTAAGGGACACGCGGCCAGGGGTGGCCATGTCGCCCCTGGTTATATAATTTTTGTGGCGATAAGGCACGACTGATCAGTCATGACCGACCGACAGACACTCTTATTATGCCTTCTGCCAGCGCTACTGCTGCTGGCGGTGACGCAGTTCTACCCACTGGCACAGTCATTACGCGTATCGCTGCATGATTGGACCCTTGCGCGCAGCCCAGTAATGGGAGAGTTCGTAGGCGGAGCAAACTACTTACGCGTCTTGAACGATCGCCAGTTCAGCGGCGCTCTGAGTTTCACCCTGAGCCTCGCTCTGGGATCTACCCTTCTTTCACTGGCAGCAGGGTTCGCGCTTGCCCTTCTCACACTTGGCGAGGATTGGCGGTTCCGCATGTCGCGGACCTTGCTTCTCCTGCCAATGGTCATCGCCCCTGTTGCGGTTGGGACTGTGTGGCGGATGATGCTTGCCGCACGGATTGGGCCGGTGAACGAGGCGCTTCGGGCATTGGGTCTCCCGACTCCCAACTGGCTGGGCGATCCGCGTCTGGCACAGTTCACGCTGACGGTGATTGACGCATGGCAATGGACGCCATTCGTGATGATTGTGATGTCCGCTGCCCTTGCCTCACTCCCATCCGAGGTTCTGCGCGCCGCACAGATGGATGGGGCAGGGCGGGCGCTGATCCTGCGGAGGATCGTGCTACCGATGGTGCTGCCAGTGCTGCTTCTGGTCGCGATGTTCCGCATGGTGGATGCGCTGATGACGCTAGATATTGTGTTCACCACGACCGGCGGCGGCCCTGGATTTGCGACGCAAACGTTGGGCTACTGGATCTACGTTCAGGGCCTGCGATACTTCAACATCTCCTATGCCGCCGCGGCCTCATGGCTCTTGCTTGTGCTCTGCATGGCGACGGCGGCGGGGTTTCTAGTCTGGCGGAAACGGATCATGGCATGGCAGGGTGGACAATGATCCGGGGCGCGCTGGTCACTTTGGCACTGGCAGTGTCGCTAGGACCATTCGTCGTACTTGTGGTCAACTCGGTACGTCCGTCGGATGCCTTCCTCGCATCGGGCGCGGGCTTCATACCGTCCGAGATCACTTTCGACCACTACCGCGCAGTCTTCGGCGGCGATGGCGACACGTTGCGGTTCCTGTGGAATTCGGTAGTCGTCACCGCAGCGACGACGGTCCTTGCTCTACTGCTGGGTGCCCCGGCGGCCTATGCATTGGCGCGGCTCAAGCTGCCCTTCCGCCTGAGTATTGTCTTCGCGTTGGCCTTCCTGATCGTGCGGTTTTACCCGAAAATCACAATAGCTCTGCCTTATTACCTCATAATGCGAGACCTTGGATGGCTCGACACACATCTAGCGGTAATTCTAGCGCATGTGTCGATAACCGTGCCTTTCGTAGTCTGGCTCATGCTTGGCTTTCTAGAGGAACTCCCGCGAGAGATTGAGCAATCGGCAATGATGGACGGCTGCGGAGCCTGGGGGCGGTTCGTGTGGGTGGTGCTGCCGTTGTCGGCACCGGCGCTGGGTGCAGCGGCAGTGCTGACGGCCTTCACATCTTGGAACGAATTCCTGATGGCCTCGACCGTGGCTACCAATTCCGCCAAGACGCTGCCAGTTCGTATCTCGGCCTTCATTACTGACAAGGGCATACTCTGGGGAAACATGGCAGCGATGGGCTCGGTCATCGTGGTGCCAGTGGCGCTCTTTGCGCTGGCGACACAGCGCTACCTTGTGCGCGGCCTGACCGCTGGCGCGGTGAAAGGATAGCAATGGCGTCAATCACCCTTTCAGCCATCACCAAGCACTTTGGCTCGGTAGAGGCGCTGCAGACGCTAAATCTGGAGGTTCAGGACCGTGAGTTCGTGGCCCTTCTGGGGCCGTCTGGCTGCGGCAAGACTACGACTCTCAATATCTTAGCTGGGCTAGAGACGCCGACTACAGGCCGCATTCTGATCGATGGAAAAGACGTGACCGACATGCCTGCGACAGGACGGAACCTCGCGATGGTTTTCCAGTCCTATGCACTCTATCCGCATCTCACGGTCCGCAGGAACATCGCCTTCCCGCTCGAGGTGCGCAAGGCGCCTAAAAAAGAGATCGTGGATGCCGTCGCCCGCGCTGCCGCGCTGCTGGATATCGAACCCTATCTCGACCGTTACCCCCGTGCGCTATCGGGCGGGCAGCGGCAGCGGGTTGCGCTCGGCCGCGCTCTGGTACGTGACCCAGCGGCATTTCTGCTAGACGAACCGCTATCCAACCTAGACGCCGTGCTGCGACTTCAAATGCGGGCTGAGCTGTCAGGGTTGTTTCGCGATCTCGGCGCGACGGCGCTATACGTCACACATGACCAAGCCGAGGCGATGACCATGGCCGACCGGATTGCCGTCTTCTCGGCGGGCCGTATGCTGCAATTCGCTCCCCCGCTTGCGATCTACCGCGCGCCAGCCGATCGGCAGGTCGCCGCTTTTGTCGGAGCGCCCCCAATGATGTTCCTCGATGCAGTTGCGTCGGAGGATGGCACAGTTCGCGCTGGACCTCTGACGATGTCGGCGCGCCATCTGCCAGTCCTACCCGGCACGCCCGTTGTCCTTGGCCTGCGACCTGAGGACGTGAGCCCTACCGGGAACGGCCCCGAGGCCGAGGTCATTCTTGTCGAGCACTACGGAGGCCAGCAGGTCGTGACACTCAAAGCCGCCGCAGCGCGCCTTACGATGACCGCTCCTCCGAACGTACGGATTGCTCGAGGAAGCCAGATTGCCGTCAGTGTGGCACCCGAGAACCTCTACCTGTTTGATCCCGATACCGGCCGCACGCTTGCCGCCCCCGGCCTTGACCCAAGGATGACGAAATCATGAATTTGTCGCACCGTTTCCGGGAACTTACCTGGCCTGAAGTAAACGAGGTTGTCGCGCACGGACCCACCGTTCTGATTCCGGTGGGCGCCATTGAACAGCATGGGCCGCATCTGCCGGTCGATGTAGACAATAGGATCACCGAACATCTTTGCGAAGAGGCAGCCTCTCGGTCAGCTGGCGACATCGTCGTCATGCCTGCGATCCATTATGGCTACAATGCCCACAACATGGATTTCCCCGGAACGATCTCAATCAGGATGGAGAACTTCATCGCCTACTGCGTTGATGTGGGCGCTAGCCTTGCCCATCAGGGATTTCGGCATCTACTTTTTGTGAATGCTCATGGATCGAACGGCCCGCTCTGTGATCTTATCGCCCGACGCCTGACTGTCGAGCACGCGTGTCTCGCCGGTTCGATTAACCATTGGGAACTGGGCTGGGATTTCATCCGGCCAGAGCTTGAGGGCGGCCCCTATGCGGCAGATCATGCGTGCGAATGGGAAACCTCCGAATACATGGCAATCCAGCCCGATCTGGTTCAACACGATTTGATCGCAGATGAGATTCCGGCCAACCGCGGCGGGGCGCGTTGGCTCTACCCTGGGCTCGACGGGGCGAAATGGGTGCATTTTATGAATTGGTGGAGCCGGATGAACGACTCGGGCGTCGCGGGCACGCCAACACTTGCGACAGCTGAGAAGGGTCAGCGGATGCTGGAAGGCACCATCACCCGGCTGATCGAGGTTGGGCGCGAATTCCGGCAGATGCCGCTTGCGCCGCGGGTGGACCGACGCGCCCCGGCAGCTCGATGAACGAGATCCTGCAGCAACCCGTCACTTGGGCAAACTTGCCCGACGGCACTCCGCTTAGCTTTGCGCGAATCGTGTGCCGCAGCAGGAGTGCGGGTCCGCATGTAGTGTTTATCGGTGGGGTTCATGGTGATGAATTCGAAGGCCCATTAGCCTTGACCGACCTTGCCCACAGGCTGGCTGGACTGCCCCTGCGAGGACAAGTAACTATCCTGCCCTTTGTTAACGCACCTGCGCTTTGGGCTGGAACGCGGATCGGACCGCTGGATGGCGTGAACCTCGCTCGCATCTTTCCGGGCCAGCCCGGGGGAACAATGTCGCACCGTTTAGCGCAGTCAGTCTGGAAGG
>Ga0105053_10005750_pt1 | contig 17485 bp, 12 predicted proteins | sample BON01_FD_78093 | JGI IMG/M metagenome (GOLD analysis project Ga0105053, IMG submission 78093) | Freshwater microbial communities from Lake Bonney liftoff mats and glacier meltwater in Antarctica - BON-01 | ecosystem: Environmental > Aquatic > Freshwater > Ice > Glacier meltwater | place: Lake...
CCAGCAAAACCTTCGAGTATTTACCCGAGTTTAGCAATGTCAGCGTTTATGGGAGATTGGATTGATGAAAGTTTGCTTGTTGGAGAAAAATTGCAGGATGATTTAAAAGACATTGCTGGAATAGATTCGAAAATGTTTCGCGAAATAATCAGTCGAGTCAGGTTGACAATATCGCATTCGGTAGCTCAATTTGAATGGTTTGGAAGCGATAACCAGATGGTTCCTATTATTTTTGACGGTCAGGTGGTAGGTTTTTAAACTTGTTTTTCATATGTAGGATTCAAATATTGACCATTATAATTCAGCACCGACTGACACATAATATTTCATCACTTTTTCGGTATTATCCCGATACGAAGTATTGTGCTTTCATGGATGATGCTGCTAACTTTTTGGGTTGTTTGCATACTGATGTTTCTATCACAGGTTCTGAGTTCGTTCAAATGAGTAGCATATTTTCACCCCAAAATTGTGAAACGGTTCAACATCATTATGTCGTTTTGGTGTTTAAATTTCAAGTCACTGGACTTTCAGTGCTCTCCATGCAGATGGAGCAATTTCTGGTTCCTGAAAAGTGTTTTACGGCCGTATATGCCCGTAATTTAATCTTCGGTCTAGTTCATCAAGAATACAAAGCCAGGGATAGGGTTCAAAACATTCGATACGTGAAGAATTTAATTCAAGGTGTCGAGCGTGATATTGATCTAATAGTTCATTGAAATTATTTATATCTAGCGGCCGGCACACATGTATAGTTTCAAAGCATATAGAGATTTGAAATTTGCCTAGGCAGTGTATCCGAATTGAGTTCGCTTGGCTAGAAGTATTTCTTATTCAAGAAACGTAGACCTTTATTCCAGGAGTTGAAAATTCATTTTAAATTCTAGTGTAAAAAGAATTGTTTAACAGAGTTCAGAAGATCTAAACATCAGGACTGAATCAGACTGATCAATGAAGCCCTCCATCAAATTGACCAATCTTGAATTCTTGATTCGTCAACTAGTAAATTTATATATCAACTTTAAAAGTTCAGATTATTCTTTTATTGTCCAGAGTCCAGACATACTTTTTATAAGGATTCGTTTAGCAAGGTGAGTTTCTACAAGAGGGAAACTTGTGAGAAGATTGGAATCATAGTTGAGGAAGTTGACTTCGTCGCTGAATTGTTGAAAAAAAATGGCGGCTATAGTGAAGTATTGTAGAAATTGTAGAAGTCAAGAGATGTCTTTTCAATGTAACGGGGAATTCGCAGAGAGGTATTTACGATGCAATCGATCTAAACAATGGAAAACGATGAGATGCTTCCCATCTTGTTGCAGCTCCGGCCACAAGTCCAACGGTTTTTGTGGCACAGCTTTAGATTTTTCGTTGGTTGGATTCCATCAGGAGCATGAAGTGGACTATTACTCCTGGGCATTTTTAGATACGCAACTAGCCGCATCTAATTATGAGGTGGGTACTATGCTGGATAAGGAGGACATATCCCTCAGAGAACGAACTCGCGAAGCGCCACATTTAGGTTGGGTTCAAGGCCGCATCGATGGTCACAGAGTTGTATTTAACTCTGAAGGGATGAGTTGGAACTACGGATGGCAATCTAATAAACACACATCTGATCAAATGCATGTCGTATTGGCGCTGTTTTGTGTTCAGGTATATCCAGGCAAAGTTCGAGTTGAAGCGCTGTTTGTGTCTCCTCCATTTAATGTTTTTTCTAGAGCCAGAAAACGAGAATTTGAGGAAGCATTTGCTCCAGAGTTATTGCCAAGCACCAATATGGTTGATATGTTTTCATCTATCTATCAAACTCTGCATCATACTCTTGTTGGTAACAAGAATCCAACGAGTGCGCCGGTAAATTCGATGTGTAGGAATCGAATTCTAGATCGGCTTTACTTGCTTCTTTTGGCGCCTGTCCTTCGCAGTGGACGACAGCGAGTCCCTGTCGAATCGATTCTGGGTATTCTTTCTAAATTAGTTGATTCTAAAATGATTCGAAGTTTACGGAAATTAGCAGTCGCGTGCTCGTCTAGGGAAGTGAAACTAGCTCACGAGAACTACATAGACCATATGTTTCAAAATAAAGAGAGCACTCTTGAATTCATAAGGGGTGAATTGTACACTGACTTTGACTGGCTAGCACATCGGGAGGATGAGGATTTTCGTTGGCACAAGTCACAGGAGAAGAGTGTGTACGCTCAATTTCGACAATGCCGCCGATTGACGATTGAAAAGGCAGCAACGCACTCGCGTACCACCGTTGATATGTTCGCTTTGGTTATGGATATTGCCAGTAAGAGAGGACTTTTACCCCAAGATCCATTTCATCCGCCAACACTCGAGGATGCTAAATTTCTTAGCGTGCAAATTACCGGTACAGCTACTGCATGTATAGCCAGATACAGTGCTGGTGCAGAAGTTTTCACTTCAGAGGCAAGTCAGCGAGCATATGGAAAAGATCTCCTCCTCTTCAAGAGAGCTGTCTCGAGAATGATGTTGATAAAGAAACTTCAAAATCGATATGCTCCGGCAGCCATCAGACGTGCAGATTGTTTAGATTCCATGAATGGTAATTGGCTCGACACATGTCTAGAACTTCCTCACATGCCTGTTTTTGCTGGAGTTGTGGGGAAACTTTTTGGGAGTTATTTTGGAACACTCATACGAACCATGCATTCAAAATTGGTACTTCATCTCTCTAGAGATGTTCTTCAATTACAAGGGGAAATTCTCGGATTCGGAGGCGGTGTTTTGGTATTTGTGTGTGATGGCCAGGCACACAATTTCACTCCTATTTTCCCCCTATCTTCTATAATTGGATTCCTGAAAAATCATGCCAATAGAAAATATATAGCGTATGATGAATCTGGCGAGATAGTAGTTTGCATCAATACCGACTTTAATATATCTGCACAACTTATTAATAAACACTCGTTACTGCGCGGTCATTGCAGTGAAACCCGGGTATTACACATGGTATTGAGAATCGCGCCTGTATCAGTGGATACCCTGTCAATCCACTTTACAGACTTCCTTATTGCACCATCTTTTCAACGGAGTTTTGATATCGGATTTGTCAAAGATCTTATCGTTTCAGAATCGGAGTTCAAATCTGTGGAATATTCCTTTTCGCTTTACAGGAATTTTGCCAAGGACGTGGATGCCGATGTAAATACATTGGAATCCCTTCTATTCCTCCAGTAGATTTATTATTTATTCTATTTGTTTACTATCTTCAAGGGTGTCTAGTTTCCGTTTTCTCGTTTTCACCGCTGTCTCGAAACCAAGTTGTCCACAAACCCATAGTGCTTTCCCTATATCCTCCATTTTCAAATTTATTATTTCACATTTTAATTTCAACTTCGAATTGAAATCAAGGTATTCACGAAGAGTGTACTTTCGGGTTCCCATGACACACTCGAGTGGCTCATCGGCCATAAAAGCATACCGTTCAGGTCGTCTGGCCGCGAGACACGCGGATGCAGTAGCTGGACCAATTCCTCGGAGCACTGTTAGAGCCTTGATAGCATCTTCACAAGTTTTATCCTCTTCAAACGCCGAAATGGAAGCTTCCACTACAGCTTCTTCTGAGTTGCTAGCTACCATCCTTCAAATGTCAATATTCAAACCGGTTCAAATAGAATCAACCTACTTTGCTAACTGAGGCCTATTTTTGCCTCGGGCTAGTTTCCATTTCATGATCCGCTGGATTTGTTCACTAGAAAGTCTGTCGTCGAAATCAGCAGACCAAAGCCACTGGTCGTCTTCTACTAAAGTATTTGTGTCTGATAGTTGATCAGCACGATGCAACACTGCCATTCTATAATTATCTAGAGCGTTGCACCATAACAACCGATCATCCTTATACCACAGCAGGGCACTCTCCTTGGTTCCTTCGAGCATATACGATTTCAAACGAGTTTTGTCTACCAAACTCGTACCCGAAAAGTGAAAAATAACACACAGATTTTTGATCGTGTAGTGGCAGTTGCTACCATACAAAAGCAGTATAACCTCAGACCAATGAATACACATGAGGAGACTCCGATGTTCGCCACTGGTCAGAAGAAGAAACGAGTTGGCTGGGATAATGCTGACGCTCTTTCTAGACTGACTGATCTGTCCAACTCCAACAGGATGACTGACTTGAACTTCATAGAACGTTTGTCTAATTTATCCCAGTCTGCCAACACACTTCAGCAGTATCAACATCAAAACTTGGATATAAATAATTCGATAGATTTGTCCAGATTGTCTTCTCTTTCTGCAGGAATGGGGAACTTTTCACCAGCACCTCCTACATTGTATCCTGAAAATACATCCATGAACCGGTTGTCTAACTTGTCACCTGGAATTGGGCGTTTCACAGGATTTCCCTCAGATTTTGGTAGACTTTCGGCGTTAAATCCGTTTCCTTTTCGTGGTTTCTCCTCAACTATGACTCCTTCTATTTCAACTAGCGCGATGGATCATGGTTATTCTACTGGAACTAAACAACAAGAAAACAATCAATTGCGAGAGAAACTTAAGTTTATAGTAGGCTTGAATTCGTTGGATTTATTTATGAGCTTTGTGGAAGAGTATCCTGATCCTGAGAATGCTAACAAGACAATAGCTGATGCGAGTAGAATTTTAAAAACCGAGTGTTATGAAGCATGGATTAATACTCGACGAGCTTCGCTGAAAAAGCCTGAAGAATCTTTTCGGCGTGCACTTACAGCGCATGTGTGCGGGGCTGATAGGAGAAGGCCCTTCCCTGAACACGTGGAAAAAGCAATGCTGTATGAACTTCGAAAGCAGCAAACTTGGGAATGCTTCGAAGGAAAGCTGTCTAAAAATGAAAATAAACCGATCAAAATAGGTGAGCAAGGATTTCGGACAATGGGATTTCATGAAAAGCGAGCCCATGATGAAAAAAATACACCGACATTACAAATTCTACAAATGCCTCGTATTGAATCGACAAATAGTAGTTCAAGTAGCAGACCTTCATTGTTGCGAAGATTAAGCAGTTCGCTCACTTCAATGCTTCCTAGTTCTCTTCTTGATTCACTTGGTGGGGACCAAATCAATCTCAAGCGAAAACATACGGAGGCCACCAACGAGGAGATGCAAAATAAAAGACAGCACTATTAGTTTCTATTTATTGTCCCAATTAGCCTTGCGTTAGGAGGAGAGATTTTTTAGTGATTCACTTATTAGAGAAGTGAGACCCAAAGTATTTCAAATTACTTCGTACGGAATATATCGTTAGCTTGTTTATAAATATGCCTATTAGCCTTGAAGAATTAGGAGCTAAATCGCAATAGAGGAGTGAAAGCAAGCAATACGAAGCGACACCTTTCTTTCTCTCCATTAATAAGACTCACTCTCAAAATTAGTAATTAAGTTTTTTAGTGTCCTGAATGCGCTTCTTTCCGGAAGTTCAAAATGAGAATTCAGAAAAAAATTGTGAGATGGTCAGTGGTCGAGAGAAGAAGCAACAACTGAAAAAGAAGAGAGCTGCGAAGAAGGAAAAAAACACCCCAAAAGAACCTTCAGCAGAAGTTAAAGAAGACAGACCAGCGAGTGCAGGTACCAGCGCTCTAGCGTCGCAATACTTACGTGAAAGCAACATCGAAGTAGATCTTCGTCGTAACCGAGCCGATGAGTTCATTGATGTTGCCAACCGTACTCCCGCTGTTGCATTTGCAACTGTAGATTTAGGATTCCCGAAACGGCCTGATTGGGATAGAAGCACCAGTCCTGAATTGCTCGCGGAGAGGGAGCAATCTGAGTTTAATTCGTGGTTGCAAGGTATCCTCGACAACTACTCCCTCGATAAAATTTCACCGTTTGAAAGAAATATTGAAGTGTGGCGTCAACTGTGGCGCGCTTTAGAAAAAGGTGATGTAGTTCTGTTGGCGGCGGACATAAGAAATCCGCTGCTACACATCCCCATAGCGTTGTATCGATATGTGACTGAGGAGCTTAAATTACCGTTGCTTATCTGCTTGACCAAAGTGGATTTGGTTTCCGATGAACATGTATATAAATGGCTCGTATACTTAAAACAAAGTTTCCCAGACGCTGAATTTGAAACCTTTTCTACGCGCTCTTCGAAGACTTGTGATGGAGGGGTTGCGTCTCGGCGTAGATGTTTAAAAAAAGTAATGACCAATAAAGATAAAGAGATGATAACGAGAGAAGCACGGAAAATTTTGGACATATGCATATGTCTTGCTAATCATGTCAGCGATATTCCCACGATTAGTTTGATAGGTCAACCTAACACTGGCAAATCGTCTTTGTTGAATAGCATCATAGGAGAAAAAGTTGTTTCCGTCTCCCGAAGCTGCGGTCACACAAAGCATTGGCAAACACATTTCGTTGAAGTCGAGGGCGCTCGTATTGCTCGTCTTTGTGATTCGCCTGGTTTGATATTTCCTGTGGTGTTTGAAGCAACCTCCAAACTGTCTCCTAGGGCAGTTTTTGAATGCAGTGGATTGTATCCTATTCCTCAGATTAGAGAAACATATACAGCAATACGGTTCTTAGCTGAACATTTGCCACTTGAAAAGCTGTATAGACTCGTCCTCGATGAAGACGACTACGGCAGCGAATGGAGCGCGCATGCTTATTGCGGTGCCCTGGCCGATCAAAAGGGATATTCCCTAGCGAGATCTAGCGGTCCAGATATGCATCGTGCCGGTCTAGAGATCATTAGAGATTGCGTCGACGGATACCTTATACTGGCATTTCAACCGCCAGAAACTAATTTAGTTTAATACTTTGATTTTAGCTGCTTTTATTACAGAATCGTAAAACTGTTCGTCAGCATAGCAGTCCAACTCCTCGTGAACGTAGAACTTATCGTTTTTCGGGGTCATCAGATTCACGAACGCTCTCTCCGAGCACGGCTTAATATCAGCCAAACCATTCTCCAGAGTGGTGACTTTAAGTCGCCCCAGCATATTAAACGAATGCAACTCCAAGGACTTATTATGGTGTTGAAACATTCTCCATATGTACGGTTTGGAAACCCAAGTAAGCGTGGCAGTCGTACCCACCGCGAAGAACAAAGCTGCTACACCAACAGAAGCTCTTTGAACCAAAGACATATCAGGATTTCCGTACAAGCTTAGCAGCGGAATAGAAACGCAAGTTGTCACGCAACTAAATACAGACACGCGTTTCAGACGACGTAGCATGCCTCCGAAGGGCCCCTCATACATCAACACCCTCTCCATTTTCTTTTGACTGGTGTTTAAAATAAAAATATCCGTTACAAGCAAGAAAAATGAGTTGGCTTGGCGGGTATGACAATCAAGGTATACAGGCAAATGTTATTGTGGTAGAGAACGACAAGGAACATAAAACAGCTGTAGAGCCGTTGACATCCAGCTCGGGTATCCCCAGATTTTCAAATATCTCTGATTTAGGCAGAATTTTGAATCAGCATATGAATCTAACGGAAGATGCTGATATATACCTCAACGTCGACATCTTTCGCCATTTGAAAGATTCAAAGTGGGATCTTTTGAATCTTGGACAATATAAAAATATGGTGAGTGGGCATCCTTGTACTTTCAACGGAAGTACGTTTTTGCCTTTGATCTCGGAGAACAGTTTGGAGAAAATTATTCCAATATGGCTGGAAACCCGACCAGAGCGTCTAAAAAGTTTACAGCAAAAGATTCTTTTGAAAGTGATGGACTTTCCTGATTCCACGGAACGCGGGCTTCGTGAATTATGGGAGCTTAGTGGTGACATTTCAAACCACGAATATTTTTCAGATGACATATTGGAAAGAGTTTTAAATATATTTTCTAAATCGGAACGGAATAGCGAGAATCAAATTGTATCGTGTGGTGTTTTGCAGTCAATGGTTTGCGTTACGAGTACCAAAAAAAACTTGGAAAACTTGGGTGTTGTACGAAAAGTTATTGAGTGTCTTCGAGCTCACATTAGTAGCAACTTACTAATGGAGGAACCACCTAAAAGTGGTGAGTATTTATTGCAAATATTAATTATTTATGCGAGGGACAGTGCAGCTGCAGTTGATGCAATCTTGAATGAAATGTCCTTCTTTTCTGCTTGTATTCAATCTGCAGTGAATACAGATTTTTACGAGCTTTTACTGAAAATGTTTCATTTGATTTTCAACGTGGACTTTTTGTATTCTAGTTCGTTTTTGTATTGCTGTAACTATAATCCGAAGCGGAATATGAATGCGAACACGTATCACTCGTGTAAAACTATGACTGGAGTGCAATTCAACCTGGTTGAATTTCTGCGTGAGATTTCAACCCAATGCACATCTTCAAAGGCCAATCTCAATTGCAAAAACCTAACAAGTGCGATCATGGCTAATTTCGCCATAGCATTGGAACTTCAAGTGAAAAGCTGTGTTTGCAAGGGCAAGCTCTTTATTGAGAAAGACGATATTCCACTCCTGCAGCCGCTACGAGAAGTTTTGTTAGCAAGTCGAACAGTTCCGAACCAACTTGTTTTCATGGGACGATTGTTTTTAGCATCCTGTTTAAACCACAAGCGTGATGAGAAAACAGAGTATCTTTTAAATAATGGATATCTAGAAATGCCTCAGAACGAGGAAGACATGGTAGATGTTTTGTTCAATCTAACGAAAGTAGCTTTTGCATGGTGCACTGCTGTTGCATCCCAGTGCATAACGGATAAGAATGTTTATGTTCGTTATCGGAATTCAAGTTCATTTGGAGGTACTGCCATTTCTGAAAAGGAATGCAACGCGGTTTTAACACTACTTCTGCACCTGGTAGGTTTTCTACAGGAGCGATGGATTAAGACCAAAAACAGACAACTTTTAGCTGAAATGGAAATTCTGGCACTTGGTGGTATCTCGAAATTGCTTTCCGTTCCACAGTTACTGGATCGTATCGTACCCAAGTATAACCTCTCCAAAAAGAGTGAAGTTGTATCCCAAGAGTTTCTAATTTCGTTTCAGTGCGATTATGCCTTGATTCATGGGAAGAAACCTTCCACTTCAAAAATGCTAGATTTCGATGATGATTGGTTTTGGCCTAGTTGTCCTATGCTAGTTTGTCTACGAATCTCTAAATGCCTATCAGCAACTAGCACCGAGATCCATTCACGTATTCTTTTTGATTTGCTTTCAACAGGACAAAAAGGGTTTCAATTTGTTTCAGATGCAATGGGATTAAATGGGATGCTATTCATGCTGCAATTACAGTCGGTGCATTTTCAAAGATCCAAAGCCTATATCACTCAAATAAGTTCATGTATATTGCTTCTCGCGGCAGGCCCGATGAATCTGCGATGTGATCTAGACATTGTTTCCAAATTAACCCCAATTTCTATGAATTCAAAACGGATAGTTAAAGACAAACCAAAGGCAGAGATGTTTCTGGAGGCGATAGAATCCAAACAAAACAATACACGGAGTTTGGCGTGTTTGTTAATGAGTTTATGGTTCGTGAAATGTGACCGTTGCCTGTTACCTTTCATCCCAATATTTTCCAAAATGTTGGACGAGTATCAGCAAGAAAAACATATAATTGAAGCAGTTACCAATGCACTGTGGCTGTATTCATGTGCACAACGTGAAGATATTTTTTCGGAATTGCTGCTTGAAAAAGTACACAAGAAAATCATGCAAATGGTATCCACCAAAATATCATTGGGGCACTTTAACGTTCAAGACCAACGAATCTATTCGCAAAGTGTCAATTTTCTTTGGAATTGCTTCACATTTCATCCCCCTACTGTTGAATCGGTATTTAATTCAGAGTTTTTTCGTCTGGTGCGTTCCCTAGTATTGTCTTCCAAATTGAACATTATTACAAGAGAGAACGGTCTCCACGTGCTATTTTATCTTCAATCCAAGTTTTCGAATTTTGATTTATTTGATATTCTACTGGAGCTGATGGGAGATAAAAATCGATTTCTTCGTTGTCAAGCTGCTTTGTTATTGGCGCAAAAGCCGTTGAAGAAGTTGTCGCAATACCGTGAAATTCGGGAAAGCGGTAAGCTAGATCAGTTGCTCAAACAAGCTACAGATATATCTGGTGAAGAGATGGAGATGGAAAGTGCATTGTTTGCATTGCTAAATTGCTGTTCATTGGATAACCAGGTATATGTGGCCAAAAACGGTTTATATTCACTTATCACTAGTTCGTGGGTTTGCCATGAAAAGAAACGAAAAAAGTCACAGATTCTCACCAGTCTACTTTTAACAATATTAGCCAAGAATCCTAAAAACAGGACTTTGTTGTATCAAGCAGAACTACGAATCAAAGAAATGGCTCATGTTAAACACACATCGAAGCATTGTGAGGCAGAAGGGATTCTCCCAGCGGCAAAACACCAAGAGTATACTGATTGGTTTGAAGACATGTTTGCTACAGAAGAAACTCGAAAAATGGTTAAAGTCCAGGAAGAACCGTTATTTTCCGAGTATCGATCAATTATGTTTACTCATGCACAATCCACCAAACATATCATTTCATCCTCTTGGAATTTGGAAGAACAACAATTGGTGGAGAAACAAGATGAAGGTACAACGTTGAAACAAGCTCGACTTGGAGCAATGGCTATTGTGAATAAAGATCGTCCTTCGAAACCCAAAATTGCACCACCGAAAGAAAAGAAACTCAATTCTGGAATATCTCCCCGAAAGATCAAAGTTGCGCAGTTTTCGCATCAAATGCGTCTTCCCACTCGATTAATGTGGGAAAAAGAATCCTTTGAATGTTCCCGATGGAACCCTTTTTCTGAAATCAAAACATTTGAAAAATCAAGAGATTTACTTCCTGGTGAATATATTGAAAGTCATATACATCAAAAGAACAAGAATGTGGTTTATGGGTTTCCAGCCATACCTGGATCAGCTGTAGTGGATATTCCCAAATTCCAAATCGATGATGTCGATCGTCACTTGTATCAAAAGAGCGGCAACAATAACTGGAAGTCTTTGTTAGGACAAAACCAATTGGAACCGCCTGTTCTCAAGACCGAAGAGGTTATCTTGCAACGAGTATCGGAAGCAAGGTCTCGCCTAGATAGCAACGAAAGAACCATCCGAAAATTCTCCTATTCAACCGTCTTTTCGAGTCTAGCACTCTATGTATATAACTGGTCTGCAACGAAGCTCAAGTATGCAGTGGTACAGGAAGACAAAGAATACATACCACGTAAGCAACCTGATATCATGGATCATCTACATACTGTTCGCTGGAATCGACAAGGGGTAGTTTTAGATGAGAATTTTGTACTTTTGCTCAAACAACCTGCGGAACTATTACAACTTGCACGTGATGCAGACCACGCTACTAAATGTGCGGAAAATGTCGCTTTACAAGAAGATCACATGCCGGAGAGGAAGTCTTTTGATCCCTCCAGATGCTTTGCGGAAGACGCGAAACTCATTCCGAACTTGCCTGACAAAGCCAAAGGAATATTTCACAGACATTCTGGATTGATTTACGATGTATTTGAATTCTATTCTAGTCTTTATCGTCCTAATCCATTTATGATGAGAATGACACATTTTTTGAGATTTGCCGAAGATATTTTGGTTTCCAACAAGGAAGAACTTGATTTCAAATCTGTGTTTCAACAATTACCAATCATTGATATAACCACAGAAGAATTGAAGGATTTCAACTCAGGTTGTGAACCATTAGGTATCAGAAGAGTGACAAAAGAATTAATGAGGCATCAGTTTTTTCAGATATTAAACAAGTTGTCACAGATGCTTTACGGCCCCGACGGATTGGAGAAGTTTCTTGAGACACACTTGCTACGAAATCTGGGCAATGACAGTATTCTACAGAAAACGGATTGGTTGGAGCACCGATTTCACAATATGGAACGGTATTTGACACTTCCAATCTTTCGAGAGTGGTTCTCTAAGAGTGATAATCTCAGAAAGAAATGGGGTAGCGTGGAAGGACAATCCATGTGCTTGTTTGAATGGCATGAAATGATTGATTCCCTTGGTTTATTCAACGCTCAATTCACCCGACGTGAGTCTACTATGTGCTTCGTGCAGTCTACAAAGAGACCTTACAAGATTATATCAGACTGGAGAGAAGCAGTATCATTGGATTTCGATGGATTTATGGAAGCCATAGCTCGTGTCGTAGACGCAGCTGTCGTTCCAACACTTGCCCAATTGGAATTTTACAGCGTGGAGAATATAGTACAGTTCTATAAATTGATGAACAAAACCGGTATGTGGAAGTCATTTGAATGCGACAGATATAATGTATCCTTTCTTCAATGTTGGGGAGGTCGTTCAAACAAGGAACGTACTATGAGACCTTTGAATGAGAAGATGCAGATATTCATGATGCTATTTCAAACCAAAGATATTCGAGCTAGAGAGACCGCCCAGGAAACTAATTTTTGGGAGAATTCGGAGGAAGAAACATCTTTTGAAGTATTAACTGCTGCCAAATTGCATGATGTTTGGCGATCTACTCGAACCAAGGAAAATGGCATTTATGAGCCTCGTATTAAATCTATTGACGGCGTGGAGTATGATATTGCGAATCTGGAGTTTCAATCGTTGCCAGAATATTTCAAGATTGAGAATGTTCTGGCAGCGCATGCCGCATGTGAGTCTATCAGACGCTGCTGGCGTACAGTAGCCAATGAAGTATTTACAGAGGTCCTTGTTTCCAATGAGTTCCTGGAACAAGCAAGTGAAGAGCAACACGCGTATTGGCTGAGACGAAACCAAAATCAGTCCTGGGTTTCCCAAGATCAAAAAGTACCCTATGTTGACCTCTCAGAAACCGAAAAAGAAAAGGATCGGGCCATAGTCAAAACAGCCATTGAAGTCTACTTTTCTTGCAGCTGATTTAATTTTAAACAAAACAAAAATCGATTTCTTTAAACCACTAGAAACAGTGGAGAAAAGCCATGAAATGCTCATTTCTTAATAAACAAGAGCATTTTGTTGAAAGAAAAGAGCCTGATGACGATCCGTGAGGTAAGCAGAAGTAACAACATTATGTGGAATCACTGAATTCACATTATAATCCCCCTGATATAATTTAATCGCATCCCTCGACTTGACAAATATGTCGCCTGCAAACGCGTTCCATGAAGTAGCCACTGAAGTATTTAAAAATACTTAATACATTGACGTCCCTCTTTCTGCATCCCCAAAATGATCTCGCATACCTACCAAAAATCTCTGCAATAGTATCTTAGTATGCATACCCCATCCAGCACCAATACCAATAATGAAAGGAATCAAAACATGACTGGAACCTTTTGAATTCAAAATTGATTTTTTTTCCGGCCACAAAATCGACGAATATGACTGCCAGCCATCATTGGGGTGACTTGATGGGCCCAACACCATTGCCACTTATCAGCGGATTGGAAAAACCGCTAGAAAGAATCATTGCTACTGCTAATGGCAACTTGCAACGAATCGTTAGCTCTTGGAGCAACCAAAAAGTATCAGTAATAGTCAAACAAAACATCAAAGACCAATCAAGGTATCGCCGCAGTGTGGACTTGAGCTGTGGGGGGAAGGTATTTGCGCATGCTGATAGTGTAGTGACATTGTCAGATGCAGCGATCGTGGAAGCTGTGGAGTCTGGGAGAGTTGGACTCGGTCAGGTATTTCGTCAGTTTGATTTACTGCCTGCATTTGAATTGCAATCAGTTTGCGTTTTAGATGGATCTCTTGAGCGAAGATATGTATTGAAATCAAGCGGCATAAGATGCGATATATCTGAGATAATAGACCTGAATTGCATTGGAAATGTCGCGTCACAAAGTCCAATATCTGCTGAAGTCGAAGACGCTCACTTCGGTGATATTATGTGCGGAACCACAGTGCAAGTAATGCATTCTCAAAAGTACACACCTTTTGAAAGAGTGTTGCTTAGTTGCAATGGAAATGTTGTGCGAGTTCTTTCGAGTTTTGTTAATAGCGATTTGTGGGTGAATATAGTAGAGGATGGCAATGCATCCAAGCACCGCCGAGTGCTGATTCAGCAAGGAGATGTTGTCCTGTGTTGTGCTGAGAGTGCGATTGATACCGAGATTGAGTGTGACGACTATGGTAATTTGTTTGGAGCTCCTGGGGAGGAAGGATCCATCTTACCTCACTTTGAGCTATTGCAAGCGTTCAAAAACGAACATTTGCATCGGACGTATCTCTTAACGGGCCCTCAAATCAGAATAACTGTACACGAAACATTTTATTTTACTGGTTGAGAAATTCCTGAAGTAATTGGATTAATGACGAACACCAGGTCTTCAAATCAGAAATACTACATACACAAAAATAGTATGTATTACTGGTTGAGAAAATCATCGAGTCGCTTGTTTTCATCTTGTTTTTTTTTTAAAGTGTTGTTTTTTAAATTCATAGTCACTTCTGTCTCATATTCATAGCATTGCTTTAGCTGTTGTTCTAGTGATTCTCGCTTTGCTTGCAGGAAAGGCAAACCGATGAAATAATATAATTTATTCATGTTCAAACATGTTCTGGTCGACACTTGAAGCATATGTACTTTCCTTCCTGAAAATAATGCTCCTGATGCCAGCGAAGTGATTCGATCCGGTGTTTCCTTTGAGGAGACTAGATCTGCAAAGTTTCCTAGTAAAAGGATAATTACGTGAGGAGGAATACTCTGAATTTTAGACTCCAGATATTCATTTGACTCGTCTCTAACATCATACATTAACACAACACATTGACAATTTTGAAAAACGTCTACCACGGAAGCATCTATGAGATTCACGCCTCCAGCAAAGGCATCAGGATTCAAAAAGGCCTCGTCAACCACATCCCAGCATTCAACCTTACATGTATCTTCCCTCGAGAAAGATTGCTTCCAGCGTATATGAGAGCAGCTTATCTGCGGCGTCGGAATATACGTTTCTGAGCATGGCTGTCCTTGCAAGCGTTGAATTAAATTGGTCTTACCTACTCCACGAGGCCCCATAACCACAACTTTAACTACCAGTTGTTACATACGTACTTCATAGATAAGGAATGGGACGTACCGTTAAATTGTACGCCATGCCTACTAAGGTGGGCTTGAAATCGTGGATCCAATCGTTTAATTGTCGATCCAGATTGAGATTGCGAAACACCCATTTGCCTGATTTATTTTGAGGGGGGCGTTCCACACATTTTCGGAAGCAACTTTAAGTAGAAAAGCACCAACCACTGCTTGAAGTCAAATGAAAGTGGTTGTTTTCCTGTTCGATGGCTTCCAAATGCTTGATGCATTTGGACCTTTGGACATGCTGAGTTTGTTGCAACAGGATCATGATGTGGATATCTCGACGGCTTCAATGAAGGCCTGCGCAGTGACAGCGAACGGACTTCATTGTGAACTGACTCCTGATTTGGATGCAGAACACGTGTCTGAAGTTGACCTCCTTATTGTTCCTGGCGGACGAGGAGTGAGAAGGGATATCAATGATGAAGCTGTTTTAAATGCCGTGAGACGGTTGGTGTCACTGTCGACCACTGTCCTGACGGTGTGTACTGGAAGTGCATTACTTGCAAAAGCTGGCTGTTTGGATGGCTTGAAAGCAACCAGCAATAAACGCGCATTTGAGTGGGTCCAGGAGCAAGGCCCTTCTGTTCACTGGGAATCAAGTGCGAGATGGGTTGTGGATGACAAGTTTTATACAAGCTCCGGCGTGTCCGCTGGAATGGATTGTATTCTGGGATGGATGGAAACAAAATACGGAGCAGAGGTAGTCTCCAGTGTGTGTCATCGTAGTGAATACATTAGAAATCCAGATCCGAAAAATGATCCATTCAAATTCAATCCAGCAATTTAGACTATTTGTCGAAGGGGACCTTCAAAATACTTTTTTGTATCAAATATTTTTTATGGCCCTGCTGGCGGACTCACAAAAGTGAACCGTCCTTTACAAGACAGAAGTGATCATGGCAACATTGACAATCGACGGAGAAACAATGACTGCTGATTTGTTATTGTCATTGGCCCAAAAAGACTCGCAGATCAGGATATCTGATGCTGCATGGATAGACGTGCGGAAGAGTCGTCAAGTGGTGACCAACATGCTTGAACGAAGAGAAGTTGCTTACGGTATTAACACTGGATTTGGATTATTCTCGGATGTCGTTATTTCAGAAGACAAACTTGAAGAACTGCAATGCAACCTGATTCGCTCACACTCCGCTGGTGTTGGAGAACCTCTTAGTTATGGACGATCCAGAATGCTTTTGGCATTGAGAATCAATGTTCTATGTCGTGGCAATTCGGGTGTCGGCGAGGAAACCTTATCATGCATGGTTGATGCTTTCAATAAGGGATGCCTCTCTGTAGTGCCTTCGCAAGGTACCGTAGGAGCATCAGGTGATCTTGCTCCACTTTCACACTTGGCTTTAGGGCTTATGGGCGAAGGAAAGATGTGGGACCCAAGTGACATGAGTATCCGGGATGCAAAGGATGTACTTGAGAAATTCAACGTCGTACCAGTGAAACTAGGTCCGAAAGAAGGACTTGCTCTGATAAACGGAACACAGTTAATCACTGCATTGGGGGCTGAAGCGGTTGTAAGGGCTCGTAACGCAGCCGAATGTGCTACCATTATTGCTGCTTTGACAATAGAAGTTCTTAAAGGTACCGTGAGTGCCTTTCATCCCCAAGTGCATGCTCGTCGTCCTCACCGCGGCCAGGGAGTCGTTGCAGCTACATTACGAACTCTGCTTCATCCTGGAGAAGCGTCAGAGTTGTTTCAAAGTCATCGATACGCCGGCAGAGTTCAAGATGCATATTCTCTACGATGCACACCGCAAGTACACGGAGTGGTGCTGGATACCATCGATTTCGTTCAGGGCGTGTTGGAGATTGAAATGAATTCTTCTACTGATAATCCCATGGTATTCAATGGAAGCCCTGTTGTTATTGAAGTGGATTCACGTGGTGAAAAGGTACAAGTTTGGCCGCCTGCTACCATAGTAAACAATCAGCAGCCACCTCAAGAGAATGAACATCCTGAAACATTGGAAGAAGCGAAAGAAGAGATCAAACGACTCAAGGCAGCTTTACAGGATCACCATGCACCCGGTACTAAACGCAAAAGCGATACACTGTACGATGATGGCAATGGTTTCATTATCAGTGGAGGCAATTTCCACGGAGAATATCCTGCCAAAGTTCTAGATTACCTCGCAATTGGTGCGAGTGAATTAGCTTCCATAAGCGAGCGCAGAATTGAGCGTATGGTGAATCCTCAACTTAGCCAACTTCCGGCGTTCCTCGTCCAAAATGGAGGTCTCAACAGCGGGTTTATGATTGCGCACTGTACTGCAGCAGCTCTTGTGAGCGAAAACAAAGTACTGTCACATCCAGCCAGTGTTGATTCGATATCGACCAGTGCTGCTAAAGAGGATCATGTGAGCATGGGAGGTTTTTCGGCAAGGAAGGCTTTGCAGGTCATGTACAACGTAGAACGATTGCTTGCCATTGAACTTCTGGCTGCTTGCCAG
>Ga0105053_10005753_pt1 | contig 17483 bp, 13 predicted proteins | sample BON01_FD_78093 | JGI IMG/M metagenome (GOLD analysis project Ga0105053, IMG submission 78093) | Freshwater microbial communities from Lake Bonney liftoff mats and glacier meltwater in Antarctica - BON-01 | ecosystem: Environmental > Aquatic > Freshwater > Ice > Glacier meltwater | place: Lake...
AATTGAAGTCCCGTCTGGACCCATTAACTGCAATAGAACCACGGAAATGAGCATCTAAGAATTTTCCGTTACCAGAAGAATTGCAATTGTACACCCGTTCACCAACAGAATCCACCAAGTTAGTTTATCGTGCAAAATGCCGAAGAACCTGAATAGTCCTGTTATGAGGAGCATAGCGTGTAGGATTTGAATGACAACAAGCCAGATGTAAACCTCCTTTAAACAGAATCTTCTTCTCTTTTTTTTCACAAAATGGGCAAAAATCAATGTGTTTCAAACCGGGAATCGGTTATCTAAACGTCTGATTGAAGTACAACTGAAAATCATTAGTACTGAAGCTGCATTGTACATTCGAAGTCGAAAGATACAAAAGAGACCTCGCATTGGTTTGTCGGCCTGTTTGGAACAACCGAATTAAATCTAATTCTTCCCCACAAATACGCTGTTGCACCATTTTAATAAAAATAAACAAACATATTCAATCGATGGAATTAGTAGACGGAACGAGAGACACAAGAATCATCCAGAACAAGCGCGTCGCAAAGTGTGTCGATGAAAGTGCTGTGATGATCCGGCAACTCAGTGAAGGTTTGTTGTTGCATTCTACTCTCAAGAATTTCATCCAGGCATGCTCTTGCCTTGGCAACTACCACAACCGACTGATTTTCATCGCCCGTGCGAAATAGTATGTAGTTTCCAACCCCAACAAAACCAATATCGTCCACTGGTCTGAGTCTAAAGAAGATGTCGTCATCGCGCTTTTCTATTTCAAAATACTTCTCAAGAATGACATCAATAAAACGCGAATCGTACAAATTTCTCTTCAGTCTTGCTACCTCAAGTTCATCTATTGCTGGGTCTTCAATGATTTCATTCCAAATTTCTTTCAAAGATGATTCAAGTCCCTCAGCAGCAGCTACTGTGGCATATACCAAATCAAGTAGACGCTTGTGGCGGCTACTCAGAGAAACAATATTTTGTTTTTGCGAATCTGTTAAAAAACGAAGTGCAGCTTTCGTCGTTCCTTCTCCAAATATAAGCACAGGAAGAGGGGATACATCACACATTTGAAAAACAACTGTTGCATTACCTGTATTCGTTTTATTTGCGAACATGAGGTGCTGATGGGAGTTGTTGTCGGCCGATGGCTTCCAGAATCGAGCAGCTGAAGCCGAATGACAAAATGACGTTTCTCCCTTGTCGGAAACCACTCCAGGTCTATTCCCTGAAACAGCACGAGCTACATTAGGATAAAGACCAGCAAGAAAACAAGCTTTAACGATTGCAAATTTATTCGAATTTCGATTGACGTATGAATCATCATCGACAGGAATCAAACCGATATCTCTCAACGTAGCCGTGAACGATGATTTGGATTTCATTACTTCAATCAGCGCTCTTTCATCTAGAAAATTATCATAGGCGAATCTACGGCGAGAACTGCGGGGAATCGAGTGATACTCTGTTATCGCGTTAAGAAGACACAGCAAATCATTGGGCTTGTTTTCACTGAATTGACTCAAAGTTTCATTTCTTCTGTACTGATGGGTAGCTCCAGGTTGCAAAAATATTCCTCTGGATACAATAGCCGAGGCTATTGTTAAAACAGGTTCCATGCATCCTAATACGGATGCCCATAAAATTGCTTTTCCGACAGAAGGTATCATCGGAAGCTCTGATAATGTCTCTCCTAATAAAGTTAGCTTTTCATCAGATGTGACAGCCCCTAGCTTGTATAGTGCAGTGATCGTAAGATCCACTGTTGAAGAAAGTGGGGGTGTCAGAGTAGTAGCAAGGAAATCGCTTGCTAGCTTGCGATGGCCTACCATGGAATTAACTTCCAAGTACATTTGTGCGAGATTCGCTCGTAGGATCTCTGGAGTCATGGCTTCATCCATTATCTCTTCGGATAATTCTCTAGGTACCAGGTGAAAACAAAGTCCACTTTTGACTCTTCCTGCTCGACCTCTTCGTTGGATCATTGAATCTCGAGAAATCCATGTGTCCGAAAGACCCCCCATGTTCGTCAACGGATCAAATGAGCTTTTCCTGTGTCGGCATGCATCTATCACCACTCGTACATCATTGATTGTAACCGATGATTCGGCTATATTTGTAGCTACAATTATCTTTCTATATCCTGGAGTCGGTGGTTCAAATACAGCCGATTGCTGATCAGTTGAAAGTGACGCGTTCAAAGGAAATACTTCCCACATTCGACCTTTCTCACTTTCCAATGCATCAATCACTATCCTAATTTCAGCTGCACCGCTCACAAATATTAAAGTGGCCTCTTCATCAACTACACCGGGACGAGGGGGAGATATATCATCTAATTTAATCAGCAAATCACGAATCAATAATTCTGGAACATTCACTTTGTTGAATTCTCTCTCTATTGTTTTGCCGACAAAAGCAGGGAATGTTTTTGAAGCCTCAGCGCACCATCGATGAAGGGCATCCGCGGTTTGTTCACAAATAATCTGGGAGTTCCTTCTAAATTGAGAATGCGTTTCACTATCATAAAATCGAACACAGCCAGTCATTAAAACAGCTTCTTCCAGAAACACCGTTTCAACAGGGAACGTTCGTCCGGAAACCGAAATAGAAGGAAAATTTCCTCCGTCTGATTTTTTAAAATAAGAAAGGAATTCGGCTGCATTGAGAGTGGCACTCATCAGAATAACTTTTAAATCCTTTCGAACTGAAAGCACATCACGCAACAAAGCGAAAAGCAAATCTGCATCCATCGTCCGTTCATGTGCTTCATCTAATATCACATGTGTTACGTTTTGCAATTCGGGAGAATGTTTCAATTTTCGAAGTAGTACACCAGCGGTGCAGAAAAGGAGCTGAGTAGAATCGTTTGCGTTGTTTTCGAAGCGGATTTGATAACTCACACCATTGCGCCTGTCTTCAACATCTTCAGACGCACATCCTTGAATTCTTTCTTGGGCCACCCGCTGTGAAATAGATATCGCGCTGATTCTACGAGGTTGCGTGCATATAATAAATGGATCTATATTTTGGGCTAAACAATCGTCTAATATGTATTGAGGAACTTGTGGGGTCTTTCCGCATCCTGTTGACCCTTCGATGATTACAACTTGATTATTTCTCACCGCCTGGATAATTTCCTCTCTTGACCCAAAAATAGGCAACGACCTTCTTGATGAAGATACGGGTATTGGAAGAGACTCATTCAACACACGATTACCTTTTCGAATCACAGGGTCTCTTTCCTTTTTTCTTTTTTCTATTTGAGGAGCTTGCTCCAGTTTACCTGAGGAAAAGTACGACATGGATTCATTTAGAGGCTTCAAAACACTTGGTGGGATCATAAATACTTGGGGGGCTTTGAGTTTTCCATAATCTGAATGCCGTTTTCGGTGATTCGTCCATGTGTCCAAACGGATGCCTCTTTTAATTTTTGCAGCCGTACAGAAAGAACGATGGACTGGATGCATTGAAAATTGGTGGCGCCATGGTCTACCATAGGAAACGAATAGAATACGTTGTTATATCTCCGCATGGTCTACCCATTGCAGTGAAATATTTATAATTCAAATCCACTTTTGAATCTGCGGCGGGCATGCTGTAATCACACACCATGAATGAATGATGCATACCTGAAAAGTTAATAATATTCATTTGAAATTTGAAGTTCGAATATCAAAGGAGGACTTCTCTTCGTATTATATTAATAAATAAAAGGTCCAAATCTGCCGTCTCAATTGGCTTGTTTAAAATTCAAACTAAGTATTACTAAGTGAACTACATGATTTTTTCAACCCCTATCTGCCAATATTTCAATACAGGTAGAAATATATTTCATTCCTTTTCACGCAATTGCTTACGTATTCTACTAAAATTCCAAATGGTTTCCAGCAAATGATTACTAAAATGGTTGAATTTCAAATTCATCGAGTTTGTCGCTTCTGAATCAACTCATTCCGGATAATCCAGATAGTCCTGAGGACGAACGAGATAATTTACCATTGTTAAAGTAATTTCCATGCTCGTCAACATTTTCTAGAAGGGGTCAACTAAGACATTCATTTACTAAATGCAACTTACCTTGTCTCATGTATGGATGATAGAGTAAGTTGGCTACCGGGGGTCTCTCCACTGCATTCAGCGCACAACACTTTTTAATAAAATCGATTCCATGATCATGAAGGTTAATCGTTTCCGGAATTGGAGGGTGACTTTTGGTGGATGCAATAGCAAACATCATTGCTGCAGGATTAGAGAAGTTATTCCAAGGTGGCTTTCCAGTAAGCATTTCTAATACAACGCACCCGATCGCCCATACATCAGCTAATTTCCACCCCTTGGTTCTGCTTCCTTCGTGGATTCCGACATTCTGTTTGATAACCTCAGGGGGCATCCACGGCACAGATCCAGTTATCGTACTTTGAGATCCTTCAGTTCGGAGAGCAACTTTCTTCGCGCTACCAAAATCAGCCACTTTGATCAAGTTATTCTCCGTCAAAAGTAAATTTTGGCATTTAATATCTCGATGGGCAATTCCTGCTGCATGTAATGAGCGCAATCCCAATAAAAGTTGTCGAATAAAGTTCCTCATAGTAATTTGATCTAGAGGACCATTTTCTTGCATGTATGAAGCCAGCGAACCACGAGGGAGATATTCCATAAATATATTAAAAAAACCTCCAACACAGGTTGCTCGGTCGAGTTCTTCTAAACTATAGGATTTGATCATCGTTTGAGTGACTTGTTGATTGGCAACATTGTGAGATACTGACCATCCCATACACTGCACAACATTGGGATTTCTAAAAGATGCTCTACACATTAATACCACTTCTTCGATAAGACCTTCAAGCATCTCTACAGAGTGAATAGAAAGTTGTTTGACTGCCATTTGTTGCCCATTGGACAAATTGGTGGCTAGATATACTGTTCCGAATTGACCCCTTCCTATAACTTTTCCAAGTTTCCATGGATCACAAAATTGCCCATACCCATCACCCAGTTTATTATTGGGAATTTCGGATATAGTGTTGAAATGGCTACCTGATGGTGTGCCTGGTTGCTGACGTTTACTAGATACTTGAGTTGCAAGCATTTGAATACTCGTGCTGCTGGAAGTCATATTCGATTTGCTCATTTTTGGTGCGATGAAGGGACAGGAAAGAGCATCAAGACTTAAAGTGCGAGGAATGGGTGATTGCGTTGTAACACTCAATGCGCTTTGACGTACTTTCGACATAGGCTCTTCAGCCATTTTCTCGCCAAGCGTTTCAATTCCATCAAGGGCGCAAGGACTTCTTGGAGGAGGAACTGGAGCGTCACGTTTAGGAATAGATATGAAAGAAGGGGGGATCGTTCTTCGTGGAGGTGGCCTCCTCACGTTACTTTGCATAGCTCCTGACCCACAATGTTATTCCTTCACAGAAATTATTAAAAAAGACCGCGCTCTGAAAGGACGGGGGGGCTAAAGAGTTCCTTTTCCAATTGAAAATACGACGGGCGATGACATCAGAAGCTCCATGGACTCCGTGGATTGAAAGTGTGAATAAGTTACTGCAACATGAAGTCAGTGGCGAAATTAATAAAGAGAGTAGATTGATGGAGATTGATCGACTGAATGAACTAGTTGCCAGCGGAGAAGGAATCGCTCTTGTACTTCAGAACCAGCAGGACACTCTGCTTAAATTAAGACCGAAATTACCGGAGTTGGAGGAACAACTTCAACCCATTGAAGCACAATTCAAGATAAATGATGCTCGATTAAATGAAGTCATCATCGAAAAGGATATGCTGAAGTACAAAAGTATTCATGTCGCTAAATTAAACAAACTCTGCTCAAAGATTGTTTCAACGAGTAGGGATCCGAATGATCTCAAGTTGAATATTCTGCTTAAAGATCTTCGGGTGTTATGTCCTGAGGTGCCTGAAACAGCTGTTGTTCGAAACGGGCTCGTGTTTCTTGAAGGAGTTCAATCACAAGTAAAAGATTCCAGTGTGTCTCAATCAAAAATTCTGGGGGATCCCGCAGTAGAATTTAAACTGCTGAATAAACCTGTATCCTCGCCAAATCCTCAAATAATGAAGGAGGTGGTTTTCTCCAGCGAGAAGACACCAACGGTGGAATCCATCAACAAAAGAATCCGCAGATCTTACGATGACATAATTGACGACGATGAAAACCCAACCGAAGAACCAATTCTTTATATACCTACAAAGAAAGAGTTTGTTCTCCTTTTGCTGCAATTGTTTTTTACTCTCAATCCAACTTTGACCCGAGAACCACGCAATTTTGAAGAACAAACAGCGTTGAGAATTAGTGAATCTGGATGGAATCTGATTAGAGGTCAGGTTTTTGGTGAAGCCGAGGAGCGCCTTTTCGAAAATATGCTCAAAACTCATTTATACTACATTCCTTTAATGAATGAGATGAATATTTGCGATTCAGTGACTTGGGACATCAAACCCATTTCTAAAATGCACGCGAGTCTTTCACAAAAACAAAGCGGCAGTTTCACTATATTGGGCAACGAGAAGGTTAGGGACGAAAAAGTCAAGATTAAGGATGAAAGAGAGAAGATTAATATTGAAAGAAAGAATATTAATATTGAAAGAGAGAAGGCTAGGGATGAAAACGAAAAGATTAATGATGAAAGAGAGAAGATTAATATTGAAAGAAAGAATATTAATATTGAAAGAGAGAAGGCTAGGGATGAAAACGAAAAGATTAATGATGAAAAAGAGAAGATTAATAATGAAGTGAAAAAAGAAACTATTGGTGAGCAAGTCGTTCGAGCAGAATCGCTGCCTGAATACAAGCCACAGGATATAGTATTCTTTGAAGATACCGTTGGCTTTGTTGATCGTGTAACAAAGGCTTCAAATGGTTCATATTCATATTCTATCATGCTTGAGTCTGGTAACGCGTGCAATGTGACTGGCAATCAGATCAGACTCAGTACTGTTGATGAAGAGGAAATGAAATCTTTGCCGGGAACTCCTCGTGCGAGTTTTATGTCGTCTGCTTCGGATTTCTCCGATGAAAATGATGATGATATTGTGGATGATTCTGTTTCAATGGTTCGTTCTGAAGAGGTCTCACTATCAATTTTAGACAGAGCACAGTTGCGACTGAAATCACTAGCTCAGATTCGAAAAAAATAATTTCAAATTCGTTTCGGTCGTTAAGTTTTTTTGAAATCCTTCCTTTGAGAGATGGCGGAGAATAACGGCATGAAAAACACCAATGAATTGATTGGATTACTTGACAGCTGTCAACGATCTTCTGGTTCACACAAAGCTTCGATGCCTAGGTTTCAACAATTAGTTAACCAAGATGTCTCCACACAATTCATTTTGAACGCTCTGAATCTTGCTTTGCAAGTCCCTAAGAAAGAAGCCTGTGTTGATCGACTGCTTGTCTTTCTAACAAACGCTTGTTCACAAAATGGAATTTTCGCAGAAAATATCTTGTCTCATGTTATCGGTTGCATGGAGTCTAGTGAAAAACAAGTCAGAATGAAAGCTGTTCAGTTGGCAGGTGATGTATTACGTGTTCTGCCTGGCGATGGAGATGATCTTTCAGATGATCTTTGGGAATCACTCGAAGATATTCTCATTCGAAGGTTAGATGACCGCAATGCTACAGTGAGAGCCAATGCAGTACGGTAGGTTTTGTTGATCTATTTTATTTCCATGTATTGATATGGTGTGTGGCAGAGCACTTGAGAGACTTCAAAATCCAGAGGATACTGGTGATGTTATTGTCTTGAATATGCTGAGGCTTCTTAGAGGGGACGGAAGTTCTGAAGTCCGACGAGCTGTCCTGCAAACTATCACTATAACAAAAGCGTCGTTGGCAGACATTCTTCTATGTACCCGTGACATCAGGGAAGATATTCGGGTGAGTGCGTACAGAGAGGTAAGTATCGAAGAAGCCTCTATTAGCATACTTATCTTTTATATAGCTGGGTAGAAGAGTACATCCGAAACACTTGTCGATTGCCCAGCGTGCTACTCTTCTCAGAGATGGTTTGAGGGACAGACAAGCTGAGGTACAAAAGGCTTGCGAGGATATGGTATGCGATCACTGGCTGGTAGATGGGCAAATTGAAAAATTCTTGAAGTTGCTGGACGTGGAGACCAATTTAGATATAGCACTTCTGGCTTTGAAATCCATTTTTAAGAATTCTGTGGAAGGAGGAGCTACGAAATCTGCTGTTGCATGGAACCCGACCCGAGAAGAAGCAATGACATCCGAAGGCGCTGTATTTTGGTATGCAAAATTTCTGTCGTTACTCGAGCAAAATGACCAGGATGGAATGGATGATTTGTAAGTTCGCCTAGGACAAATTTGTTGTTTAGATAGTATTCTTACAATATTACAAGAATTCCGGATGCATCTGCGCTCTGCGATATCATTAGGCCATTTATTGATCAATCTGAAGGGAGTGAATTTGTTTTGCAGCGGCTACTTCAACTTTCTGCTCGTCTGGAAACATCACATGATGTAGTCGGACAACAAAAGCTTTCAATGATAGCGGAGCAAACCATCAGCAAATCAGGTAAGATCGATTCTAAGACGATCAAATGCGCGGTTGAACTGCTACACATACTGCGCGGCAACGAAGAAGATTTTATGCGACAATGTATCGGATTGGCTATTGAGATTTTAGAGCCTTTGGAGGATGATTTGGAGGAGGAGAAAAGTTCGCTGACCATGTTGCTTGAATCAGCAGTAAGCAATGAAGATTACGAGCAGGCAGCTATTTTGAAAAAGAAGCTCAAGGAAGTTGACACCCAAGGTGGCGATGTGTCGGCTTGGAGGAAAGAACGGTCTCTCCTTCTTGCTCTGAGCTTATTTGAAAACGTTTGTAAACCTAGTGTTATTCCTGAAATGGATAGCCTACTTGACAGAGTTGTTTTACCAGAAATCCAACAAACGGCATCGCAAACAAGACGTGGAGTAGCGGTGAGGTGTCTGGCACTCTATTGCCAACTTGATTTATCTGCAGCGAAAAAACATTTGAATCTCTTGATTTTGTTTCTCGATACAGAGGAGGAAGTTGCAGAGGTAAGAATGAATTCACTTCGAGCAGTTTTCGATTTGATTATGATTTGGGGAATTGAAAGCATTACCGACAACTCTGACGAAGTAGAAAAATCAGCATCTGAAGATATGATGTTTAAGCTACTTGAATATTTGGATAGTGACGACCTCGAGTTCCGTCTCGTCGCCGCTGAAGGGCTTGCTAAGTTGGCAGTTGTTGGAAGATTGGTTGACGTCCGTATCTTACAGTGCTTGTTGGTTCTCTACTTTCATCCCACTTCTGAATCGGACGTGCGGCTAAGACAATGTCTTGCTGTATGTTTTCCAATTCTAGCCGAAAACACTGTATCGGGACGCAAGTGCATCGAAGATATGGCCATACCCCTGATAACTACTTTACTTCACCCTCCACCTCAATCTCCCATCGAAGAAATTCCATTTGAACCGGTATTGCAATTTGTATTATATTTGTTGTCGTTCTCTTCCGGCGATATTCATTGTGAATTTGCAAAAGAGTTACTTTATGGTATCGCAGTAGAGCCGACCGGTAAGAACATACGTGCGCTTGCACGCGGCCTTACAGCCTTAAAAATTGCACATCAATTCGAATTTCTGGACATACAAACAAAATACATCGCATCTAATGAAAAGTTTACTGATAGTGTTGCGCTCCGGCAATTCAATAAATGGCAGGATCACCTTAAGGAGGTTCAAACTACCACATCCCCATCTATCAGTCTACACGAGGAGTTCAAATCTCAGCTAGAGGCTCGAGAACAGGAAATTCGAAATACAGACAAGTCTCTCCGTTCACGCAAACTTAAAACCAAAAAGAAGATGTCGGTTGAGAGTTGGGCAGACGAATAATAAATAATCCAAAATAAAATTTGAACGATCATGTATAGCAAGCAGCAACAAGATTACCGGGGGAGCGTGCTGTTAGCAATTTCTCTAGCTGTTATATCTTATGGAACTTTCGTAGTATCTTTTCGAAATACAAAAGGGCGTCTTGGCATTCCTGATGAGCCACTGCTTCCTCCACAAGAATTTCGAAATGAATCCATGAAAGAAAAACCTGGGAAGGGGAAACCTGTGTTGCATGGAGTGAGGGTGGTTGAATGGTCGAATGGAATATCTGCTACTGCTCGAATTATGGCTGAACTTGGTGCGGAAGTTATTAAGCTTGAACTTCCTACCGCAGTCGAGCCGTCGCCAACGGATGTATTTGATTTGGGCAAGTATAGCGTATACTGCGACTTGAGAACAAAACAAGGGAAAAAATTATTTGACGATTTACTTCGAGATGCAGATGTTTTTGTCACCAATATAGATCAATCAACTCTTCGTGAGTGCGACGTTTGTTATGACAAAGTCTCTAATTTAAATCCTCACATTGTGTACGCGCAACTCACTGGTTGGGGTGTTCATGGCTCGACACTTCCATTTAATGCAGCTGCTTTTTGGGCTGCTTCTGGATTAAGTGGGAGTTTATACGGCTCGAAATCTTATCGTTCGTGTCCGCAAGGTTTTGGAGCCCTGACAGCTTCTCAAGCATTGGTTAGTGGTATTTGCTTGGCATTAACATATAAACTCGAGACTGGAAAGGGTAGATTCGTGACATCATCTCTTCTAGTAAGTATATATCATTCTTAGTTAGAACACCAATTGACGTTCGTTCAGCACAATGGTTTGTGGTGCGGTGCCCCTGCCCTTATTCAATCAGCACAAGGAACCAACAACATTGCATCTGATGATTTAGAGCCGGGATATGATCATCAGATCGCTGTTGCAAACCCTTTGCATTGCAAATACACGTCTAGAGATTTCCGAGACATATTTGTATTAGGATTGTTTGCCAACACTTGGAAAGAGGCCCTCCAATTACTTGTTGAATCTCTTTATATTAACGTTGATATTGCATCGGTGTCTATGCTGGAGCTTTATGATATTGTGCAAACAAAGATATCCACCCTCCCTTTTGACTATGCTGCAGGTTTACTCAGGGAAAGTGGTGCGTTATTTCATGAAAGAGTTCATTTGCAATCTCACAACACCGAGGGATTAAATTCGTTTTCTACACCTTCTTTTGTTCAAAACAACGTGGTTGCGATCCCCTATTCATTTTCTTGTTGTCAACAACGAGTTCCCATTATGCTACCATCCCACAGAGGGTCTTACACAGAGTGCGTCACGAAGAACCTTTGGTGCGATCGCGATTCAGCATGCGAATTAGTTGGGACATCCATTTCAAGTTTAACTTCTTTAGAGGGGGTCACGTTTTTAGAATTGCTGGATTTTTCTTTGCCTTATAGAGATGTGACTGTCAGTGCTACGAGTAAGTATTTTGAACGATTTCCTAATAAAATTAAAGCTGACTTGGAAACATGTAGCCAAACTTTTTTTGGCGCAAGGTGCACGAGTCATCAAATTAGAACCCCGAGGAGGAGACCCTCTGAAGAAACACGACAAATTAGTATATAACCAGTTCAATTCTGGTAAAAGTATCGAATACATTGATGATATTCGTCTGAATGGCAATGCAGTAATTCAGAATATCCTTATTGAAAAGGCCACCGTTTTCATTACTAATTTGTCCTCTGAAAGACTCGCGGTCCTTGACTTGGACTATGAATCAGTGAGTAGGAGGTGTCCTTCTATGTTAATGGTTCACATGACTTCCTATCAAGTATCTGGTCATCAGGATGGTTCTCTTGGGGCCATGTACGGTTCTACTGGTATGTCTGATATATTTGAACCCATTGACACCAACGGCGGTATCCCCCCTTCGTATATGCTTGATTTATGCTCTAGTTTGCATGTTGCTGTTGGTATATCAGCTGGTATATTTCACTTACGCAGGTGTAAACAAGGCCAATTGGTACGCGTGGCATACGACTCAATCGGGCACTGGATCACTCAACGAGGTAGTTTAATTTCTCCTGCACCCCCTACTCGCTTAACATATCAATTAAAAGATGGCATGAGGATACAGTTACTTGGCGGCGATCATGTTTTTGAAGACCTTGATCGTACAATGGCTGTGTTGGGAATTCGATGGAAGAGCTATCCGAGATTGTTTTGGATGTATATGATCCAAAAACTATCAGGTTCGAGCTTTGAAATTGAACTTATGTACTCATTTATTGAAAGCTTGCTTGTAGCTGCAATTTCATGTTACACTTTATCCGAATTCACTGAGCATGTGGCTGGTAAACTCGCTTTCACTCCTGTCCGAATGCCAGATCAGGTTGCCAGTTTTTCTCAAACTTATAGGAATTCCATGTTCGAAAACCTCATTGACGGCACTGGCTTTGGTGTCTCTAGTCCCATTATAATTGATTAAGTTTCTATAATAATAAAATGTTATACATATAGGTAAGAACGGTCGTATTCGCGAACATGTTCTATTTGGGAGGCTTCTCTTCTAATATCCGACGCACTCTTCAAAATATCGATATTCAAATCTAACAAAATGTTCAAAAGAGGATCAATCAACGCATACAAAGTTTCTTGCTCAAGCCGTGGCTCTGACAAACTCACTAAAGCAAGTGCGAGGTTACATTTGTCGGAATACACACATTCCGATAATATGGAAGCGGATATTCCCGATAAAGAGTTACCTGGTTCAAGAAGCTTAATTCCGTACTTTTCAACGGCTTGTGGTTTCAAACCTATACTTCGAAGCAGAGGCGGTTGCGCTTCTTCGCGAGAAAAGAAGACGGAGGTGCTTAGGATATCAAGTAGAATAAGGTTAGTGGCTGGAGTAAGACACGGGAGGGAAACTATAAAGTCTGACCAGGTGTACAGATCTAACTCTACCACGCTGGAACGAAGTTGAAGTATAAGAATATTCTTGCCCTCCATCACGATGGCTTCTACTCCATTGCAGCACAGAGAGCCGATCGGCTTCGCACAATCGTTAGTAAAAAGCGTACTTGAAAAAAGGGAGAGTTCTCTTCCAACAGCAATTAGAAGAACCTCAATGTCTTTGGTTGGTAATGCAGTCCCAATAGTTAAAGGCTTGGATACAAATTCAATATTGAATGCATTAAATCGAGCAAGAACTTACTTTAAAAATAACTTCATGAATGACTTGGTTCTTTAATTCCTGACTGATTTCATTCTCCTCCTCGTCGTCGAGGGTATTGCGTGACCTCGATGGCCCCCGCTCTGTGACAGCTTGTAGCAAAGCTGACATTTTTATTCAATTTTTTATCAGCAACAAGAGCACCAGTCATTTTTGAAAATGTCTGAAAGCGACAGTGTTTTCGTGCGAGGGCTCCTACCGGGTATCAATACAGAAGAACTTAATGATGTATTTGCAGAAGTTGGACCCGTGAAATCTGCGTTTATCGTAGTAGACAAAGACGGTCCGAACAAAGGAAAGAGCAAAGGATACGGTTTCGTGCAATTTGCACTTGCGGAAGATGCGGTACTTGCAGTTGAAAAGCTTCAAGGCCAATCCATTGGCGGTAGTAAAATGGTTTTGCAAATCGCTGAGAAAAAGGGATATAAACATCAAGGTGGATCATCAATATCAAAACAAAAGGTCGTCGTTCAAAAAGAAACTTCCGATGAACAAGATGACAATATATTTCGTCGTCTTGCTGCCGATGCAACTATTACAAATGCCAAAAAAGCTGTCAAAGGTGAATCTGCTGCAAGAAAGATGGAAGAAATGCTTCGAGATTGTTCCATTGTGCTTTTCAACTTACCAAAAGATGCGACAACTTCACAAGTGAAGCAGAAGGCAGGTAAAGCGGGCAAAGTAAATATGATTGAAATGCCTCTTCAATCGTTAGAGTTAGGCAACGCTAGCAACGCAGCTCTTGTAATTTACACGAAAAAAAATAGTGCGTCAGTCGCAACTGCCAAACTTTCAGGAAAAGTATGGAGCCAAGACCAGCCTATGCCTGTAATGTGTCGAAGAGTCAAACAAATTGCGACCACAAAAAAATCTCAGTCCAACTGTAGGTTGATTTTAAGGAATCTAGCGTTTACAGTTACCGAAGATATCCTATTGGAGACTTTCTCTCCATTTGGACCAATTTTAGAGATCAAGTTGTCCCAAAATCAATCCAACGATACTCACAAAGGGTTCGCGTTTATTCAATTTGCTTGTAGGATTGATGCAAATCAAGCAATAGAAAAGATAAATGGGAAGAACTTGTGTAGCCGCCCTGTGGCTATTGATTGGGCACTGAACAAATCTGACTACGATAGACTTGTGAATAAGACGAAGAACGCATCCGAGGAGAAACCTGCAGATGAATCCCGTGATGATTTCGAGGAAAAGGATGAAATGGAGGACGAGGAGGAAGAGGATTTAGATGAAGAAATGGAGGACGAGGAGGAAGAGGATTTAGATGAAGAAATGGAGGAAGAATCAGATGATAACGAGGATTTTGAAGATGATACTACAGCGAAAGACAATCGAGATAAAACTCGATTGTCTGCATTGGAGGAACGTTCAAGGACTATCTTCATTCGTAATATTCTGTTTGAAACCACAGAAACCGAATTATTCGAAGAGTTTAAGAAGTTTGGAGGTGTTCGCTACGTTAAAATCGCCAAGATGGAAGATGGTAGAAGCAAAGGCGTTGGGTTTGTAAACTTCTACAAAGCGGATTCGTATGACCGTGCACTTAAGACAGCGCTATCAGTTCCCCAATCTAGTGGTATGAGCGAGAAGAGTTCACCTGGCGGTTCCGGTATAAGTGTTGGTGGACGTCCATTACTAGTTGCCCCTGCAATTGATCGCGATGAAGCAGCTGAATTGGTGAATCTAGACAAGAACAAAAAAGTTGATAAGCGACATTTATACCTTTCAAAAGAAGGACTCGTGAAAGACGATACCCAAGTACCAAAGACTGATATTAAAAAGAGGGAACGAGCAGAAGTTGAAAAGAAAACCAAACTGAAGAATCCTCTATTTTTCATATCCCCCGTGAGACTCTCCGTTCGAAATCTCTTTCGTGGTGACGAGGAAGGAAATCCAGAAACAGGCGACAAGGAATTGAAACAATTATTTTTAAAAGCTTCAAAGCAAGGAATGTTGGATGGTGTGATAGGTGATAATGAAGGGGACGCCAATCTTCTTCCAAAAGAATGGCCGAAGAAGAAAACCATGAACATTGTAATTAAACAGGCGAAAGTTCAAAGAGAAGATGTAGTGAACGATAAAAAGACTCTTGGTCGCTCGAAAGGATATGGCTTCGTTGAATTCACAGAACATGTTCATGCTCTTGCTGCACTACGGGTTTTAAATAACAATCCAGCGTATGCAGTACATGCTATTGGAGGACCTCGTTCTACTGCTGTGGCACCTAAACAAAAATCCCGTTTGATTATTGAGTTTGCTGTTGAAAATAGTGCCAAGTTAAAAGCAAGACAAAAGGGGATCGAGAAGGCACAATTGCAGAATATGAAAAACAATGCGGTGAAACACAAACCTAGCAAAGCCCCTGTTGAAAAGTATCTAACAAAGGATGATGTGAGTGAAGAGAGAAAAAGGAAAAGAACTGAAGAAGCGAGAAAACCGTCACGAAAGAAAGAGAAAAAAAGCAAAGATGAACCCAAGACAGCAAAGAGCCCTGATGATGTTAAAAATCTAGTAGCTCAATACAAGCAATCCATTTTTGACCAGTCCGAGGAGAAAAGTGAAAAGAAAAGGTGGTTCGATATTTAATCATTTTCTACCCATAAAGAATTTAAATCTTTAAATCAGCTCCATACGTTTTCCGGCATTGAGTCTGAATTTCGTGGCGGATACGTTTTAGATGCTCTCCATCGCAGTTTCGATTTTTAAGCTCTAGGTTCAAAAGCCGATACGAATACCTTGCTTTGAAAAGGTTTTCGCTGCGGATCAGGCCTATAATAAACTCCGATATTTTGCATATCATTTCATATACATCTGTTGCTGTGTCCATATATTGAACCATCGACTCTTTTATCTCTCTAATACTGTCATCAGCTCCAGCCTCATCGCCCAATTCTATTTTCGATTTAGCACCTACAACCTTTCTAGTTCTCTTAAATAAGTCTGTCATCAGAGTCACTGGTGCAGGCCGCAATTGTTCACTCACACGAAGGGCCACTCCGTTAATCTTAGAATATTTCGTTGGTGCTTTAGTAGAACCCCCAACTAGAATTCGTGTCAATTCTTCTTGACTGTTTACAAAACTCGATGGATTTTTTGGACTATACACAAAACTTGAAACCTTGGACACTGTGTTGGTTCTAGACGTTCTTGTTGAAAGCTCCCATAAAGGTTCAGCCCGTGTTCGATCGATTAAATCATTTAGACGACCCAGTAAAATCATAACAAGACCATTCACAATTTGTTCCAAATCATTTTGATTTTGCAAAACGCATCCAAAGGTTCTTTCTGCCGCATACTTGTCGTAACTTTTATCAATAAATCGGCTACCAACTTGACTTTCCTTGAGATGCGTTTCGAAACCTTTCCCTTCTAATGATTTTTGAATTCGCATTTCGATATCCTGCATGTTAATAAACGTCTTGGTATTTTCTCCGATAAATATATCATTGCGAAGAAAATAAACTCGATCGAATACTTGACCCAGCAATCCTCGAACCTCATGCACGAGGGAAGATACATCAGCCATGCTGCAAGAGAAAACATTTTCACTTCCTATCAATTGCACCGCATCCTCGTGCGTTGTTCCTTCTTGAATGATGTCTTTCACATGAACTCCTCTCCAAACAACAACTTGCGACAAAGTGACTACCGAACCGTCGCTGGCTTTTGCAGCAACCTGAAGCAGATTTCCGACGGAGATTTCAAAAGAAGCAGGCTTCGTGAACATATCATGCGTCTTGACGACAAAATAGTCGGCTATAGTATCCACTTTTCTCCTACTGTCAATACAATCAATTATCCAATTTGGTTTCAAAATAAAGAGATTCTTTCGTCGCTTGGTTTTTTCTTCCTTTAGCTTCTGTGCATGTGTTCTTGTTGTACATATAATAATGGTAACTTCGGATGAATTCGTATTGATAACTTTACCGCCATGCTCGTTAACTAGCCTTATTATTGCATCTTGCGTGAACCCTGGCAACGGGGTCTCCGTTAATCCATCAAACCAGAATACTTCACCTTTGAAAATAGTTGAGATTAAACGAATTCCATCGATACGTTGATCTTGAATCTTTCGACGCTTATTCACTATGTAATCATCCATCGTCCATTCAGGAGTTGTACACCTATAACTGCGCCTCTCTCTGCGGGGACCGCCCCTCTTTTAATAACTTTACTTGTTAAGAGATTAGCGATTGATGGCTCCACTACATTCGCACTCGTAGCATCTTAAAATAAATTATATTCGTTTTTTTAAATGATCAATTGACCGTGGCGTCGCGTGCTAATGATTTGTTTGAACTTTATTGAATCTACTTTTTTCCGACGAGGGAACCTTAA
>Ga0105053_10005754_pt1 | contig 17479 bp, 13 predicted proteins | sample BON01_FD_78093 | JGI IMG/M metagenome (GOLD analysis project Ga0105053, IMG submission 78093) | Freshwater microbial communities from Lake Bonney liftoff mats and glacier meltwater in Antarctica - BON-01 | ecosystem: Environmental > Aquatic > Freshwater > Ice > Glacier meltwater | place: Lake...
ATCTATCCAATAACAAACTATTCCATTGGGGGAGCAATCTGGTACCAGGGCGAAAGCAATGTCAGAACATATTATGCCTACGAGAAATTATTTACAGGTATGATTGATGCATGGCGACAGCAATGGAATAAAAATTTTCCTTTCTATTTTGTACAAATCGCCCCCTTCACTTACGGATTTAAGAATGTTGGGGCTTTACTTCGGGAAACGCAAACCAAATCTGCAAATCATCCCAATACCGGTATGGTGGTTATCACTGATTTAATTCCAGATACTACAAACATACATCCCACACCAAAGAAAGAAGTGGCCAAACGCTTATCTGATATGGCTTTGAACAAAACTTATGGTTATAGTGACATTAGCTCTGAAAGCCCCATTTATAGTGGCCATACAATTGAAAAAGACAAAATAAAAATTCAGTTTACAAATACAGCAAATGGTTTGATGACTTCGGGAGATAAGACCACAAGTTTTGAAATTGCAGCAGAGGATAAAATATTTTTACCTGCGCAGGCAAAAATTGAAGGCAACACCATAATCGTTTTTAATAAAAAAATTAAAAATCCTATAGCGGTTCGATTTGCCTTTAATAATACAGCAATTCCCAATTTATTTAATAAGGAAGGACTGCCGGTCAATTTATTCAGAACAGATGATTGGGAAATGGATACCAGTGCAGTCACTAAATAATTATTATATACAAAAGAAATAATATTACAAATTTAAAAATATTTTTAACCATGTTTTATGACTAACAAATCAAGCAGAAGAAAATTCATCAGCACGGCGGTAATTCTTACCGCGGGCAGTTCAACAATGGCTGAAACTTTATCTATGAAAACTAAGAACAATAAAATTGCGCATCAGGTGTATTTCTGGCTTAATAATCCTGAAGACCGTCAAAAACTTATCGCAGGGGTAAAAACATTGGAAAAAATAAAGTCGGTGCGCCAAATACATATTGGTATAGTAGCTGCTACAGAAAAAAGGACTGTAATTGATATTAGTTATGGAGTATCCTTGCTTGTATTCTTTGATGATCTTGCTGGAGAGTTGAGTTATCAGACAGATCCAATACACCTAGATTTTGTAAAAAATTATAGCAGTCTCTGGAATAAGGTTGTTATTTACGATTCTGAAATGGTTTAAAACTACAGAGGGGGCAAAAGCCCCCTCCTTCGTAAATATCATATCAGACAGCCGGACTAAGATCTTTTTGCTTTTTCATATACAAATAAAGACCAAGAAAAGCGACGATTAGAATAGCCGGGAAAATCAACATATTAGATAATGTTGCCTGTCCGGCGGCTAAATCGGCTGCATCACCGGCTAAGCCTTTTGAAACAGCAACTATCTTATTATCTTGAATCCATCCACCAATAATTGGTTGAAACATTGAAGAAGAAAACATTCCGATACCACCCATAATAGAGAGTCCAAGGGCTCCTGTTTGAGGCATATTTTCTGCAATAAATCCGATCATATTCGGCCAGAAATAACAGATTCCAAGAGCATAAAATACTGCAGCAACATAAAGCATTGAGCCATCCATGGTACTCATCATATAAATACCAATTACAGCAAAAACAGCAGAACCTAACAAGACCCCTACCGTATTGAGCTGTTGAATTAGTGAGCCTGCAAAATACCTTCCAACAGCCATCAATCCGGTTACTAGGGCTAAAATCAGCATTGGACTTGCACCCGCTTTTGCCAGGATAGGACCCACCCATTGCTGAGGGCCAAACTCAGATATAGCAGTTAATGCCATACAGGCGGCCATGAATATATACAATGGGTTTAACATCGATTTAAAGTTATCCAAAGTTGAATTTTCCGCAATTCTGGGTTTTGGGAAAGTTTGTCCAAAGAATAAAACTGCATAAATGATGGTTGGAATTAGAATTACCCAAATTTGAGACTGCCAGCTCATATTTGAATCAGTCATGAATTTAGAAATCAAAGCACCTAAAACAATTCCTCCCGGAAACCACATGTGAAAACGATTCATTTTGCGACTAAAATTTAAGCCGGAATAAGAATCAGCGATCATTGGGTTACAAGCTGCTTCGGTACAACCATTACCTAAACCAATTAATAAAGTAGAAATCAATAAGGTGTCGTACCCGGTGGCATAAATTGTTAAAATTATACCGATTGCATGAGCCAACAATGCAATTTGCATAATCAATTTAGGGCCAATACTGGTATAAAAAATACCACCTAGAATCATGGATATTGGGAAGCCCAAAAACCACATTTGATTAATGTGACCTAACTGCACCGGATCCAGATTCAATTCAGTTCCCAGTTGGGTTAAGATTCCTGCACGTATACTAAACGAAAATGCTGTAGTAATAAGTGCAAAACAACTCGCCACAAAGAGGCGGTTTGCATTAATAGTTTGACTCATAACAAATTTAATTTTTAAAGGTTTAACACTAGGGTTCATTTCAAAACATTAAATTAAAGTAGATAAAATATTATGAAATTAAAAAACTAAGTATTAAATAATCAAGGAACCAAAGGAAATGCGTTCTGATTAAAACTAAATTTCAGATAAAAAATTACTATACCAATGGCCGGATGCTTTAATTATTCTTTTCTGAGTTTCATAATCTACATGTACTAGACCGAAACGAGGGCGGTATCCTTCTGCCCATTCAAAATTATCTGTGAAACTCCAAACAAAATATCCATTAACATTCACTCCTTCTTTTTTTGCTTTTAATATTTCTGCAATGTTAGACTGAAGGTAATTTATTCTTTTTATGTCATTCACATTTCCGTTCTCAACAATATCGGGAAAAGCGGCGCCATTCTCTGTTACATAAATTTTTTTGAACTTGTATTTTGAAAAATGATGCAGCATCTCGTGCATAGACTGCGGATAGATCTCCCAGTCCATTTCAGTTACTTCCTGCACCCTTTTTTTTGCATGAACTAAGGATGAATTTATATATGGGGTGAAATAGGAATGCTTCACTACCTCTCTGGTATAATTTTGAATACCTATAAAATCGGGTTCAGCATATAAGGCATCTTCATCACCCTGATGCATATATTTTTCAATCCTTTTTAAAAATGGAAGTTCTTCTGTTGGATAACCTAATCCATTCAAAGGTTCTACAAATAGCCTGTTAACTAAAGCATCAACCCTCTTGGCAGCCTTGATGTCCTTTTCTTTGAACGTATGAGGATGTATTGCAGAACAGGAAAAAGTTGTTCCAACTTCCAGATCAGTTCTCAATTGCTGAGCAATCCTAATACCTGCAGCCTGTGATAGCGCCGAATGATGGATTGCTGGAATAAAATTATCCACGCCCTTCTTTCCAGGTGCATGAATACCCAAAAAATAACCTGCGCCGGTATAAACCATGGGCTCATTTAAGATCATCCAGTGTTTAACCCGATCTCCAAAATGATTAATGCAAAATGAAACATATTCAGAGAAATAATCTATTATATCCCTGTTGACCCATCCCATTTTCTGTTGTAATGCTAAAGGAAGGTCCCAGTGATACAAGGTTACCCAAGGTTTTATTCCTAATTCTAAACAAAGGTCTATTACGCGGTCGTAAAAGGCTACACCTTTGGCATTAACTTCACCAATACCACTTGGAAATATTCTAGACCATGAAAATGAAAATCGGAAATTGTTGATATGCATTGATTTCATCAAGGCAATATCCCGGGTATACTGATTGTAAAAATCGCTGCTTATATCCGCAGCATGTCCTTTAAAGATTTTACCCTTCTTTCTGGAAAACTCATCCCAAATTGAAAGGCCTTTCCCGTCGGTATCAACTGCACCTTCTGTTTGAAAGGCAGAAGCCGCAACACCCCAGACAAAATCTTTATCAAAATCTGAACTTTTAACCATCAGAAAATTTCGGAAGCTATCTTCTCAAGTTTTTTTAGAAAATTGGTATTACCAGATAATTGAAAATCAGATTCCTTAGGCATTAAAGCCATTTTGTCGATTCTTGCCTTTGCTTCAATTGCAATAATATCCCTCAAAATAGTTTCAGTCATATCCGAAAAATTAACAGGAATTATTTCCCCATTTAAAACCCAATCTACTATTTTTTTCAGATGTTTTTTCTTAAGACTCTTTATTACCGGAACATCCATCTCCTCTAAAGCTGCGGCATTACACTGCTGTTCGTATTGCCCCTTCATCGGTATTACCATCAGTTTCTTTTTAAGGAACATAGCCTCTGCCGGAGTTTCAAACCCGGCACCACAAAAAACACCTGTAGCATTCGACATACTATCAATAAACTCATCATTGTTTATTGGTCTTATCCATACATTTCCATTCCGGATGGACTGTTTATTATGTTTAGAAAAAACCTGCCATTGCACATTATCAATCATGCTCAAGATTTTTATGATCCTTGCATCATCATAAGCAGGCAGGTAAACAGTATAGTGTCCTAACTTTGATGGCTTTTTTATCCTGACCTCTGTGCGAATAACCGGAGTAAAAATATTACTATCATAGCATTTAAAGTGGAACCCATACTGACTTGTAGAGGGAGCGTAGGAGCGGAGGATAGCTTTCCCAACCGGGTCAAAGTTTCGGGACTTAGGAGAATTTTTATTTATAACAGCAGCCTGATGACTAAGCGAAATACATGGTTTGCCCATAAAATAACAAGCCCAGGACGATACTGGCTCGAAATCACTGATCACAAGATCATAATCATCAACAGGAAGTGATTTGATATCCTTCAATAGTTGCTTCAAACGGGATTTTCTGTAGGTTTCAGCGATATCAACATTACCCTTCTTCCCGAAAATGAAACTTAAGCCATGAAAACGGTATTTAACTTCAAATGGCAGTTCAACATCTGCTTGAATACCACTCATTAGTATATCAACATCATGGCCCTTTTTAAGTAATGGAACAATCTCTCTTGCACGCGTCACATGTCCGTTCCCGGTACCCTGAATTGCATATAGGATTTTCATGAGGATTTTAAATTGAATTCTGTCAGCATTTGATTGAACAATTGCCTGATGTTCAGTTCATCTGATTCCTCTTCCGGCAAATTCTGCATGGCCAATCTTTCAGAATCATCGAAACGGAATAATGTCCACTTACTATTATGATATTCAAGTGCAGAAAGATTTTCTATCCAGTCGCCTGAATTCAAATACATAATGCTTCCATGCTCCTGCTCGATCACACGCATTTCAGGCTGGTGAATATGGCCGCATACAACGTACTGGTAGTTATTATAAATACCAATATCTGCTGCTGTGTTTTCAAAACTGTTGATGAACTTTACCGCACTTTTGACACTGTTCTTGAGCTTTTTCGAGAATGAAAGCTTCCCCTTATTGAAAACTTTCTCTGAAATCCAGTTCGCAAAACTATTAATCATAATCAATGAATCATAACCAATAGCACCAAGTTTTGCTAGCCATTTGGAATGCTGCATGGTTACATCAAAAACATCTCCATGAAAGATCCAGGCCTTTTCGCTGTTATCTAGCTCAAGTACAAGTTTGTTAACAATCTGAAATGAGCCCATTTTAAAACCTTCAAACTTCCTCAGCATTTCATCATGATTTCCGGTTATGTAATAGACTTTTACACCCTTACTTAACCAATTCATGAGGTGCTTGATCACTTTCATATGTGATTTGGGCCAATAGCTTTTGCTGAATTGCCAAATGTCAATAATATCGCCATTCAATACAACAATTTTAGGCTTAACTGATTTGAGATAGTGCAAAAGCTCTTTAGCCCTGCAACCATAAGTACCAAGATGTACATCTGAAATTACAATGATGTCAACCTGCCTTTTCCCCTTTTTCATTCTAATGTCTAAAAATGGAACTGATTTTAGAAAAACGAATAAAAATTAAGTTGAAAATAAGTTCAGATAGGAGTGAGTGGATTTGATTCAATACTTTTAAATTTTATAAACAAATGTAGAAAACACTTATTACCAGTATATTAACTCATTAACAGCAAATTGTTAGGTTAAAAATATCTGGATATTTTTCTGAGGATATGAATGAAAGCAAAAATTAGAGTAATATACAATGTGCCGAACTGATTAAGCAAATTCCAGCCTTTGTTTAACATGCTTACTTTCCTCTTTTCTGATAGCTTTATCAGTTATGATATCATGTTCTTTATCTTTTTGCAACAATTTAAACCATGATATAGCCGCGATCATACCATTTAGAATGTAACTCTAAACGAATAACAAATTTCTTTGTGGGCTTCAATAAATTAAATGCCCTCCCTTTTTAATTATGTAGACTGATTTTTGCCTTTTTCGTTACAGTGATAGGTAATGAAGGCGATGGAAAGCAGCAGAAACTTCCCTGTGCAAGGTAAAGTAGATATGGACGAGACCTATATAGGCTGACAGGATGATCAGGCAATAGGCCGAAACGAACGCCGCAAAAAAATTGTAGTGACATCACTAGAAAAATTGGGTAAGGGTGTATTCAGGATGAACGCAAGGGTAATTGGAACCGTCAGTAAAGAGAACTTAACTGTATTTATGATAGATCATATCAATCCGGAAGCAAACGTACGTACGGACAAATGGACTGGCTATAAGAGGCTGGAGAAAGAGTTTCCCATGCTTCTTGTGGAAGTGGTAATCGTATTGGATTTGTTAATAGTAAAAGTTTTGTAATTTAATTAGATAGTAATACTATCATTTAACATAAAAACTACCTTCGCTTTACAAAACTTAAAACAACAGATTATGGAGGTAAAAAACATGTTTAAAGAATTAAAAAGCGCTGTTAGATTTGGCTGATCATCTTAAACAATTATTTCCAAAAGACGAGCCGTTATTTTAAGTCCTCCCTATCATTACTACAAACATCAATAGAGAATAATCAGAATCCCGACAGAGAAACTTCAAAAAAAAGCAATGCCTAAAAATCAAAATATAAAATCAGTTTTAATAATCGGTAGTGGCCCGATTGTCATTGGCCAGGCGTGTGAATTTGATTACTCCGGCTCACAGGCAGCCCGCTCTATTAGAGAAGAAGGAATAGAGGTTTCACTCATCAATTCGAATCCTGCAACCATTATGACGGATAAGATAACTGCTGACCACGTTTACCTTTGGCCGCTAAATCATCAATCCATTATCCGTATTCTTGAAGAGAAAAAAAAGGAAGGAAAAAACATTGATGCGGTTTTACCTACCATGGGTGGGCAAACGGCACTAAACCTTGCTATCAAATGTGGGGAAATGGGTATTTGGGAAAAGTACGGAGTGAAAATGCTTGGCGTGGATATAAACGCGATCAACACATGCGAAGACAGAGAATTATTCAGAAAAAAAATGGACGAGATTGGAGTAGGAACAGCCCCTGCGAAAATAGCTCGCTCATTTCTTGATGGAAAAGAAATTGCACAGGAGTTTGGAGTTCCTTTGGTAATAAGACCCTCTTTTACTTTAGGAGGTACCGGTGGAGCAGTGATTTATAAAAGAGAGGACTTTGACGAAGCCTTAAACCGCGGGCTGCACGCATCACCCATCCACGAAGTTCTTATTGATAAAGCGCTTATCGGATGGAAAGAATATGAACTGGAACTCATGCGCGATTCCAACGACAATGTTATAATTGTTTGTTCTATTGAAAATTTTGATCCAATGGGAATTCATACAGGAGATTCTATCACTGTAGCTCCGGCAATGACACTTTCAGACACAACATATCAGAGAATGCGGAACATGGCCATACTGATGATTCGGTCCATCGGCAACTTTGCAGGAGGATGCAATGTTCAGTTTTCAGTTAGCCCCGATGAAAAGGAAGATATAATCGCCATTGAAATCAATCCAAGAGTTTCTCGCTCATCCGCGCTGGCTTCAAAAGCAACCGGATACCCTATTGCCAAGATAGCCGCGAAACTGGCTATCGGATATCATCTTGACGAACTAAAAAACCCTCTCACAGGAGATACTTCAGCTTTTCATGAACCAACCCTTGACTATGTAATTGTAAAAATACCGAGATGGAACTTCGATAAATTTATTGGAGCCAACCGGAGATTGGGATTTCAGATGAAATCAGTCGGCGAAGCAATGGGAATAGGGCGTTGTTTCCAAGAAGCATTACAGAAAGCTTGTCAATCACTTGAAATCAGAAGAAACGGACTCGGAGCCGACGGAAAAGAATTGACCAGACAACAGGAAATATTGCATAGTTTGGAAAATCCAAGCTGGAATCGCCTCTTTCATATTTATGATGCATTCAAACTAGGTATTCCTTTTAAAACCATTCATCATCTTACATATATTGATCCATGGTTCTTACATCAGATAGAAGATTTAGTTGTTCTGGAACGAGATATAGAAAAATATTCCATTGAAAATATTCCACGCGAATTATTATTTGAAGCAAAACAAAAGGGGTATGCTGACCGGCAAATTGCTCATTTGCTTCGCTCCCTTGAAAGCCAGGTGTATAAAAAACGGCAAGATTTGAATATTAACCGTGTTTACAAAATGGTAGATACCTGCGCTGCCGAGTTTGAAGCTAAAACTCCTTATTTCTATTCAACCTTTGAAGAAGAACCTGTCCGTCCCGATTCGACAGGCCATTCCCGTCCGTACCTGCACGGGCGGGCAGGTGGGAATGAAGCTATTCCCACAAACAGAAAAAAAGTAGTCGTTTTGGGTTCAGGGCCCAATCGCATCGGACAAGGAATTGAGTTTGATTACTCGTGTGTGCATGGTGTGCTTGCTGCTAAAGAATGTGGGTATGAGACTATCATGATTAACTGTAACCCGGAAACAGTTTCAACTGATTTCACAACTGCCGACCGGCTTTATTTTGAGCCGGTTTTCTGGGAACACATTTACGACATTATTCAAAGTGAAAAACCCGAAGGAGTAATTGTTCAGCTTGGCGGTCAAACAGCTTTGAAACTTGCGGAAAAATTAAATAGGTATGGAATAAAAATCATCGGAACTTCTTATGAAGCGCTCGATATTGCTGAAGACAGGGGGAAATTTTCCTTTCTCTTAAAAGAAAATAATATTCCTTATCCATTGTTTGCTGTTGCCGAAACGGCAGACGAAGCATTAACTCATGCAAAAAAACTTGGATTCCCGCTTCTTGTAAGACCTTCTTATGTGCTCGGTGGCGAAAAAATGAAAATCGTTATTAGTGAACAGGAATTGGAACAACATGTTGTGAATGTTTTAAAAGATATACCGGGCAACCGTGTACTGCTTGATCATTTTATTGAAAATGCAATTGAAGCGGAAGCAGATGCAATATGCGATGGCACTGATGTCTATATTGTTGGTATTATGGAACACATTGAGCCTGCAGGCATCCATTCGGGTGATTCTCATGCTGTGCTTCCCCCTTTTTCACTAAGCAAAAATGTTATCGAACAAATCGAACAACACACCAAAACGATTGCATTAGCATTACAAACGGTAGGTTTAATCAATATTCAATTCGCCATTAAAGACGAAAAAGTATATATAATTGAAGCTAATCCTCGTGCATCCAGAACTGTTCCGTTTATTGCAAAAGCTTATGATGAGCCATACGTAAATTACGCCACAAAAATTATGCTTGGTCATAACAAGCTCAGCGATTTCAAATTTTCTCCGCGAAAGAAAGGATATGCTATAAAAATACCAGTGTTTTCTTACAGTAAATTCCCCGAAGTGGCTAAAGAACTTGGCCCGGAAATGAAATCAACCGGAGAAGAAATTTATTTCATTGACAACCTTCAGGATGAGTTTTTCCTGAAAATATATTCTGAAAGAAATCTATACCTGAGTAAATAAATATGCTGTGGTATCCATATACGCAAATGAAAAACGCTTGCTCTTTTCCGACTGTGAAAGGTGGAAAAGGTGTTTTTCTGTATCTGGAAGACGGGCGTACACTTATAGACGGAATTTCATCCTGGTGGTCGGCAATACATGGCTACAATCATCCTGAGCTTAATATAGCGCTGATTACCCAAGCCGACAATATTCCTCATGTTATGATGGGAGGGCTTTCTAATCGCCCGGCAATCGAATTGGCAAAAAAATTAGCGATAATCACACCCGAAGGATTAAAACATGTCTTTTTCTCAGATAGCGGTTCTGTGGCGGTGGAGGTTGCATTAAAAATGGCACTTCAATTCTGGATTAACCAAGGAAATAATGAAAAGAAAAAAATCCTTTCGTTAAAAAACGGCTATCATGGCGATACTTTTAAAGCAATGGAAGTAAGTGATGATTCTGATTTCACCAGAACTTTTTCAGGTATATTAAATAAAGGATATTTTTTAAATACTCCACAGGGAGGTTTTTTTGCTGATGAAAAAACAATCGCTCAAGATTTAGAGCAATTAGATGAAACACTTTCGGAACGCCATCGCGAGCTTGCCGCTTTTATTCTCGAACCTATCGTTCAATGTGCGGGAGGTTTTAAAATGTATTCTCCTTTATACCTGAAAGCTGCCCGAGAATTGTGTAACAAATACAATGTCCTCCTGATTTTCGATGAAGTAGCCACCGGTTTTGGACGCACCGGAAAATTATTTGCTTCAGAGCATGCCGATGTATCTCCGGACATCATGGTTATTGGGAAAGCGTTAACTGCAGGCTACATGGGGCACGCAGCTACAATAACTAATTCAACCGTATTTAATGGCTTTTTGGATGATGGTTATGAAAAAACATTTATGCACGGGCCAACATTTATGGGAAATGCGCTTGCCTGTGCCGTAGCCCTGCGAAGCATTGAAATTTTTGAACATGAAAAATATTTGGAGAAAATCAGGAATATAGAAAAAATTATCAAAGAGGGATTTTTGTCCATACAATCTCCCTGCATAAAAGACAAGAAAGTACTTGGTGCAATTGCTGCAATTGAAGTTTCCGACAGAAAGCATTTGCAAGGATTCAGGGAATTTGCATTTCAACAGGGTGTCTGGCTCAGGCCAATTGATAAAGTTGTTTACCTAATGCCGCCTTACATTATTCAGGAAAAAGAATTGCATAAGCTGATTGATACAATAAAAAAATGGTTCGAAAAAACAAATACACTATGTTTAGAAAAATACTGATTGCCAACCGTGGAGAAATTGCGCTAAGAATAATTCGTACCTGTAAAGAAATGGGAATAAAAACAGTAGCCGTTTATTCCACCGCCGATAAAGATAGTTTGCATGTAAAATTTGCAGATGAGGCCGTGTGCATTGGCCCGCCTCCAAGCAAAGAATCTTATTTAAATATTCCCAGGTTAATGGCTGCGGCAGAAATAACCAATGCCGATGCAGTACATCCCGGTTACGGTTTTTTATCTGAGAATGCAAAATTTGCCGAAATATGCAAACAACATAATGTCAAATTCATCGGGCCAACTCCTGAGCACATTAATAAAATGGGCGACAAGATAACCGCAAAGGAAACAATGATAAAAGCAGGGGTACCAGTGGTTCCCGGCTCAGCGGGATTGTTAACCGACCTTGATGACGCAAAAAAAACCGCAAAAGAAATTGGCTACCCGGTAATGATGAAAGCAACAGCAGGTGGTGGTGGAAAGGGAATGCGGATTGTTTGGGAAGAAGATGAGTTACAAAAAGCATGGGAATCGGCTAAAACAGAAGCACAGGCGTCTTTTGGTAATGATGGCATGTACATGGAAAAATATATTGAAGAACCACGGCACATAGAAATTCAGGTAGCCGGTGACCAATTTGGAACAGCCTGTCATTTATCAGAAAGAGATTGCTCCATACAAAGAAGACACCAGAAACTTATTGAAGAATCCCCTTCTCCGTTTATGACTGATGAATTGAGAGAAAAAATGGGTGAAGCAGCAATCAAAGCCTGCAATTTCATAAACTATGAAGGTGTTGGGACTGTTGAGTTTTTAGTGGACAAATATCGAAATTTTTATTTTATGGAAATGAACACCCGTATCCAGGTGGAACATACGGTTACCGAAGAAGTGATTGGCTTCGATTTAATAAAAGAACAAATAAAGATTGCTACCGGTATTCCTATTTCTGGAAAAAACTATATTCCGGTGTTCCACGCAATAGAATGTCGTATAAACGCCGAAGACCCATACCAGGATTTCAGACCTTCACCAGGAAAAATAATCAACTTACATACGCCCGGAGGCCACGGCGTTCGGGTGGATTCGCACATTTACTCAGGATATGTAATTCCTCCCAATTATGATTCGATGGTAGCCAAACTTATTACCGTTGCTCAGACAAGGGAAGAGTGCATCACTAAAATGCACCGCGCATTAAGTGAATATGTAATAGAAGGGGTTAAAACAACTATTCCCCTTCATATTAAAATTATGGAAAACGAACAATTCAGGGAGGGGAATTTTACTACAAAATTCATGGAGGACTTTCAGTTTTAATTTGCGTTTTGAATCACAAACGGATCACTGGATTTACGAACATCATCACACTAACACGCCGAACTTTACAAAAGGTAATACAACAATGCTTACCAACCAATTAAGCTAAGTGATATTGAATGAACATAAATTATACCGCAGCAATGCGGTGATAAAAATAGATTCATCTCAAAACATGGAATGACATGGAAATGTTTAAAAACCGCATAGCCGTATTACTCACCAAACACCGTAAGGAAGATGTTATATTTCCTGTTTTGCAGGAAATGGGTATGCACTTAAAAGTAGAAAAAACTTATGATACCGACCTTTTAGGAACTTTTACAAATGAAATAGCGAGGCAGGGATCTCAACTCGAAACCGCAAGGACAAAAGCGCTTAAAGCAATTGAAATTACAGGCAACCCCATTGGCATTGCGAGCGAAGGAAGCTTTGGCCCACATCCCACCATTTATTTTGTCCATGCAAATATTGAACTGGTATTGTTGATTGATGCTGAAAATAAAATTGAAATAGCAGGTTGGGAAGTATCCACCAACACCAATTTTTCAGAAGCGGCAGTGGTAAATTATGAAGAAGCACTTGCCTTTGCAAATAAAATCGGGTTCCCGCAGCATGGATTGGTAGTTAAATATCCTGTTTCAAAAGATGAAAATAAAATAGCGGCTAAGGGAATAAATTCGCGCAAAACACTAAAATTAGCAATTAACGAAGCGATTAAATTTTCTTTTGACGGAAAAGCCCATCTCGAAACCGATATGCGTGCTTTATACAATCCCATGCGAATGAAAGTTATTGAAAAAGCCGCCACTAACCTTCTTAACAAAATGAAAAGCCTCTGTCCGCAATGCTACTGGCCCGGCTTTGAAATTAGCGAATGGATAAAAGGATTGCCATGTGAAAATTGTTTGTTACCAACACGAGGGATTTCAAAACATATTTACCAGTGTAAAAAATGCGATTTTAAAAAAGAAGTTGAATACCCATATGGCGAAAAATACACCGAACCTCAGTATTGTGATTTCTGTAATCCCTAAAAATAAAACAAAAAATGACATTGATAGGAATAGATATTGAAGTAGCAGCCAATCTGCTTAAAAACGACAATGTAGTTGCAATACCTACCGAAACCGTTTACGGGCTGGCAGGTAACGCACTCAGTATTTCTGCTGTTACAAAAATTTATGAAATAAAGGATCGGCCATTCACCCATCCGCTCATCATACATTTGCCCGACACAAGTAATTTAAGTAAATACGTGAAAAACATTCCGGCTATTGCAATAAAACTTGCCGAACACTTTTGGCCCGGGCCGCTTACATTATTACTGCCTAAAACAGATATTATACCCGATATTGTTACATCAGGATTGCCCGATGTAGCAGTTCGCATTCCAAATCATCCGGTTGCCATTCAGCTGCTTCGTAAACTTTCTTTCCCACTGGCAGCCCCAAGCGCCAACCCTTACGGATATATCAGCCCAACAAATCCGGAACACGTAAATAAACAACTGTCCGGAAAAATCCCTTATATACTTGATGGGGGTATTTGTATGGCAGGAATTGAATCAACCATAGTCGGTTTTGAAAATGGTATTCCGGTAATTTATCGTGTGGGTGCAATTGCGCCCGAAGCAATTAAAAAAGTAGCCGGGAGGGTTGAAATAAAAATTCAATCACAAGTAAAGCCACTTAGTCCGGGAATGTCGTGCAGTCATTATTCGCCCCGCACACCTTTGTTTTTAACCAATAATATAGAAGCTTTGCTGAAAACACTGCCCCGTAGCGGAACAGGAATTCTCTCATTTAAAAATCTATATCCTTTTATTCTTATTCCTGAAAATCGCCAGGAAATACTGTCTTATACAGGCAACCTTGAAGAAGCGGCACACAACTTATACAAGGCGCTGCATCGGTTAGATAGTTTGGGTTTAGAAAGAATCATCGCAGAAAGTGTTCCAAATACAGGGCTTGGTATAGCCATAAACGACCGTTTAAGCAGATCAACACAAAAAAATTCAATAAATGATGATGACGAATACGCCAAACAAAAAAAATAAAAATACAATGTAAAGCATCAGTGATTTTCAGAAAATTAATAAAAAATGAAACAAACGATACTTATCAAAAATGCCAATATAGTAAATGAAGGAAACATCTTTACAGGTGATATTCTTATTAAAAACGGTATCATAACAAAAATCGGGAAGATAAAACATGCAGAAAACATCAATGTAATTGATGCCAACGGAAAATTCCTGTTGCCGGGCATAATTGATGCCCATGTGCATTTCAGGCAGCCGGGCTTAACCCATAAAGGAGATGTTTTTACGGAATCAACAGCGGCAGTTGCGGGCGGAGTTACCTCCTATATGGAAATGCCCAATACTGTTCCTAATACTCTTACAATTGATTTGCTGGAAAAAAAACATGCCATTGCAACTGAAAAATCATTAATCAATTATTCATTCTTTCTGGGAATAATCGGTGGCAATGAAGAAGAGTGGCGAAAAGTAAATCCTAAAACTGTTTGCGGAATTACTGATGACGGGCTTTACTTTTCAGAAAAAGGAATGATGTTGTGTTCGAATCCTCAATTGATGGAAAAGGTATTTAGCGAAGCAAAAATTCTAATAGCCATACATTCCGAAGATGAAGATATTCTTGAAGAAAACAAACTGCATTATCAGAAAATATACGGAGAAAACATCCCTTTCGAATATCATCCATTGATTCATTCAGAAGAAGCCTGTTTTATTGCAACCAAAAAAGCATTGGAATTGGCAGAAAAACACTTTACACGCCTGCATATATTACACCTCTCAACTGCAAAAGAAGCTAAACTTTTTAATAATGATATCCCACTAAAAGAAAAAAAGATTACTACTGAAGTTTGCATACACCATTTATGGTTTTGCGATGACGACTATAAAAAACTGGGAGCAAAAATAAAATGGAACCCATCCATTAAAACAAAAGCCGATAGAGAAGAATTATGGAAAGCCTTGCTCGATGATAGAATTGACATCATTGCAACCGACCACGCACCCCACGCTATTGAAGAAAAAGAAAAAAACTACCTTCAATGCCCAAGTGGAGCGCCAATGGTTCAACATTCACTTATTGCAATGCTTGAATTTGTCCATCAGGGTAAATTATCTCTTGAAAAACTTGTAGAAAAAATGTGTCATAATGTTGCAGATTTATATCATATTGAGAAAAGGGGCTATATCCGTGAAGGATACCATGCCGATTTGGTTTTAGTTGATTTGCATAACCCTTGGACAGTAGATAAATCCAACATACTTTATAAATGCGGCTGGTCACCCTTTGAAGGCGAAACATTTCAGTCAAAAGTCTCTCACACCTTTGTCAATGGAAATCTTGTATATGAGGATGGAAAATTTTCCGAGTTTATTTCTGGACAGAGGTTAATATTTTACTAATCAACATTATTTTACTGTGAAACGAATATTCCTAACAATTTGCTTAACGTTTCCGATCTATTAAAATAACTAGATATTTTGTAAGTTGTTATAATCTTTTACAGCATTCACATAGCTTCGAATCGTGCAACGAACGTAGCAGAGCATCTAAGGAAATAATAACATAACCATGCCCATTTTTATAACTACATTTATTTTAAAGAAACTTCTTACAGAATTTTGTCCAAAGGAAATTGCATGCTATCAGGTTACGGTTATAGCTATGTTCTTAATTAAGGCGAGAAAGATTATATTTTCACTGGATTCATTAAGAAAACACCGTATTTGAATACCTTCACAAAGGCCAAAAATTGAGCAATCAATAGACGTTTATACCCTACTAACAAATAATTGGGATTCAGGTAAGATTGAGTTTATCGAACTATTTAAGATCATGCTTCTGAATAGGGCTAACAAGGTCCTGGGAATAATGGATGTTTCTACCGGTGGAGTTGCCGGAACGGTTGCTGATCCCAAAGTCATATTCTCAGCAGCTTTGAAAGCTAATGCCTCCGTAATTATCCTATCATAACCATCCTTCCGGAAATCTAAAACCCAGTCAGGCAAATCTCGACCTTACTCGTAAATTAATTGCCGCAGGAAACTATTTAGATATTCAATTCATTGAGCATATTATTATAACCAGCGAAGGTTATCTGTCCTTTGCTGATGAAGGACTATTGTAGATTATCTGCTTTATTCTGCCATATTCACCACATTCGCAAAGATAGCCCACGCGGCCAAAAAGTAAAGGCTATACGAAGCAGGCAAAGTGTTTTTTTGTTTTATTGCTTGCCCAGCCTTGACATTTCACCCGGCTACGTGCTGTTGGCTGCTCACGCAGTGAATATGGACTGGTTTGTTCATTTGCGCCACAAATTGAAAAGGGATACGCCCGATGATAGGCTATAAAGATCAATCAGAATTAATAAGCAAATTCTAGTCTATGTTTAACATGCTTGCTTTCTTCTTTCCTGATAGTTTTATCAGTCATGATCTGATGCTCTTTATCCTTTTGTAATAACTTTAACCATGCCAGAGCCGAGATCATTCCATTAGAATGCAATTCCAGGCGGATAACAAACTTTTCAGTTGGCTTCCTGTGGTTATTTAAGTACTGACTTAGAACGGCAGGCTTAACATCAATATCCGCTGCAAATTCCTTGTCTAGTTTTTCTTGCCTGTTTACATATTCATTTAAGAAATATCCAAAGTTTAATACTTCTTCGTATTGATTACTTCCAATATATTCCTCTAATTGGAATTTCAATTGAAGCAGTTTTGTATACATTTTTTGCTTCGGCGTACGATTTTCAAAACTTGTTCTTCGTTCCTGCCAAAAAGCCTCCTCTTCCTGTTTTTCCTTTGCAGTCTTTGGTTCTACCCTCGGAAATATAAAAGCCTCTGCAAGTTCCTCATTACTAAACTTGGAAAAGTCTGTTGGGTTATTTAACTTTTTAGTAACTGTTCAGGTAGGTACTAATTATCAAAATTAAAAAAATCAGAGGGTTATCAACAATTTATAGCTTGATTTTTAAAAATCAGCTCTTAATTAACAAATGGTTGATAAAACCACAGGGGATGTGTATATCCATTTGG
>Ga0105053_10005759_pt1 | contig 17462 bp, 18 predicted proteins | sample BON01_FD_78093 | JGI IMG/M metagenome (GOLD analysis project Ga0105053, IMG submission 78093) | Freshwater microbial communities from Lake Bonney liftoff mats and glacier meltwater in Antarctica - BON-01 | ecosystem: Environmental > Aquatic > Freshwater > Ice > Glacier meltwater | place: Lake...
ATCGATTACGGCGATGCCGACGCGGGCTATCCGATCGCTGGATCTAGCGCCGAGTTCCGCTCTTCGGCCATCACAGCCCTGGGACGGTACAAGTTCAACGACCGGTTCAGCCTGCACGCCGGTGCGCGGCTGATCTCGATTGATGCCAATGCCTCAATTTCTTTGGGTGGCCCGGCCTATGACGCGACCTATGACAGCGCCAGCGATGTGAGCCTTGTCGTCGGCGGTGCCTTTGAAATCCCCGATATCGCGCTGCGGGTCGCTCTCACCTATGCCACGGCCACCGAGTTTACGCATACAACGACGTTGCAAGTGGCGCCGGGTGTATTCTCGCCAGTTCCCGATACGATCTACGAGATGCCGCAGTCGGTGAACCTCGATTTCCAGACCGGGATTGCGGCAGATACGCTGCTGTTCGGGTCGGTCCGCTGGGCGGATTGGTCTGAAACCGAGATCAACAGCTTTGGCTATCCGGGCAATCCGCTGGTGGGATATGATCAGGATTATGTCTCCTATAGCATCGGTGTGGGCCGCAAGTTCAGCGATACCTTCTCTGGCGCGATTTCGGTCGGTTACGAAGCTGCCAATGGTGACCCGGCGGACAACCTGGCTCCGACGGATGGATATCTGAGCCTTCAGGTTGGCGGCACCTACACCATCGACAATATCGAGATCACTGGTGGGGTGCGCTACGTCATGCTCGGCGATGCGACGACGGAGGCTCCGATTAGTGCAGAGTTTGCCGACAACTCGGCATTGGGTGTTGGCCTGTCTGTTGCCTACCGCTTCTGATTTCGTGATCTGGTGTAGCGAAACAAGGGCCCCGTTTCGACGGGGCCTTTGGTTTTTCACGGGATTCGGATTGCAGACCGGACAGAGTGCGGATTAGGTCGCGGCCATGAAAACACTCATCATGCAGCCACAAAAATCCATCTCGACCAGAGGCTGGGCGGGACTGTTGTTTCTGGCCATGCTTTGGGGCGGGTCGTTTGTGGCAAACCGGCTCGCGCTCAATGAGCTTGGGGTCTTTAGCACTGTGGCGCTGCGCGTCTCGGGGGCCTGCGTTGTCATCTGGATTTACGTCGCGATCCGTGGGTTGGCACTGCCGCGCGATCCGCGGATATGGGCGGCGATGGTTGTCATGGGGTTGCTCAACAACGCCATGCCGTTTTCCCTCATCGCATGGGGCCAGCTTTCGATCCCGTCCGGTCTTGCGGCGATCCTCAATGGGGCTACGGCGATCTTTGGTGTGCTGATTGCAGCGATTGCGCTGGGGGACGAGCGGCTGACGGCGCGCAAACTGGCCGGTGTGCTCCTTGGTTTTGCCGGGGTGACGACGGCCATCGGGATCGGGGCGCTGCGCGCATTCGACCTGACATCACTCTCGCAACTGGCCATCCTCGGGGCGTCGGCCTGTTATGCGATCTCGGGCGCGTTTGCCCGGGTCTGGCTGCGCGGGATCGCACCGCAGGTCGCCGTTGCCGGCATGTTGACCGCGTCGGCGGTCATGATGTTGCCGCTGGCCTTCTGGATGGAGGGATTGCCTTCGGTGGGGCACGCCGCGTCGGTCTGGTTCGGGATGGCCTACCTCTCGATTGTATCGACAGCTATCGCATATCTCGTGTTCTACCGCCTGCTCGATCTGATTGGGGCTGGCAATACCAGCCTTGTCACCCTGATGGTGGCGCCGTTCGCCATCGTGCTGGGCGCGCTCATTCTGGACGAGACCCTGCCCCTGCGCGCCTATGTCGGCTTTGGCATTCTCGCGCTGGGACTCATGGTGATCGACGGGCGGATCGGCGGGCGGATCGGTGGCGCCAAGAAAACACTGGCAGAACCGCCGCACCCCGTTTAGGCAATCGGCATGATTTACGCGACCGCGCAAGACTGGCTGGACGCCCCGCACAAGCACGTGCTGCTGTTCGGCATGTCCGGGTTGGGCAAGACGCATGTGTCGAGCATCCTTCGCCAGCAGGGCGACTGGTTTCACTACTCGGTCGATTACCGCATCGGCACGCGTTATATGGGCGAATTGATCGCCGACAATGCCAAGCGCGAAGCGATGAAAGTCCCGTTTCTGCGCGATCTGCTTTTGTCGGATTCGATCTATATCGGCTCGAACATCACCTTTGAGAATCTCTCGCCCGTTTCGACCTATCTGGGCAAACCTGGCGATCCGGCGCGCGGTGGCCTGCCCTTTGCCGAATATACCCACCGGCAGGACCAGTTTCGCCGGGCTGAAATCGCGGCGCTGCTCGACACGCCGCATTTCATCGACCGGGCGCAGGCGCTTTATGGCTATCCGCATTTCATCTGCGATACCGGCGGGTCGATCTGTGAATGGGTCGATCCCGATGATGCAGATGATCCGGTGATGACGGCCCTGTCTGCCTGCAGCCTGATGATCTGGATCGAAGGATCAGAGGCGCATACCGCAGAATTGGTGCGCCGGTTCGACAAGGCGCCCAAGCCGATGGCGTATCAGCCCGCATTTCTGGCGCGGGTCTGGGCCGAATATCTGGCGATGCATGAGTGTCGTGAGGATGCGGTGGACCCCGACGCCTTTATCCGCTGGACCTATGCACGGGCGCTGGCGCACCGGCAACCGCGCTATGGCGCAATGGCGCGGCGCTGGGGGCTGACGCTGAAGGCCGAGGAGATGGCCGCCGTCCGTACCGTCGCCGATTTCGAGGCGCTGATCGCCACGGCCCTGACGCGGCCCCGCGATGAGCAACGGGTTGAGATGCGGGCCTGATCCGCCTATCTGTCGCATTCCGCAATCAAGGTTCCTCCGATGCCGATCAAACTTCCCTCCACCCTGCCCGCCTTTGATGTCCTGACCCGTGAAGGGGTCATGGTCATGTCCGAGGATCAGGCGGCGCGGCAGGATATCCGGCCGCTGCGGATTGCATTGCTCAACCTGATGCCGAAAAAGATCCAGACCGAGAATCAATTTGCCCGGCTGATCGGCGCCACGCCGTTGCAGATCGAACTCTCGCTGATCCGCATGTCAGAACATCAGACCCGCAATACCGCCGCTGAACATATGGCCGAATTCTATCGGCCGTTTTCCGAAGTGCGGGACGAAAAGTTCGACGGGCTCATCATTACCGGTGCCCCGATCGAGCATCTGTCCTTTGAGGAAGTCACTTATTGGGACGAACTCACACAGGTCTTTGATTGGACGCAGAGCCATGTCCACTCCACCTTTGGGGTCTGCTGGGGTGGGATGGCGATGATCAATTATTTCCATGGCGTGAAAAAGCATATGCTGGATCACAAGGCCTTTGGCTGTTTCCGCCATACCAGCCTGCAACCGGCCTCGCCCTATCTGCGCGGCTTCTCGGATGATTTCGTGATCCCCGTCAGCCGCTGGACCGAAATGAAAGCTGATGAAATCGACGCGGCGGAGGGGTTGGTCACGCTGCTCGGCTCGTCAGAAGTCGGCCCCTGTCTGGTCGAGGATGACCGGCATCGCGCGCTCTATATTTTCAACCACTTCGAATATGACAGCGACACACTGAAACAGGAATATGACCGCGATATCGCCACTGGCACGCCGATCAACGTGCCGACGAATTATTATCCCGGTGATGATCCAAGACAAACGCCGCAGAACCGCTGGCGCAGCCATGCGCGTCTGCTTTACGGCAACTGGATCAACGAAATTTATCAATCCACACCTTATCACCTGAACGCGATTGGCCGGTAAAATCCTCATCATCGTTCTGCTAGCGGTTCTCGGTGGCGTGGTCTTTGTAACCGACCGGCGCGCAACTGCGCGAGAAGTGCAGTCCGAGGCGAATTACCCACCCGAGGGCGAATTCGTTACCGTGAACGGACGGGAAGTCCATGCTGTGGTCATGGGAAGCGGCCCCGATCTGGTTCTGATCCATGGCGCGGGCGGCAGTACCCGCGACATGACCTTTTCACTGGTCGAGCGGCTGACCGATGATTTCCGCGTCATCGTGTTCGACAGGCCCGGTCTTGGCTACACCGAACGGACCGATGATCGCTACGCGAGTGCCTTTAATGCGGACGCCGAAACCCCCGCCGAACAGGCCGCACTGTTGCAGGCCGCTGCCGCCGCACTGGGGGCAGATCGTCCGCTCGTGCTGGGTCATTCCTTTGGTGGTGCTGTGGCGCTCGCCTGGGCGTTGAACCATCCGGAGGCAATCGCAGGGCTGATTGACGTTTCGGGCGCTTCTATGCCCTGGCCCGGCGATCTGGGCTGGTTCTATGAGGTGAACGGGTCCACTTTAGGGGGCGCGATCCTGCCGCCGCTGATAACAGCTTATGCGCCCGAGGATCGGATCAGAGAGTCGATCAACGGGATCTTTGCGCCAAACCCAACGCCGGAGGGTTATCACCACTATGTCGGCGCCGATCTGGCGATCCGGCGCGACAATCTGCGCGCCAATACCAGACAGGTCAACACGCTGCGCCCGCATGTTGTGGCAATGGCGGCACGCTATGCCAGCCTCACGCTCCCGGTCGAGATCGTGCATGGCGATGCCGATGTGACGGTGCCGCTGTCGATCCATTCAGAACCGCTGTCCCGGCTGATTCCAGGTGCGGTGCTGACCGTCCTGCCCGGTATTGGTCACATGCCGCATCACGCCGATCCAGAGGCTGTCGTTGCCGCAATCCACCGGGCGGCTGAGCGGGCCGGATTGCGCTGAGGTCACCGCCCGCCCATAATAAAGCGACCATCCACGAGGAAACCGCCCATGGAACTGCCGTTTGACGGTGCGATCAGCACCTATTTCAAATCCGAAGCCCCCGAAGCCGTGCGCGCCATCATTAAAGGCGCGGACAAGGATGACGTGCTCAACCCGCGCTATCCCTATCCGGAAGAATTGAAAAAAAAGACCTATGAGGCCGAGTTCGAGGCGCTTCAGATCGAAATGGTCCGGCTGCAAGCCTGGGTCAAGGAAACCGGGCAGCGGATCGCCGTGATATTCGAGGGGCGCGATGCGGCAGGCAAAGGCGGCGCTATCAAGGCGATGACGCTGAACCTCAATCCACGCGGTGCACGCATCGTGGCCCTGCCGAAACCGACCGAGGCCGAGGCTGCGCAATGGTATTTTCAGCGCTACATCGCGGAACTGCCCGGTGCGGGCGAGATCACCTTCTTTGACCGCAGTTGGTATAATCGTGGTGTGGTCGAGCATGTGTTCGGCTTTTGCACGCCCGAACAGCGCGCGGCATGGTTCGATCAGGTCAACCCGTTCGAAAAGCTGCTGGTGGATGAAGGCATCAAGGTTTTCAAGCTCTGGATCAATGTCGGACGTGCGACCCAACTGGAACGGTTCCTCGACCGCGAGAAGGATCCGCTCAAACAGTGGAAACTGAGCTGGATTGATGTCGAGGGCCTCAGGAAATGGGACGAGTATACTGCGGCGATCACCGAAACGCTGGAGCGGACGGGTAGCGCGCATGCGCCATGGATCATCCTGCGCGGTGACGACAAAAAACGTACACGGCTCAACGCGATGCGCGCCGTTCTTCATGCACTGGATTATCATCGCAAGGAGGCTGGCAACATTGGTGAGATCGACCCAAAGATCGCCGGGCCACTCGACCTGAAACGCGGTCTGTAAGGTGGCAAAACAAGGCTATCACCACGGCAATCTGCGCGAAGCGCTGGTGACGGCCTGTCTGCAACTGATCGAGGCGAAAGGGCCGACCGGGTTTACCCTGTCAGAGGCGGCGCGCGAAGCGGGTGTGACGCCAGCGGCAGTCTATCGCCACTTTGAGGGTCGCGAGGACCTGATCGCCGAGGCGGCGCGGCAGGGCTATGAGATTTTCGGCGAACTGATGGAATACGCCTATGCCAGGGGTCAGCCCTCGGCACTCGCGGCCTTCGAGGCGACGGGGCGCGCCTATCTTGCCTTTGCCCGCCGCTATCCGGGACACTACGTCGCAATGTTCGAAAGCGGTATCTCGATCCAGCGCACGCCCGAACTGAATGCCGCCGCGACGCGCGCCATGGGCGTGCTGGAAATGGCATCGCGTGAACTCGGTAAACATATTCCTGCCGACAAACGCCCGCCGCCCCAGATGTTTGCCGCGCATATCTGGGCTATGTCGCATGGTGTGGTGGAGTTGTTCGCGCGCGGCACCCCCGGCACCCGCGCACCGTTTTCGCCAGAGGATCTGCTGGAAAGCGGAATCGGCGTCTATCTGCGTGGGCTCGGCCTGATCGCGCCTGACAACTAGCTCGCAAGAACCACCAGAGAACGCTCGTCCCAAATGACATTGGTCCGGGTGCCTACATCCAGCACCGGACGCCCGATCAGGTTTTTCATCGAGATTGTCAGCGGTTTTTCAATGCCCTGCACGCGAACGTCGTAATAGGTCATGTCGCCGTAATAGACGACCTCGTCCACCATGCCCTCGGCCACACGCCGGTCGGTGGTCTCCCCATCAAAGAGGATGGCCAGCGTCTCGGGCCGGATGCCCACCAGCGTGCGCCCCGGCTTGGTGGCTCCAGTTGCCTGTTCACGGGCAATCTCGCTCTTGCCCAGCCCGCTGACCTCGATCGCGATCTTGTCGCCAACGGCCGTCACCTCGCCCGAAAGCAGGTTCATCTTGCCGATGAACTCCGCCACGCGGCGCGAATTGGGCCGCCGGTAGAGCGTTTCAGGGTCCGCAAGCTGCCCGATTTCGCCCTCGAACATCACAGCGATCCTGTCCGACATGACCAGCGCCTCTTCCTGATCATGGGTCACAAGGATGAAGGTGATGCCGACCTGCCGCTGCAGCCGGATCAGCTCGACCTGCATCTGTTCGCGCATCTTCTTGTCCAGCGCCGACAGCGGCTCATCCAGCAGCAGCACCTTTGGCTTGAGGATCAGTGCGCGCGCCAGTGCCACCCGTTGCCGCTGCCCGCCCGACAGCGCATGCGCCGCGCGTGCGCCGTAACCGCCGAGCCCGACCATATCGAGCGCTTCTGCCACGGATTTTGCCTTTTGCTCTTTGGTCAGAGAGGATTTGCGCAGGCCAAAACCCACATTCTCGCCCACCGTCAGATGCGGAAAGATCGCGTAGGACTGAAACACCATGTTGGTCGGGCGTTCGTTGGCGGGGACATTCTTCATATCCTTGCCGTCGATCATCAGGGTGCCGTCCGACAGGGACTCGAAGCCTGCGATGGTGCGCAGCAGCGTGGTCTTGCCACAGCCGGACGGCCCCAGCAGCGAAAAGAACTCTCCTTGGCGAATTTCAAGGTCGATACCGCGCAGGGCGTGATAATCGCCATAGTATTTCTGCACGCCAGTCAGCTGGATGAGAGCAGTCACAGGAAGCCTCTGGAATCCTTGATGCCGGCGCGGGCGTTGCCACGGCGGCGGAAATATTCAGCGATGGTAAGCAGGATGATCGACAGGGTCACCAGGATCGTGCCCAAGGCCATGATGATCGGCAGCGACGCGGGAAAGCGCAGCAACCCCCAGATATAGACCGGCATCGTCGGGTTCGAACCGGTGAGAAAGAAGGCGATGATGAATTCATCGAGCGAAATCGTGAAGGAAATCAGCATGGAGGATACGATCCCCGGCATGACCAGCGGCAGCGTGACCAGCCGGAACGCCGAGAGGCGGGTTTCGCCCAGATCGAGCGCCGCCTCTTCCATCGACGGATCGAGGTTCTGGAAAGCGCCATTCAGGATCGCCACCGAAAAGGGTGTGCAGATCAGGACATGCGCCCCGATCACAGTCCAGTTCGACAGGTTGAGGCCGAGGATCTGTACCAGAATAACCAGCAGCGCCACGGCGATGATGATCTCGGGCAGGACCAGCGGCAGCATGATGAAACCGAGGATCGAGCCCTTGAACGGAAAATTCCCCATCGACCCCGCCCGTGCCGCCAGCGTGCCGAGGAATGTGGCAATCGTGGCCGACATCAGCGCGATAAAGACCGAGTTGCGCACCGCCGCCCCCAGCGCCGCATTGCCCCAAAGCTCGTTGAACCAGTTGGTGGTAAAGCCGGTCAGCGGAAAGGCGATGATCGTCGCATCGTTGAAGGCAAAGATCGGCAGCAGGATGATCGGCGCATAAAGAAACAGCAGATAGAGCACGGCATAAATCGCAAGAACCGGTGCGCGCATGATCTAGCCCCTCCTTCCGCGCAATAGCAGCAATACCGCGATACTGTAGAGGACCAATCCGGCAAAGAACGCGGCCCCGCTGCCCAATCCACCGCTCAGCCCGCGCAGCAATGTCGAAGCCACCAGCACCTGCAGAAATACCGCAGTAAAGCAGAGAAAGATGATTTCGATTACCGGGCGAGTCCCGCTGAGCACCTGATAGATATAGATGAGCAGCTTGCCCTGCGCATAAAGCACCAGCAGCGCCGAGACGATTGCCGCCATCGCCACAAGGGCAAGTGCGGCCCCCAGCGGCGCGTTGTTGAGTTGCAGGAACTGGGTCTGGATCATGTTGGCAATCAGCTTGCCCCCGGCCCCGCCCATCAGTTCCGGCGTCACATAATCGCCGACCGTCGGGATCGAGACGATCACCAGTGCTGCGGCCACGCCCGGCATCGCCTGCGGCAACGTCACCCGAAAGAACGTCATCACCCGCCCCTCGCCCAGATCCTGCGATGCTTCAAGCAGGGAACGGTCAATCTTTTCCAGCGCGACAAAGATCGGCAGCACCGCAAAAGGCGCAAAGGCATGCGCCAGCGTGATCACCACGGCGTTGAGGTTATAGAGGATAAATGTCAGCGGCTCGTCGATGATCCCGGCGCCAATCAGTCCGGAATTGACCACACCGTTATAGCCGAGAATGACTTTCCACAGAAACACCCGGATCAGATAGGAGGTCCAGAACGGGATGGTGATGAGAAAGAGCCAGAGCGATTTGCGCTTTGGATCGACGTAAAACGAAATGTAATAGGCGATCGGAAACGCCAGCAGCACCGTGACCAGCGTGACCGTGCCGGAGACAAAGATCGAACGCTGCAACAGCAGGCCGTAGATCGGCTCTTCCCAGATTTCGCGGTAGTTTTGCAAGGTAAAGGTCGTGTCGACCGTCACAAAATCCTGAGTCCAGAAGCTGAACAGCATAATCGCGGCAAGCGGCACCGCCAGCAGTAGCAGAGCATAGATGAGGGGTGGAGAGACCAGCATCAGGCCACGGCGGGCCTCAGGATTCATCGACCGTCCCCACGCCATGCTGTTACTCTGCACCCTGCCTGATCACCCTTCGCAGATCGTTGCGTGACGAGGGGCAAAGATCAACAGGGAATCTGTGTGTTACCGCCTGCGCCCTGACCGGTTGCACATGAAAAAGGCGGCCCCACAGGACCGCCTTTCTCTTTTCGTGCCAGATCGCCTTAACGCTTGGAGAACTGGAAGCTCTTGCGGGCCTTGGCCTTGCCGTATTTCTTGCGTTCCACCACGCGGCTGTCGCGGGTCAGGAAACCGGCGGCCTTGAGCGCGGGGCGCAGGCTCGGATCGTAAAGCTGCAGCGCCTTGGAGACGCCATGCTTTACCGCACCGGCCTGACCGGAGAGGCCACCACCCGCGACAGTTGCATGCACATCGAACTGGCCAGCGACACCGGCGACGGTGAAAGGCTGGCGCAGGATCATCTGCAGCACGGGACGGGCGAAATAGACCGCCATTTCCTTGCCATTGACCATGACCTTGCCCGAACCCGGCCGGATCCAGACGCGGGCGACGGCGTTCTTGCGCTTGCCCGTCGCGTAAGAGCGGCCAAGATTGTCACGCTTGGGCTCACGCGGGGCGGCCACGACGACGGGCGCCACGGTTGCAGTCGCGATGGAACCAAGCTCTTCCAGAGAATTGATCTGATCGGCCATGATTACGCGGTCCTCGTATTCTTCGGGTTCATCGAGGCAACGTCCAGAACCGCCGGTTGCTGAGCTTCCATGCCATGTTCCGTGCCTGCAAAGACCCGCAAATGGGTCAGTTGGTTGCGCGCCAGCGCATTGCCCGGCAACATCCGCTTGACCGCCTGCATCACCACACGCTCGGGATGCTTGCCTTCAAGGATCTCACCGGTGGTGCGGAACTTGATCCCGCCCGGATGGCCGGTGTGCCAGTAATTCTTTTCAGAACGCTTGTTGCCGGTGATCTGCACCTTTTCGGCGTTGATCACGATGACATTGTCGCCCATGTCCATATGCGGGGTAAAGGTCGGCTTGTGCTTGCCGCGCAGGCGCATGGCGATGATCGAGGCAAGACGGCCCAGAACCACGCCTTCGGCGTCGATCAGGATCCATTTCTTGTCGATATCTGCCGGGGTAGCAGAAAAGGTTTTCATATCTCACCAGAAGGTTTGGGGGCAAAGACGGCAATCCATCTGGCCCGGCACTCGGATGGGCGGGTTATACTGACTGAAAACGCACAGTCAAGGGCCGTGACTGCGGATTAGGATAACGTTTGCAATGACTTATAAAATAGGTATCATTTTACCCCATTCTCAGACGTCAATTTCATGCGGCGGCGCGGACAATAGCCCCGCTAGCGTCTGCAACGCGGCGTTGAACCGCACGTCCGACCGGGTCCCGGTCAGCGCCAGCCGCACCGCATTGGGCGCGCGCCCGTCGATCAGGGCAAATTCATCTGCCGCCTTGAGCCGGATGCCATGCGCCTCTGCCGCACGCATGAAAGAGGAGGCGCGCCACCCGCGCGGCATTCGCAGCCATGCGAATGGCACCCTGTCGCGGGTTACAACACCAAATGGCCCCAGCACGGCGCGGGTCTGTGCCAGCCTGCGATCCTGAAACACCTGCATCCGGCCCCGAATGGCCCGCGCCTCGCCCGAGGTCATCGCCGCCTGCACCAGATCAACAAGCGGGCGCGACAGCCCGAAAAACTGCTGTTGTGCCGCAGCACGCACCAGCCCCGACCTGCCATGTGGCGTGATGACGACACCGACCCGCAGATCGGGGCTCAGCGTCTTGGACAGGGACGAAATCACCCAGCTGCGTTCCGGCCCGAGCACGCGGTAACCGGGGGACACGTCGCTGGACAGGCCAAAGCAATCGTCGTCGATAATCTGCAGGCCATAATGCCGCGCAATCGCGAGGATCGCCGCGCGCCGTTCCGGACTGGTGCGGATCGTTGTCGGATTATGCGTCTCGGCACTGGTGCACAGCACTTGCGCCCCCGTCTCGCGGCAGGCCGCATCCAGCGCTTCGGGCAACAGGCCGTCATCGTCAAACGGCACCCCGTGGATCGGCGCCCGCACCAATGCAGCCGCGTGACGAAACCCCGGATAGGCCAATTCTTCGGTCAGGATCACCGGGCGCGGGCCGTGCAGCAGCGCCTGAAACAGCACGACCATGCCATGCTGCGCGCCAGAGGTCAGGACCATATCCTCGGCCTCGATCTGACCGTGGCTGTCCGAGGCAAACCATTGTGCCAACTCGCGGCGCAGCGGTGCATCGGCGGCGATGGTCGGATAGCTCACATAATGATCGGCACCCGGCGGGGGCAATGTGGTCAGCAGACAATGAAACACAGCGCCTTGTCCGACATCGGCAACCTGTGCCGAGCGCAGGTTCACCTCATCTTCGGGCCAGGCCTCTGTCAGGAATGACATTTCCGGCTCGGGTGCGGGCAACGCCGCAGGCTCGGACACGAATGTGCCGCGCCCGACAACCGCAGCCAGCACCGTCGCATCAACCAGATCCTTGTAGGCGCGCGCCACTGTGCCTGCGGTAATGCCCAGTTTCCAGGCGACCTCACGCACCGGCGGCAGTCGCGCGCCCGCAGGCAACGTACCATCGGCAATCGCCCCGCGGATCGACGCTTTCAACGCCTGATGTTTGACCGAAATACCGGAATCAAGGCGCGGCAGCCATATTGTATCCATCACAAAACTCTCATCGACGTGTGCTTTTGAATATTGTATCAGTACTTCATCGAAGAATGCAACATTGTATTGATACAAAGGAGCCGGCCATGCCCGCCCTCACCCAAGCCAATCTTTCCCGTATGCCGCCGTTCCGGCAGGAAGCGACCAATGGCCTGCTGCCACAATTCGCGCATAATCTGGCGCAACTGCTGGTGATCTGGGATGTCCGCTTCCGCACCCGACGCGCCCTGCGCCAGTTTGACGATGCCCGCTGCCGTGACATCGGCCGCGACCCTGCCACTGTCATGGCCGAGTCCGCGCGCCCGTTCTGGAAGGCCTGAGTTTCCCCGGATCTTCCCGACTGGGCCGGATCGCTTCCGGCCCTTTTTTCTATTTCGGCGGGATCGCATAGGTCATCGTCGCCCGCGCGACCGGCGCCTCCATCCCGTCCGAATAGATCAGCGCATCTCCCACAGCGAGCAACCGGCCAAGCTTGAGCAGCCGCGTGCGGCAGATCAGATCAACCCCCGCCTGCGGCTTGCGCATGAAATCGACCGACGCATTCGTCGTCACCGCCAGCGCCACAGGGCCGATCATCGCCAGAAGCATCAGATAGACCGCCACATCGGCCAGTCCGAATATCGCCGGACCCGATACCGTGCCGCCCGGGCGCAAATGCCGGTCCTGCACCATAAGGCGCAACGACAGCGCCCCTTCCGCCAGATCATCAATCCGTAACTCATCCGCCACCTGCGGGAATTGTGCCAAAAGGAACGCGCCCAGTGCCGCCCTGTCCATCACCAGCATGGCTTTCCTCCTGCGCTGCCAACGCCTAAGGTCGCGCGACAGGCAGTCAGGTGCAAGGCGGGACAGAATGACAATGGTCACATGCAACACAACAGGCGCAGTCGCGCATCTTGAAATGACCGCGCCCGAGCGTCTTAACGCCCTGTCCGATGGCATGATCGCGGCCTTGCAGGACAATCTGGAACAGATCGCGCAAGACCCTTCTGTCCGCGTGGTGATCCTCTCCGGCAACGGGCGCGCCTTTTGCGCCGGGCACGACCTCAAGGAAATGCAGGCAGGCAGGCAAGCGCCCGACAAGGGTGCCGCATATTTCAAGGATCTGTTCGACCGCTGTACGCAGCTAATGCTGACGATCCAGCGTCTGCCACAACCCGTCATTGCGCAGGTCCACGGCATCGCGACGGCCGCCGGCTGCCAGCTCGTCGCCAGTTGCGATCTGGCGGTTGCGGCCGATGATTGCCGCTTTGGGGTCAATGGCGTGAACGTTGGCCTCTTCTGCTCGACCCCGATGGTTGCGCTGAGCCGGGTGATCGGGCGCAAAGCCGCGTTCGAGATGCTGACAACGGGGCGGTTCATCGACGCCTTGGAGGCAAAGCAACTGGGGTTGATCAATCGCGCGGTGCCTCTGGCTGACCTCGCCACCAGCACGGCAGAGTTTGCGGCCATCATCGCGGCGAAACTCGGCTCAGCCGTGCGGGTCGGCAAGCGGGCCTTTTACGAACAGGCCGAAATGACGACCGAAGCCGCCTATGCCCATGCCGGCGCTGTCATGGTGCAAAACATGCTGAACCCCGATACGAACGAAGGAATCGACGCGTTTCTGGGCAAACGCCACCCCGGCTGGCGGCAATAACCGCTAGCGGCTCAGCGTACGGGCGACGGCGTCTTTCCAACCAGCGACGCGGCGCGCGCGGGTCTCACTGTCCATCTGCGGTTCAAACCGCTGGTCCAGCGCCCAACCGGCGGAAAATCCCGCCTGATCGGGATAAACCCCGGCCTGCATCCCGGCCAGCCAGGCCGCTCCCAGCGCGGTTGTCTCCAGCACGGCAGGCCGGTCCACCGGTGCCGCGATGATATCGGCCAGAAACTGCATCGACCAATCCGAGGCGCTCATGCCGCCATCGACGCGCAACACATTGGCCTCGCCCTTGCCCTGCCAATCGGCATGCATGGCGTCGAGCAGGTCAAGCGTCTGAAATCCCACACTTTCCAATGCAGCGCGGGCAAACTCTGCCGGTCCGGAATTGCGGGTCAGGCCAAAGATAGCCCCCCGCGCATGCGGGTCCCAATGCGGCGCACCCAGCCCTGTAAAGGCAGGCACCATATAGAGTTCCTGCCCCGGATCGGCGGTTTGCGCCAAAGGCTGCGTCTCCTTCGCCTCCCGGATCAGTTTGAGCCCGTCCCGCAGCCATTGTACCACCGCGCCGGCGATAAAGATCGACCCTTCGAGGGCATACGTCGGCTTGCCGTCAAATTGATAGGCGATGGTGGTCAGCAGGCGATGCGTGCTGGTCACCGGTCTGTCGCCCGTATTAAGCAGCGCAAAACAACCGGTGCCATAGGTGGATTTTAGCATGCCCGGCGCAAAACAGGCCTGCCCGATCGTGGCCGCCTGCTGATCGCCCGCTACGCCCAGAATCGGCAGTTCGCGCCCAAAGAGATCGGCCCGGATCATCCCGAAACTTGCAGCGCAATCCCGCACCTCTGGCAGCATGTTAACAGGAATACCAAGTCTTTGGCAGATGTCCTTATCCCATTGCCCGAGCTTGATATTGTAAAGCATTGTTCTGGCCGCATTTGTGGCATCCGTCGCATGAACGGCCCCGCCGGTCAGCTTCCAGATCAGATAACAATCCACAGTGCCGAACAAAAGCTTGCCCGCCTTGGCCTTTGCCGCAGCACCCTCGACGTTTTGCAGAAGCCACTGCAGTTTGGTGCCGGAGAAATAGGGATCGAGCAGGAGCCCGGTCTTGTCGGTAATTTCCGTCTCGAACCCCTCAGACTTCAGCTTTTCACAGCGCTCTGCAGTCCGGCGATCCTGCCAGACGATGGCATTGTGAATCGGTTGACCCGAATCGCGGTCCCATACAAGGGTGGTTTCACGCTGGTTGGTAATACCGATTGCCGCGATATCGCGTGCCGTAAGGTCCGCCTTTTCGATCACCCCGCGACAGGTCGAGGCGACCGTCGCCCAGATGTCGGTCGGATCATGTTCAACCCAGCCTGACTGCGGAAAGTGCTGGGGAAATTCCTCTTGCGCCGTCGCCACGACGCGCATCTGCGCATCAAATAGGATCGCGCGGCTCGACGTTGTGCCTTGGTCGATTGCGAGAATATGGGTCATCCTGGCTCCCTCCGCTGCCCCGACGGGCTGTCTTTCAACCTTCGCTGCGGCCCTTGAAACCGATTGCTACAACGAATTTCTCAGAACTGTCCGAACGCGACGCCGGCGGTTTCACGTTTTCGACCTTGGTAAAGCGCTGTTTGAGCAGTTTCTGCAATTCGGCCTCGGCACCACCGGCCAAGACCTTGGCGACAAAGGTGCCACCCGGCGTCAGCACGTCAAAGGCGAAATACGCAGCAGCTTCACAGAGCGCGATGATCCGGATGTGATCGGTCTGTTTGTGGCCAGAGGCGGACGCGGCCATGTCGGACATGACGACATCGGCAGGACCGCCCAGCCATTCCTTGACCTTTTCATCGGCGTCATCTTCGAGGAAATCCAGCTGGTGAATTTCGGCCCCCGCAATCGGTTCGACCTCTTGCAGATCAACCCCCAGCACCGTGCCACGCGCCTTGCCGCCCTTTTCGCCAAGCGCATTGACCCGCGTCACAGCAATCTGACACCAGCCGCCGGGCGCGCAACCCAGATCGACCACGCGCGCGCCGGGCACGAGAAAGCGGAACTTGTCGTCAAGCTCGGCGATCTTGTAGGCAGCGCGACCGCGAAAACCCTCGGCCTTGGCGCGACGCACATAGGGATCGTTAAGCTGTCGCTGCAGCCAGAGCGTGGAAGAGACCTTGCGCCCTCGCGCGGTTTTGACCTTGACGGTCAGGTCGCGCTGACCGCGACCGCTGGTGTTCTTGATGGGTGGATTTGCCATGGGCCTGATTAGCCTGTCACCCGCAATCGCGCAAGGAGGGTGGGTTGAAACCCACCTTACCCGCGTTTGCGCCGTCCGGCCCCGCCGCGACCGCCACCGCCGCCGCCTTCGGAACCCGGCGCGCGGTTGAAGCGGATCCATTCGCCGCCCGAGGCGTCATTGTCGGTCAGGAAATTCGCGGCGCGGATCGCCTCCATCTCCTTGCCCGGACGCGGCCTGGTCGAACCCAGCCCGGTCAGCCGGCAGAATGTCTCAAGGTCCATATCATCGGGAATGATGATCCCGGCGGCCGCCAGTTCGAGCTTTTTCTCCTCGATCTTGCTCATCGGCACCGGCAGGGCCACCGGATTCATGATGGCAGAGGTCATGCCCGCACACATCGCCATCGGCAAAAAGGCATTGTTGATGCCATGCCGGTTCGGCAGGCCAAAGCTGATGTTGGAGGCACCACAGGTCGTGTTGACGCCCAGTTCCTCGCGCAGACGGCGCACCAGCGCAAAGACCTGCAACCCGGCAGTCCCCATCGCCCCGATCGGCATGACCAGCGGGTCAACCACGATGTCATGCGCCGGAATGCCGAAATCCGCAGCCCGCTGGACGATCTTTTTCGCCACGGCAAAGCGCACTTCGGGGTCCTCGGAAATCCCGGTATCATCGTTGGAGATCGCCACGACCGGCACATTGTATTTCTTGACCAACGGCAGGACCAGTTCCAGCCGCTCTTCCTCGCCCGTCACCGAATTGAGCAGCGGACGCCCCTCACAGGCAGCAAGCCCGGCCTCAAGAGCGCCCGGCACCGATGAATCGATACACAGCGGCACATCGACCAGCGCCTGCACCCGCAGGATCAACTCGCGCATCAGCGGTGGCTCGACAAAGTTATTGTCGGCATAACGCACATCGGTCGCCATCCTGTTGGTAAAGACCGCACCGGAATTGATGTCGAGCATCGTGGCACCGCAGGCCACCTGCGCCAGCGCATCCGCCTCGACCGTGGTAAAATCCCCGGCCTCAAGCTCGGCCGCGAGTTTCTTGCGCCCGGTCGGATTGATCCGCTCGCCAATCACACAGAAAGGTTGGTCAAAACCGATAATCGCGGTTTTCGTTCTGGATTCAACTATAGTACGGGTCATTCTTTATCCTTGCGCGGCAGCAGGCAATCCAGCGGCCCCGCCATGTTCCGTGGCCCATTGGGCGGTTGTCTTGATCCCGCCCAGCGGAAAAAAATGCACTTGCGCGATGCCAAAGCCGGGATTGGCGGCCTTATGCGCAGCAAGTTCGGCCACGACATCGGTCGGTTCGTAGGGCAACAAGAGCTTTGTCACATCCATCGCCCGCTTCTGTAGCACTCGCAGCGACGGGCCGACACCGCAGGCGATGGCGAATTTGATCAGGGTCTGCAGTTTTGCCGGGCCCGCGATGCCGATATGGATCGGCAGGTCGATCCCGTTGGCCTGCAACCGTTTCGCCCAGTCGATCACCGGTGCCGCTTCAAAGCAAAACTGCGTGGCCAGTGCCATCTTCGCATCGGTGCGTTGCGCAAAAGCCTGTTTCCAGCGCAGGGCCTCCATCACGATCCGGTCGGTGCCGTCCAGATCGATATCCTTGTTGCCTTCGGGATGGCCCGCAACATGCAGGCGGGTAAACCCGGCCTTGTCGAAAAACCCGGTTTCCAGCAGTTGCATCGAAGACTCAAAGTCCCCGTAAGGCTGTTTCACGC
>Ga0105053_10005760_pt1 | contig 17460 bp, 2 predicted proteins | sample BON01_FD_78093 | JGI IMG/M metagenome (GOLD analysis project Ga0105053, IMG submission 78093) | Freshwater microbial communities from Lake Bonney liftoff mats and glacier meltwater in Antarctica - BON-01 | ecosystem: Environmental > Aquatic > Freshwater > Ice > Glacier meltwater | place: Lake...
ATATATACATATATATATATATACATATATATATATATATATATATATGTGTGTATATATATAATATATCTGTATCTGTATCTGTATCAGCATCTATATCTAGTCATATCTGTATCTATACATAATATAAGCTTGGTTGCGCGCGGCACCGTGATCTGTGGGGAAGCCCATTGTTTGCTATTTGCGTGTGACAGGGTGTGACAGAGGGGGGTATCCGTACTATGGCATGATGAGGATATGTTTACCCCCTGTGACTGGCTTTTAACACGATGTTGCCATTACCAATATTGTACAGTGCCTGACCCACAAGATGCGGGGTGGCACCATACATTGCGCGAGGTTGTTTGTGCGCGAAATACAGGGGGCGAAATTAAGGAGGCGTTTCGGGTTAATAATAGAATTGACTAGTGCACAATCCCAGATTAAACAAACGAATCTCTTGTAAAGGCCAACCTGGGACCCCAGACCCTCCCCTGGCGACAGCGGTCACGGCCCACCTGCTCCCTTGCGTGAGGATTCAAAAACAAAAGATGTACGTGGGATGCAGGAGAGTTTCCGGGTGATATCGCCGGGGAGGGGACACCTACCTGTGATGAGGCCTGGTGATACCGCTGGGGGAGACTCGCCGCCGTGTGCGTCAGCAGTCGTCGGCGTGGCGACGCGGCACCACCGGAGGGGGTGTGTGATATACCGGAAGGGGGGCGTGCGATACCGGAGGGCGGGACCCATACTCCCGTCAGATCCAGAATTGGACCAAAGGGGAAGATTAACTTCGGGTAAACTCTTAACTCCTAAATAAAACTGTATCTTACCCCAAACTGCGCGGTAGCCCAGCGCGGAAATTACCGCGGAGAAGACATCTCTGAAATACCCCTCGTGGATTCTACGGGGGGGGCACACTCACCGCCGTGTGCGTCAGCAGGCGCGGCGCCTCGTCAGCGCGCGTGGCAAAGAGCCGCGAGTATCCCTGCAGTATGGCCACGTTGGTCCCCATCCGGATCAGCGACGACGTGTCCTCACGCAACAAGGCCCACGGGTCCGCGTGGCGCGAGAGCTGCTGCCAGAGCACGCGCATCGAGCGCTCCTCCTTTGCGATCATAATTTCAAGCGTTCTCGCCGCAGCGCCCGTCCAGCCCTTGCGCACCGCGCCGTGCCGGCCGAGCTTCGTCTTGAGGCGCAGGATGCGCGACTCGGCAATGCCGGCGGCACGCCGGAGCTGCAGCACCTCGTGCTCTGCTGCGCTGCGCTGCGCTGGCAGCAGGAGAGAATTGGCGACGAGGCGGGCATTCATGGCAGCAATCTGCTGCAAACACCGCTCCACCTCGGCTCGCTGCTGCGACACGCGCCAGCGGAGGGCGGATACCCGCTTCTGCTCAAAGGTCGGTTTGAACAGTTCGGCAAATGGCACGTTATCGACGCCCGCCGACCCCCCTGGTTTGTAAGCCTCAGGGAAGAGCTTGGTGAGAACCTTAACGTGCGCCGCGGACGACGGCATCGCCGCACTTACCGCCGCCACAGCCAGCAGACTCAGCCCAAGCGTACGTGCGGCGTGCGTCGGGCACCGCAGACTCAGCCGCGTCCGTGCGGCGTGCGTCGTGCGCCACAGCATGAAACCCAGAGGCCGCCGCCCAGAGCCAGAAAAGTTAGGTTCCGTTTCACTCTTAATTAAGCTTTATTCACAGACGGTTTATATTCACACCCCTTGCACAACAAAATCCTCCCGCGGTATTTGGCTTCTACCTGTCCCAGCTCAAACGGCGTTGGCTGGCGGCCGGGCGGCTCGCTCCGAGCCTCATGGACGACGACGACGACTTCAACGACCCGGCGCGGCACTACAGATTCGTGCTCGAGGCGGCCGCGCGCGCACGAGGCGGGCTCGGCACTGCAGCGCCCTCCGCTCCGCTGGCCGGCCTGAGCACCGACATCCTTTTGGCCATGCCGCGAGCGGCCCTGCCGGCCTCGAGCTCCGCGTCTCGCGTGAACGCTTGGTCCGAAGCACAGGCCGGATACGACGCCGGAGTCCCGCTCGGCGGGCCGCCGCGCGCATCCATCCCGGCGCCTGCGTGGCGCCAGCCAGCGGACGGCGGCGCCGCCGCCGCGGCCGCAGCCCAGGCCCCCGCCTACGCCGCCGCGTCGCAACCGGAGCCGTACACGCCCGAGTCCATCTCGTGCTTCCTGCAAGCGGGGCGACCGTCGATTGTCGACTACGACGCACCGACCAACGTTGGTGCCGCCTCCTATGCGGCGCAGGCGTGCCACGTCTCCGGCTCTGCGGCGCTGGCCGGCCGGCCCAAATCTGCGCCGCGCGCCTCTGCGGTGAAGCCCGCTGCGGTGAAGCCCGCAGTTCCGGCGGCCGAGCCCGTAACCTCCGCCTTTGGCCGCGCGGCCGCGCCGACCAAGCCGAGGGAGCGGCCACCGCCGCAGCCAATCAACGATCGGATGGCACGGCGCGAGTCGCCGCCACCGCCCCGCCGCCCAAAGACGGCGCCCGCCGCCGCTGCTACTCGGCCCTCCGAGCCCTCCGTCTCGGCGTTTGGCGCGTCGGCCGTGCCGCACAGGCCGCGCGCGCCGCCTCCTCTACCACAGCGCGGCATCAGCCCGGAGGAGCGTTTTGCGGCGGCGGCCTTCATCCACCGCAAACGGCTAGCGGCCAAGACCGCGTCTTCTTCTTCTGCCGCCAACCCCGCCGCCGGTGGCTCCGGAGGTGGCGGCGCGGCGCCCCGCCCGCCCACGGTGTGCGGCACGTCCTTCTCTGAGCCGTCGGCGCGCTCGGTGGCTGCTGCGTTGGCGGCTGAGGCTCGGCCGGCGGCGCGGGCGCTGTCAGCTTTGGAGCGGTTGCAGGCGCGCGAGTGGCTCGAGGTTAAAAACGCCCAGCGGGCTGCGGATCGGAGGAGGCAGGAGGCCGAAGAGGAGGCGCGGCAGGCGAGGGTGAAGGAGGACCTGGCGGCGCTGGGCCAGCGGCACGCGCAGGAGCTGGCGAGGAGGCAGGCGGCGGCCCAACAGTCTGCTGCGGCGGCGCGCGCGGCGGCGAGAGCGGACAGAGCAGCGGCCAAGGAGGCGCACAGGAAGGTGACGGAGGAGGCGCGACACGCGGCGGCGGCAGAGCGCACACGAGTGGATGCCGTAGCGGCCGTCCTCCGGAAGCGGGCGGAGGAGGAGGAGGAGGCGATGGCGGAGGAGGCGGAGCGGGCGGCCAACGCCAAGCGGGCGGAAGCGCTGATTCGGAGGATGTTGCAGGAGCAGACCGCAGGGGGGGGAGGGGGCAGTAGGCTGGCTTCGCGTCTGCCGGCGCCGGCGCTGCCGCTGCTGCTCGAGCTCATCGACAGCCTCGAGCAACGCGCTGTTTCCGGCGGCAAACATGAGGACTCTACTGCTGGTGGTGTGTCGCCGTTGCAGGGGTCGCCCAAGCGGAATACCGGTGGGGGCGGCCATGTGTCGTCGCTGGAGCTCTGGGACGAAAGCGACGTGGCGTGTGCGTCGCAGCTGCGCGAGACGGCGGATGCGGTGCGCCGCTCGCTGGGGCGGCCTGCGGCTTCCGAGGAGGAGAAGGGCCCGCGGGGAGCGCGTCGGGGGAAGAGCTTTGACCGTTCGGCTGGCGTGTCCTCTGGCGGGCTGGGAGGAGGCGGGTCCCGCTCTGAGGAAGGAACGGAGGAAGGGGCTCTGGAGAAGAGACACGTGCAGCTGCAGGTCCTTCGGCGGCAGCTCGAGGAGGCCATCTCTACACAGAAAGAGGGCGGCGGGGCGGCCATTCACTCACAGGTGGAGGGCGCTAGGTCAATTACGGTAGGGGAGGAAGGTGGAAGTAGTGCTCCGTGGGCGGCGGCGGCGGCGCGCGCGCGTGCGACGGCGGCTGCCGCGGCGGCAGGCGCGCCCAACGCTCACGAGCTGGGCGGGCTGCTGACGAAACTGGAGGAGGCGCTGGAGCGGAGGGGTACGCTGGCGGAGGCGGAGGCGGCGGCGGAGGCGGCTGAGGAGGCGGCGGCGAAGGAGGCGGCGGTGGAAGGGGTGCGAGGACAGCGAGAGGCTATTCGCAAGGCGGGAGAGGAGGAGGCGACTGAGGAGGGGGGAGGGGGAGAGGAGGAGGCGCTAGACTTGGCGAGCGCGCTCAACTCGCGTCCAACAACTCGCACCTCCTCTGCTGCCACCTCCGACACCTCAGCAGCAGCCGGAGCAGCCGCAGTATCATCATCAGCAGCCGCAGCATCATCATCAGCAGCAGCTTCCCTCTCCACAGCAACAGCAGCCGGCTTCGTCACCACCGCAGCAGCAGCAGCCACTCCCGCAGGCGGCGGCGAGGGCACCGGGGGACCAGCTGGCGCAGCGGCGCGGGAGCCAGCCACGCCCATGCTCGGCGCTCCGACGACGGCGATAACCGACGACGACGAGGAGGAGCCGGATCAGGTTGGTGGCTACCCTGGCACCTTTGGAAGCCTTCGCTTCGACGCCCAGGCACGCGATAGAACCGCCGGCAGCAGCAGCGACGGCGGTTTGGCGCCAACGAGTCCCAGTTTGGGCGGGAACCAGCCCGGTGTTGGCGGGAACCGGCCCGGTGTTGGCGGGAACCGGCCCGGTGTTGGCGGGAACCGGCCCGGTGTTGGCGGGAACCGGCCCAGTGGGCTGGGCGGCAAGAAGACCGAGGAGCTCGCGCGCGAGATGCTGCGCTCCGTTGCGCAGAACGACTCGAGCGAGGAGGACGAGCGCGGCGCTCCGGTCTCGGCGCTGCGGGCCTACGCGGGGCTACCTGCCGCTGGCGCCAGGCAGGGGCTACCTGCCGCCGCCGCTAGGCACGGACAGGCGGCGGCTGCGGCGGGGGCAGAGTCAGCCGGCCTGCGCACGCCCGTGCAGCAGGAACAGCGCGGCGCAAGCGGCGGCGCGGACAGGCGGAGCGAGCAGGCGCTGCTTTTAGACGAGCAGGCGCTGCTTTCAGACGACCAGGCGCTGCTTTTAGACGACTGGGACCCTGACCAGCCGGTCGAGCGGCTGGCGCAGCGGCGGCAGCTCTACCGGCGGCTCCGCAGTGGCGCAGGCGATGGCTCAGCTACCGAGCCACAGAGCGAGACGCCCTCCTCCGCTAACGCCTCGCCGCCCGAAGCTGCTTCCACGGCAACCCTCCCCTCTCGCCTTCCTCTTCTCTCGCTGGTGGTCGTGCCTGAGCCTACCTGCTCGCCAGCCGCCAGCAGCCTGTCTGAGGCGGCGGAGAGAGAGAGGGAGAGAGAGCCAGCTCGCCCAGACCGCGGCGTACATGCCGGCGCCTCCTCCTCCTACGCTGTGGCTCCGGTGGCGGAGGCGTTGGTGGGTGCTTCGGCGGCGTTGCGTGGTGGGGCCGAGTCGGCGCGGCGGCGCGCGGCGCCCGAGGTGCACGCGAAGCGGCAAGTCGAGCTTGCGCAGACGATCGTACGGGTGGAGGAGCGGATGGCCGCGTCGCCATCAGCCAAGTTCGGCGCGGGGGCGATACCGGCGGGGGGTATTGGCGCGCGACAGGCGATACCGGCGGGGGGGCTTGGCGCGGGAGCGGCGATACCAGCTGGAGGCTTCGGCGCGCAACAGGCGATACCGGCGCGGGGCTTTGATGCTGCGCGGGATGAACCTGCTGTTGGTGGTGGTGGTGTGGTGGAGCGTGGCTGCTACCGCAGTGCCGCCGAGGAGGAGGGTTTTGCGATGTTGGACCCGTTCTCGATCGTGGCGGTGTTGGCACGGCAAATGGACTTGGCGGCTGAGCGGGCTGAGGAGGAGGCAGGGGCGGCGAAGCAGGAGGCGCAGAGCGAGAGCAGTTGGATGGTCGAGGCGCAGGCGGCGCGGTCTGAGGCGGCGAGGGAGGCGGCGGCGCTGCAGGCGCCCCAGGCCGACGTCACCTTAGGGCCCCCCACCTTAGGGCCCCCCACCGCAGGGCCCCCCACCGCAGGGCCCCCCACCGTCACCGAAGCCAGCGCTAGTCTAGGCCCATCTCCCACGACGCGTCCGCCCGCCCCACCCATGGCCCCCGCCATGGCCGTGGTTTTTACGTCTACCGTGGAGGCTGCGACAGTGAGTGCGACGGACGAGTTAGATGAGATTTGGACTCCTGCTGGCGGGGTGGCCTTGCCGCCCGCGACTGCTGCCATGGCTGCGATTTCTACTCCTGCTGGGGACGCTGCGACAGTCACGGCGACGGACGAGTTGGCTGCGGTTCGAACTCCTGCTGGCGAGGTGGCCTTGGCGGCGGTGGCGGACGTGGCGGCTACGATGTTGGCTCCTACTGGGGAGGTGGCCTCTACTGAGGACCCCCGCCCGGTGTCGGAGTGGGGGCCCCCTTCGGTATCGCAGGGCCTCCCCTCGGTATCGCGGGAGGTGGCGCCGGCTGCGGCGGCTGCGGACGAGGCGTGGGCGACGATGGATCCTTTGCGCATCGGCGAGGCCGCGGCGGCAGAGTTCCGTTCGATGCGCGAGTCGGCGCGGCGCGCCCTCGCCTCATCAGGAGGCGGCACCTCCTTCGCGCCAGGCGCGTCCTACCACTCTACCGCTATCACCGCAAGCGGAGGTGCAGCACCTTCCGGTATCAACACCTCCTTTTGCGCCTCGGGTGGTGGTGGCGACGAGGCAGACGCGACCTCGCGATACTTTGCGAAGCTGGCCGCTACGGCGGCGTCTCGCTGGCCGGGTGGTGCGGCGCAGGCGGCGGCGGCGGGCCGCCGATCGGCCGATGAGCTGTCGCGGATGCTGCGGACGGAGTTGGACTTGAACGAGAGCCTCGCGGTGACGGAAGGCCAGATTGCGCAGATGCGAGGAAGGCACCTGGCGGAGGCGGCGGACGCGGGGGGGGGAGGAGGAGGAAGCGAAAGGGGAGAAGAGGGTGTAGGGCTTGGTGCGGCCGGCGGCAGGGGAGGCGGAGGAGGCGATGGCGGGGGCAACGGCGGCGGCGGCAGGGGTGGCGGCGGCGGCGATGGCGGCGGCAACGGCTGCGGCAGGGGAATGGCAGGTGGATCCGGAAGTACCAGTGGCGGCGCGTGGCGGGAGAGACAGCGCGCTGAGCTCGAAGCGCTGCAGACCCAGCTGCAGCGGCAGCGGCGCGCGCACGCAGAGCGCTGCGCTGTGCTCGAGGAGCGTCTCGCCGCCGCCAGCGCCGGCTCGCCTGACCCCGCGATGCAACGCGCCGCGCAGCCGCCGCCGCAGTGGCAGCAGCAGCAGTGGCAGCAGCAGCAGTGGCAGCAGCAGCAGCAATGGCAACAGCAACAGTGGCAGCCGCAGCAGCAGCAGCAACAGCAACAGCCACCCTCGCCTCCGCCGCAGCCACCCGTCAGTTTCGTCGATGTCGCCGTGGGCGAGAGCACAGTCGACTCCGGCACCCACCCGCGTTGGGAGCTGCCACCGCTCTCAGCCGCCGACACCGCCGCCGCACCGGCACCGCCAGCCTCCAGCCCGCTCACAACCGCCGTATCATCGCCACGGGGCGCGCCGGGGCTATCCGGCGCTACTCCCGGAACCGCCGCGCCGGCGCCAATCCTGGCGGAGGCTGTACCGGCCGCCCCCGAAGATATGCCCGCCGCCCCGGCCGTGGTGACTGCGACTCCGGCTCCGTCGGCCGGGTGGCCTGCCGCGGCGCCCCCCGGGAGCGGCTTCCGGCTGGTCATCGAGGGCCCCCCTCATGTATCTCTGCACTCGGACGCCCCTGCCGTCTCAGCGTCTGCGTCGGCTGCTGGCCCCAGCACGGGTGCCCCCCCCACCTTAGGGCCCCCCACGTTAGGGTCCCCCATCTTGGGGCCCCCCACCTTAGGGCCCCCCACCTTAGCCCCCCCCACCTTAGGGCCCCCCACCTTAGGGCCCCCTACCTTAGGCCCCCCCACCTCAGGGCCCCCCACCTTAGGGCCCCCCACTGGTGGGGAGGCGCCAGCCTTGGAGCCTGCGAGCGGAGATGCCTCGACCTCCACGCTAAGTGGCGACGCGGCGGCGTTGTATGCAGAGGACGCGCCGCCCTCAGAGGAGCTGGAGCTCACGTACGAGGTGGAGGTGCCGCCGTCGGTCCCGCCGGGCGGCTGCTTCGCCGCCCACGTCGGCGGTGAGCTCCGGCTGGTCCAAGTGCCCGCCGACGCGCCAGCGACTCGTGACGGGCCGTTGCGCCTTGCCGTCCGTGCGTCGCCGCCGCCGCCTCCGCCGCCGCCTCCGCCGCCGCCCGGACTGTGGGTGGTGGAGGTGCCGCCGCACCTGAAAGCGGGGGAGAGCTTCACCGCAAACGTGGGCGGCTCCTTGATGCAGGTGGTAGTGCCGGCCGAGGCCGCGGGCGGCGTGCAGCGTGGTGTGCCTGGGATGCGTCCTGTCGACGCGTCCTCAGGCGAGAGGTCGCGCGCTCGGGCGCGGCATGCCAGCCGGCGCGCGGACGGCGGGCGCGCGAGCCGTAGCCGGCAGCCTGCCGTTGGAAGCAGCACGACGAGCGAGGAGGAGGCGGAGGCGCTCGGCCTATGGGGCGCCTCCTCACTCTCACTCTCCAACGAGTCTTCCGATGTGAACGAGACCAGCGTCGGCGCGGCCTTCCGCCCGCCGCCGCGCGGCAGCGGCACGCTGGTGGCCTGGGCGGGACCGGACGTTTCACAGCAGCATTCACAGCAGGCGGAGGAGAAGGCTCCGTTGAGCGTGGAGCGCGCGCTGCTTGCGCTTCTGCTTGAGGAGCGCGCGGCGGCCGGCGGCGCGTCCACTTCTCTGAGCTCGCAGGTGCTCTCCAATATCACAAACGTGGCGAGACTTTCTTCTGCTCCAGCGTCTTCGGCGGGCGGCCAGGCCTCTGCTTTTGCTGCGGCGGAGGAGGAGCGGAAGATGGAGGCGTGGCGGCGCGAGGACGCGGCGGCCGAGTCACGCGCGGCGGAGGCGTTGCGTACGATTAAGCGCAAGGAGCGTGAGCGGGCAAAGGCGGCGAAGGCAGCGGTGGCGCGGTCGCTAAGGAAGGAGCGTGAGCGGCTCGCGGCCGCGTTCCAAGGACGTGGCCAGGGACGTGTCCTTCCCGAAACTGACTCGTCCGGAGCGGAGGTTTCGGTTGCAGAGGAGGGGGCGACGCAGGCTAGCCTGGCGGGAGAGATGGCCCGCTGCGTGCGCGAGTTCCAGGGAGGTGGCGCCGGGTCTTCCTCCAGCACCCCCTCTGGGACTACGCCAACGACGGGGACGGGGCAACAGCCGGGCGCCGCGCCAGCCACGCAAGAGGCGCCCCCGAGCCCCGGCGCCGCGCTGGCCGGCTCCATGTCCACATGCGTCGCTCAGTGGCAGGGCAAAGAGGACGACGCGGTGGCGCTGGCGGCGCGCGCGGATGTGGCGGCCAAGGTTACGGAGGCGGCAGCACAGGCGGCGGAGGCTGCGGCGCGCGCGGCGCAGCGTGGCGGGCTGGGTACGACTGTGGGCGAGCCGATTGACTCTGGCGGCGGTGGGGGCGCGGGTGGCCAACGGCCGGATGCGGCCGCGACGACGCCGCGTAAGGGGTCTGGGCAGCATGCGGCCAGCCCGCGCACGCCGTTGACGCGCGGCTCGGCGGTGGAGGAAGACATTCCGGAGGAGTCGCTGGACGAGTCGATGGAAGAGGACCTCGGCGCCGACGCGTCGCTCGACACGTCGATCGGGGAGGAGTCCATGCTGGGCCAGAGCCGGCGGTCGAGGGCGGGCTCGCTCTCGGCGTCGATTGCGGAGGAGTCGTTTGCGATGGGTGGGGCGAGCGCGTCGGGCGTGCTGGGGGCGTCGGCCATCGGGGAGGAGTCAATGCTGGGCCAGAGCCGGCGGTCGAGGGTGGGCTCGCTCTCGGCGTCGATTGCGGAGGAGTCGTTTGCGATGGGTGGCGCGAGCGCGTCGGGCGTGCTGGGGGCATCGGCAGCGCTGTCCATGGTGGAAGAGTCTGGGATCGGCGGGGTGGCGTCGGACACGGCCGAGAGCATCACCGCGGAGAGCATCGCCGAGTCCGGGATCGACGAGTCTGGCGTCGTGACCGACGTGGAGACTTTGGACGAGTACGGCGACGCGACGGCGTCGCTGGTGGCGTCGCTCGTCGAGTCGGGCGTGCTGCTCTCCGCTACGGGGGGCTACCTGCTCTCTGGGGGCTCCGAGGTTGCTTCCGAGGTGAGCGCGCCACCGTCGGAGATCGGAGACAAGGGCCGCTACGAGAGCGTGGGCTCGGGCGTTGCCGACGAGAGCATCGACGACGAGGACGACTTCGAGGCGACCAGCTCCGCGACCACGCCGATGGTGTCCGAGTCCATCTCGGAGGAGGTCGGCGCCTCGGGCGGCCAGTCGCGCCAGCGGCGCGTCTCGCTTGGCGCGTCTTCCGTCGCCTCGTTCGCGCCCTCGGAGCTGTTGAGCGATGATGAGGATGAGATGGAGGACCCCCCCGAACTGGCGGCGGAGCGCGCCCGGCTGGCGGGGCTGCGGCTACAGCTCGCCGAGAAGAAAGCTGCGGCGGTGGGCGTGCTGCAGGCTGCGATCGACAGTGAGCGGCTCGCCCGGGCGCGCTCGGCCATGGCGGCGGAGGAGGCGGCTCTCGTGGCGCAGCTCGAGGCTTCCGAGGCCATCATCGCGGCGGGGCGGCGGCGACTCGCGGCGGCGGGGGGCGGCGGTGGTGATATTTGGGGGTCGGCGTCGTCGCTGATGGAGGAAGAGTCGGGGCTCTTGCGTTCCGGCGCCTCGTCGGGTGGCGATGGCGAGTCGATTCGGAGCGAGTCTGGCGCGCTAGGCTCCGGCGCAGAGTCGGACGCGGAGATCGCCGACGAGATTCGGAGCGCGGCGAGCGGTGGTTTGGACGAGAGCGGTGGGATGGAGGAGGATTCTGGGCTGGCAGGAAGAGGCTTCGGTGCGTCGGAGGCTGCGTCGATGCTCGAGTCGATGATGGAGGAGGAGAGCGGGATCGGTGGCGCGTCGGTGAGCGCGTCGATGCTCGAGTCGATGATGGAGGAGAGCGGGATCGGCGGCGCCTCCGGGCCCAACCGCGGCTTGGCCTCGTCGTCCATCGCCACCGCCACGATGGACGCGGCCGGCACCTCGGCCTCCGTGCTGGGCGCCGCCTCGATGCTCAACGAATCCTTCCTCGGCGACTCACTTCCCGCCGACTCCATTGTCTCGACTTTGGCGGGAGTCTCGGCGTCCCAAGCTAGGGTGGCCGAGTCGTTCGCAGCCGAGTCGTTCGCGGCGGCCGAGTCTGTGTCTATGATCGAGTCTGTCTCAGTGATCGAATCGGTCGCGGGGTCCGCCTCGGTGGTCCAGTCTACCAGCGTTACCGACCTCCACCGACAAATGGCCCTGCCGCTCCCCAGCGCGGGTGCACTAGGGGCAGCGTTGCCACATCCGAGCGCGGCGGAGGCGGAGGCGGCGAAGGTGGCGGCGGCGGCGGCGAGCGACCCCGAGGAGGAGATTGAGGAGATTGACGAATCCATCGAGGAGGACGAGTTTGAGGCGGAAGAGGGTAGTGGCCATGCGGCTGCGAGCCCCGGTCGCGCGCAGCCGTTGCCCGCCACCACGGCCGACGTCGGCGTCTCCATGTCGGCAGACGAGTTCAGCTTGATCACCAGCGATGCGCACGCCTCCCTCTCACATTCCCTGCCGCCGCCCAGCACACCCAAGCAGCAGCAGGCGCTGGAGGCCGCCGCCGCCGCCGCAGCATCCACCGCAGGGCCCCCCACCTTAGGGTCCCCCACCTTAGGGCCCCCCACCTTAGGGCCCCCCACCGCCGCCTCCGCCTCCGCCGCCGCCTTGCCACCGCCCACTCCGCCGGCCACTGAGGACGATACCGCTTCTCTGGCGTCTTTGGTGGAAGACGAGTTGGAGGAGATCTTGGATCTGGTGGGGGAGAGTGAAGAAGAGGGCGAGGACGAAAGCGCCGCGGTGCTTTTCGCCCAGGCACAGGCGGTGGCTGTCGACGAGCAGACCGCGCGCCAGGCAGTGGCTGTCGAGGAGCAGACCGCGCGCGCGGCGGCGGACGAAGCGGCGACTAAACGAGCGGCGGTGCAGGCGGCGGCGGTCGAACTGGCGTTGGCCGAGCGTGCGGCAGCAGACAAGGCTGCGGCGGACCGGGCTGCGGTCGAGCTCGCCGCAGCCGCCGCAGCCGCCGCCGAGGCCGCCAACGCGGCCGTTGCGGCCGCCGCCGAGCGTGCCGCTGCGGCGACGCGCGCGGAGCAAAACCGGCAGGCGGACGCGCTGACGGTGGCGCTGTCGCAGGCGCTGATTGAGGATGCGCTCGCGTCGGCGGCGAAGGTCATCAGGGCCAAGGCGCTGCGCTGGTCCGAGGCGCTGCGTGGCTCACCAGAAAAGGCGTTTAATGGTCCTTCCTCCTCCGAGACAGAGCCAGTGCCACGCTCGCCGTTGGGCGCTGCTCCGCTGTCTGATTTGGTACCTGCAGCCCTCCTGGTCGCCCTGGCGAAAGCCGAGGAGGGGGTGGCGGACAGTTCCAGTGGGGGGCAAGTTGAGGAGGAAGAAGAGGCGGTGGTGGTGGTGGAGGAGGAGCACAGCCCCTTTTGGGCTTCGCTGCACCCAGACATCCCAACGCCCGCGACTCCTCGGTCCGTCCCCTCTTCCGTTTCTTCCATGGCGGAACCAGAGGGGGCGGAGCAGCAGCAGGAGGAGGAGGAGGAGGTGATGGCAGAGGAGGAGGAGGAGGAGACTGCGGCGGTGGCGGTGGGCGTGTTCAGTGGCGATGCGAACAACTTGGAGCCGTCGAGCGAGCACAGCACGTCGGCAGCGGACGCGTCCCTGCGCGCGGACCCGGTCACGGACGCCATGCTCGACGGCCTCTTGCTCGAGTTGGGGCGTGAAGTGCTCCAGCGGCGTAGACAGGGCTCGGCGGCGCCGGCGGGCGCGGGGACGGGGACTGCGGGGCTGGCGTCTCTGGAACCGGCGGCGGCGGCGGCGTGGGTGGAGGAGGTGGCAGGGGTGGCGAAGGCGGGGGTGAAAAGGGCGGGGGTGGCGAGGGCGGCGGCGTCCAGGGTGGTGGCGGAGGCGGCGGCGGCGGCGAGGGTAGAGGAAATGGCGGGGGTAGCAATGGCGGCCGCGATGGTGGCGCCGCAGTCGCCGCTCTTGCACGCCGCACACGCCCCGCAGCCTCTAACCTTGATCAGCATCGCCGCGGTCGCCTCTGGCCTCTCGCCCTCGTCGTCGCCAAAGTCGCCGCAGTCGCCAGTCACCCCGACGCGCTCCGCCCCGCAAACTTACTCTGCGCAGCTCGCGCCGCCCAAGCTTCCGCCCGCCGCCGCACCGCTCGCGCCTCTCGCGCCCCTCGCGCCGCCACCGCCCACCGCCGTGCCTAGCTCTGCCGCGGGGCTGCCCCTCCTCGCCCCCGTAGCCCTCAAGAGCCTCGGCGTCGTAGGTGGCGCGAACGGGAGCATCGCCTCACCCGCGCCTTTGGGAAGCCTTCGCTGCGACTGGCGTGCCAACACCGCTGCCGGGACTGCCCCGCTCGCGGTGCCGTCTGGGGCGGGAGCCGCCGAGTTGTTTGCGCAGTCGTTGCGGTCTGAGGCGATTCGGCTCGGCGAAGGCGGCCCACAGATCTCCGAGGCGGCCTTGGCGTCGGCACTCGCCGCCCTCGTTGCGTCCGAGGCGGCTGTCCCGCTCTCGGTGGCGGCGGCCGACGCCGGCGGCGTGGGTGGCGCGGCGGCGCGCCACATACGCTCGTGGGCGCGTCTGGTTTGGTCGGCGTGCAACGAGGCGGCGCGACGCGGCTTGGAGCACGAGGCGGCCTCCATCGCGCAGACGCGGCCGCAGGTGCTAGTCGCGCGGAGGCAGGGGGAAGCGCACTCGCGCGCGCTGCGCCAGCTGAGTAAGACGGACGCCAAGGGCGGCGGCGCGTCGGGAGGCGTGCCGCTGGGCGAGGCGGCGCAGCGCGTGATGGCCGATCGCGACGTGGGTGAGCTGCAGGAGTACGCCGACGCGCGGCGCGGCGCCGAGGAGCGCGCGGTGCACGGCGCGGTGGCCGACACCATCCTCGCGCGGCTCGTTCGCGAGCTCGTCGGCGAGATGCGGGGGGGGGGGGTCGCCTCGTGAGCTAGAGGCGTGCACGTATAGGTTAGAGGTAAGGCCATGTGTGTATAGTATATGTGGCAGTAGGGAGGTATTGGGCCTCGGGGCTCTGTGTGGTAGTGTCCGCCGTTGCTATCTCTTCTGTATGTGAGTGCATATGTTAACCCGAGGGGGCTGTCTGCTGTCTGATTTATTTATTGAAGATTGAAGAGTGTTTTTTTGCGGCGGGGCAACAATAAACAAGAGCAAACGAAAGATGTGAAGTTTTGTATGTGTGCTCGAACAAGGATAGCTCCTACCTTAACCTTTAAAATATGAAGCCTTTACCTTTATTGAGAGACGCACATACGATATAATGTATCGTGAAATCGAGTGAGTACGTGAGTACCGCAGTAGTACTGGGCTATAAGGTAAGTGGTAAGTGTGTACGAGTACCGCTTTTATTTATTATGTTCCGCGGCCAACGAGACAATAAATTACCCGGGTTATTATTTATATTACATATAATATATTCTATTCTAACTTATGTAAAGTGAGTATACTTCTCGCTACGTTACTGTACGAGTGCTCGAGTGCTGCTATACTCATGAGTGAGCATGATATATACCTCATAATTAATGCGTGATCATGACCTGTGATATAGCCGATAATGACACCTACACCTATATGACAGACGTGAGTTAGTACTACGTGAGAGAGACATGCTTCTCTCTATACTGCTGTGTATGTACTGTTAGCTCTAGTAGAGGCTCTAGCTAGGTCTGTGTCTGTGGGCTCTACCGGAAAAAAAAAAGCCAAGAGACTATTTTATACATATAATAACACTATGACTATGTTGATGTGCTATCTACATGTATATTTATGTGGAATGACACTGTGTGGACTCTCTTATTATATTATTATTATATTATTTGTTTCATATTATATATTAATGTTAATGATTATGCTGGTGCTAGATGGTGGATGTGCTCGAATAATGGACAATTAATTGGAGCATAGGCAAAAAAAGTGTCGCGTACATCTGTTTTATAACCCGAGGGTAGTAGTGTAGTAGTGTCGATCCGGCGCAGTCGCTCTCCCCTCTCCCCGACGTGAGCGAGCCCGGTGTGTGTAGCGTTGCGTTGCCAGTACCCCGTATACTATTTATAGCTCCTCATACACCAATAAACGCACACCACTCACACACACGAGGAGAGGCTTATAACCTGTTAACTATAGCGCCCCTTCCCTTGTGTGCTCTCGCTCGTCTCAGTAAGTAGTCGAGAGCGACACATCGGAGCCGAGGCCGGGAGCGGGAGAGGTCGCGTGACGTGTGTAGGTGTGTGATCGGGTCTCATAACTATATAACCCGGCACAAGAGTGAGAGACAGAGTTAACCCCACACTTGACCCCCTTCTGTGACTGTGTAAGTGTCCGTGTCTGTGACTCACCACACACGTAAACCGTAGTGTCAACACACGCATCACGCACGGCCCTGCCCGGCATCAAGCAAGTATAAAACTACGAAGAAACTACAGGCCGTCGATGACGGATGACGGGCTACGACTCCGCCGTCCCGACGTTGCGATCACCTCCTCGCTCACGCGCACGGGCACGGGGTTAACCGTAGTAAAACGGTCGACACAAATATATCGTGACCTATAATAGCCTATAAGAATGAGCTAAATGCTAGTTTATATATCATCGTTGATATTGATATGCAGAACACGGTACCAGACCCCAGTCGTATTTTGTGCTGGTTGTGTGACGCCCGTCGATCGCGTGCGTGTGCTTGTTGTTATACGTGCATATGCATGCATGTTTGTACATATATGATATATGCGCATGGCGCATGCTGAATGCTTCGTTGATCCTAGCCTAGCTTACTAGCTACGCATACTATGTAGTACACGTATATCTATGATATGCATATCGCGTTACAGTATGAATGATATGCGCATGCATATATCAGCTCGGGACTGAACGTGAACGTGCTCCATGGAGATAGATATACCGGCCGCGAGTTTCAACACACTACACCATAAGCCATGCAATTGGCCAAGTGTGCTGCCGTGCCCCCGCTGTGAACGCGCCCGCCGACACCCGGCGGCAGCCTCGCTCGCCGCTCGCCCGTCAGGGCCCCAGTTTCACCAGAACACCCCCATAAGCCACACGATTGGCCAACTATACACGATTGGCCAACTATGCTGCCGTGCCCCCCCCCCCGGTCACACGCCCGCCGACACCCGCCGGCGGCCTCGCCGCTCGCTACAGTAGTCAGCGGCCCGGGTTAACCCCGACCCTGAACTTTAGCCTTGAAACAATGTCCTATCCGCAACGTTTTCTAATGAAACTACAAAAAGCGGGTCGAGCTAACTAGAAAGCTCAAAATAGACCCCAGGTCGGCATCACGCGCCCGCCGACACTCGCCGGCGGCCTCGCCGCTCGCTAGTCAGCGGCCCGCGCACAAAGTGATGCCACATGACGTTTGCGAAGCGGACGCTATTGAAGATCCAGAAGCAGCCCCAGACCGCAGGCAGGGTGCGCGGCGCGAGCTGGAGGGCGACGAGCAGCGCAGAGGTGGCAACCACCTAGAAATACAGAGCGTCATCAGCTGAGTATACATGTCTCAGATGGGGTGAACCCACGCTCTTTCTTTCTAGGTGGTAGCTTTAGGGTTAGGGTTTACCGCACATAGAAATACAGAGCGTCATCAGGTGAGTATAAATGTCTCATACGAGGTGAACCCACGCTCTTTCTTTCTAGGTGGTGGCTTTAGGGTTAGGGGTTACCCCACCTAGACAGAAAGAGTGTGATCAGCTTAGTATGACCGCAGGCAGGGTGCGCGGCGCGAGCTGGAGAGCGACGAGCAACGCAGAGGTAGCAACCACCTAGACAAAAGCGGCCGTAGCATCCAAGGTAAGAGGGGGACCGATCGACCTCTCTTGATTTCAGATAGATAGATAAGCAGATAGCTAGGTGGAACCATAGAATAGGTATATAGATAGCTAGGTAGAAAGATCGATAGGTGTATAGACATAACTCTCCTCGGGCGCAGCACGAGACGAAACTGAAACAACCACGGGCATGCAAGGTAAGGGGAACCGATCGACCTCTCTCTTTCTCTCGGATAGATAGCTAGATAGATAGCTAGGTAGAACGATAGATAGGTATATAGAGAGCTAGGTAGAAAGATAGATAGCTGTATAGACAGAACGCTCCTCCGGGTTAACCCCAGCGCAGAGGTGGCAACCACCTGCCGTAGTTGGCTGCAAGATACATTGAAAAGAAAACTCGTTGATATCGCGTGGAATCGGCGATTTTTATATTTACCCGGCGCGTGCTCGCCTTTTTTCGGGTAACCCCGGCAAAAAAATTAATCAACCCGATTTTTTATATCCGGAGCGCCTGTTTTGATCAATCATCGGGTCAACCTCAGGTGAATCCGGGGAAACAGGAAGGGGGGGGGGACGCGAAAAAATAAAAAAAAAATCGGCGAGTTTTCTTTTCGAGGTATGTTGCAGCCAACGACGG
>Ga0105053_10005784_pt1 | contig 17404 bp, 11 predicted proteins | sample BON01_FD_78093 | JGI IMG/M metagenome (GOLD analysis project Ga0105053, IMG submission 78093) | Freshwater microbial communities from Lake Bonney liftoff mats and glacier meltwater in Antarctica - BON-01 | ecosystem: Environmental > Aquatic > Freshwater > Ice > Glacier meltwater | place: Lake...
ATATATATATATATATATGTGTGTATATATATATATATATGTCTATATGTATATATACATATGTATATACGCCTGGAGATGAATTTTGTTACAGTGAAAATCTTCACGACAGAGCGCGTTCCAGATATTTGTATCATGCACGGTTAATGGAATCGGGAAACGTTGTCGAATTACTCTATGCACACTGGCCACGTGTTTCTGAATTTAGCAAACGTGTCTGAAATGGACACGCCTAGTTTCAGGCCCAAAGCATAACAGGGGTTATATGGAGTCGTGGATATATATATATATGACAAAGTCTTTGCCTGCACGTAGAAACTCAAAATAAATTGTATGTGTATGTATATTACACACACACACGCATGCACACGCACACGCAAAATCATATATATAAATGTGAAGACAAGAGAGCTGGCGCTCGCCCGCACCCAGACCCTCCAGAAGTGTATCCAATACAGCAGTGAATATGTGTATGAATTTGTGTGTGTGCGCGTGTGTAATTATGTGCATGCGTGTACTTGTGTGTATCAGCGTGCGTGTATATTTTCATGTTCGTGCGTGCGCTCTTTGAGACAAATAAACGTGCACGTTCCTGTGCTCAGACAGTTCTGGAGCGTCACACATGTTGACAAACACACACACATACACACATGAATACACATTGACTTACATACTCTCGTGCGTGAGAGCTTCCACATGCGAGCACAGATGAACGCAGATTTGGCAACACAGAGTAAGAGAATAGCAGACAAAGAGGAAAAGAGGATGGAAGACTTTTATCCGCGCGAAGATTTCGGACCTAGCTCGCCCTGGCCTTCTTCTGCAAGCGACAGTGCCTCTGCGATCATTTCTTCAGGAAATTCCAAATTCACACATTCTCCCCCCCCCCTCTCCACACCCCCAACTTGAACGTCGTCATCATCCTCTATGACCATCCCACCGTCCCGTTTCCCTGAATCGTCCACGTGTCGTCTATCGGCACCTCCTCCAACTCCCCTGTGCCCCCCCCCGGCGCCTGGAACGTGAGTCCTCGCGGGATATCCGCGTGGTATAGCCCGGCAGCTACCAAGAGTAACAAGCGCGACCATGGCGAAAGCGGCCAGTGTCGTCCACTTGCGGCGGCAGGCCGAAGATGCTGTGGGAATGTGCTTGTGTGAACAAAGTACAGGATCGCAGATACTAATGCCACGTGTAACATGACATCATCAAAAACATGAAAATGAGCACGCCAGACACAAAGAAGCTCGTGTATACGCACCATGCCGCACAGGCATTGTCTCTATCCCCCAGCCCTTCTCCCTGATCTATATATATGTCAGTGTCAACTGCATATTGCCATTCCAATGGCGGGAAATAGAAGAAAACAAAGGTCTTCTCACGAACCCCATTAAATCAATCTATTTCTGATGAAAATCAAACAAATCCAAAGCATGGCATGGCAGAAAGCCGAGTCTGCTTCTCGCCAATCTGTGGTGAGTCTGGCTGGCTGGACGTGCGCACATGTGCCTGTGCACAGTACTCCTTGAGCCGCGCGCATTTTCCATCGTGTTTCCTTACTTGTGCGGTGAGCGCAGAGTTTGTCTGGAATCAAATCAGAATGTGGGTTCGCGATGATTGTTGCGCTTGCCCTGTCCAATGCGCCGCTTGACCTTTAGAGAGAAACCCAACACATGCCCGCCTGTTGTCAGGCTTTGCTGGGAATCGCTGATCAACGTCTCTTCTTGTTGTTTGCAGGTTGACTTTGACGTGACGCGGCCTGATCGACGCAGCCATCCTCGACTCTTTGTACGCCATCGTCGTGTCTTCCTCTTCACTTTCAGGGCAACAAAACAAAAAGCCCACATTCTGTTGCAGGAGGCTGGATCTCTTCTGCAAAACCTAGACTATTTAATATTCATATTTCACCATGCAGATCAGAGGCCGACGCTGAGAGGTGTGGTTTCTTTTTTTATTTTACTGCTAACAGCACGAACCTCACTACACCTTTTCTTCCACTTGCAGATCAGGTGGTCGTACTGGCATGCAGAAGTTATATTCTGCGCAACACACACTTCCACGACTGCGTTTTTGGTGCAGTGAAAGTTTTACTTCCTGTTTGTGTTAAAGCTGCTGGCATTGTAGGGTCGGAATCGATGTGACACTATTTCGTGCGGTGTTTCTGCTAGGTCAACTGGATTTCCCGCACATGCATAAACCTGTGCGCACTTTTTCAATTGCCTGCACCATCTCATGCAAAAACGTTAATCTATCAAATTCTTTCGAATTGTGAACTGGCTCCGTGCAACCCATATTTCTCCCTGGGCCAGAGCTTTGAATTCAAGTGTATTGCACTGCAGAACCACCAGACGATTACCTGCTGCAGATGGTGTTGTTCACTTTATCAAATTACCAGGTCTGAAACAGGAGTACATCAAATGATACCTATGCAGGTGACGGTGCGAACTACAGGCGCTTTTCTCACTCTTGTTCATTGATATTGTAATTCTTGTAACTTATTTTACCTAACTCCTGGCGGGCCTTGTGTCAATGGTCACTGCCAATGTACTTCATGTTATGTATACCTAAGTGTTGGGTTCTTGTCAAAGATTTGTGCGTCGCTTGTTGTCAAATTTTCATTTTCGTTTCAGCGGACCCGTTTTCAATCTCAACGGCCAGAATATGCATACTCCTGTGTAAGTAACTAACGGTGGACCTCCTGTCAATGATCACTGCATGTATTCGTCGCAATTGGATAGACATTGGGTTCAAGTCAAGTGTTCCGTCTTCTGTATGGGTTTTTATTCCATCATCATACGCCGCTTTCGCCGAAATATCAAAAGATGCCGTGTGTAACGCAGTCAATTTTCTTCAATTTGGGCATTTTTGGATAATATTGAACGCCTCATCAATACAACTTTTGGCAACATATCGCCTCACTCAATCTACTGTGCAATAACGTGTTCGGTCGCCATTATTCTCTGTTATAACACATCGTCAACAACTTTCGCTTATTGGTTTGAACTGCTGGGCAGGTGATTCTCAGATTTTTTGAGTGTCTTTCGGTGTATTTAGTACAATAATTTATTCTCATTGTGAGGTAGCGGACAGCGCCAACTTGTTAGTAATTGTAATGTATGTTTGTTATTATTTGTAATGTGTTTGTAAGACTCACGCACTCTGAGAAAGTGCATAAATTTGATGATCTCGAGACTCAGCTCAGCGCCTGCGTACTCCGCTCTTCGGTATATAAATTTTGAACACAATTCACAATAATATCTACAAATCAAAATATTTACACTAACAGACATGCGACATTGAAACATTTTTATTTTTGTCACAAATGTCGCAATGTGTGTCGGCAAGTTTATGTTTTCTCAACATGGCATATATTTCTAACTTGCCATACATGTGTGTAGCCTGATGGTATGTATTAGTTCATACCTATTGCATTCGTGACACGTAACATTACAAGACTTCTTTTCATGCACTTGGAAACATGTTAGTAAGTCCATATTTCTTTTAATATTTAATGTATGTACCTTGACGTATGTATATGTAATCATAAACTTATGTAAGAACATATAGAAACATGTCACTCATTTTTGTTTTGGTTTATTCACAGTATGTATCTTTTTTTTTCAAAATACATACGTGGTATATTCAGTCTGTATTGTCTATGTCATTACACACGTCTCTTTGTATTTTTTATTCGTTGTCTCTTTTCTTGTATTGTTTCCTCACTCTCTACCTCTGATTTCTAAATATAAGTAACATTTCCACAGACACGAGAGATGAACATCTCGCAAAATACAAATACAAATAAGCGTGGTATGTTTTTGAAAGTGTGTTTTGTGTGTTTTCCACTCACGCACTCAGGAACAGCGCGGTATGTTGAAAGCGAGGTCCTCAACAGTCTACTCTGACATACTTCGGTATTTACACTGACACACATGCTTTCCTGATTTACACGACTGATATCCCATTTATATGTATGACAGTGCTCGTCTACGACACGCTATATTTATCACACGATTCACGTGACATGCTTTTTTCATATCCATTTGGCTTTTTTACACGATAGTTGGTCTCGTGTATATGAAATTGTCATCAAAAATTTATGTAAAGGTCTGATCATGTCTCCTTAAATGTTCGAAAAGACACACGTTGATATTCTCAGAGTGAACAAAACACACAGTAATATTCACATACCTGACACAGTTTGTCTCGTTCACATGTGTGACACTGTTCGGATTATCTCATTTATATGAGTACTAACACACTTGTTATTCACTCAGGTCAAAAAATTTGTGTAGGACAATACTTTTATACACATGTATTTATACATGATCTATATCATGTAGAATACTATACATAAATGTATATTTAGTTCAGAATATGTCTATCAAGTCAATTACTGACGCGCGCGTTAGCAGCGGGCTTACGAGCATTGGAATTTGCCTTTCTTTGTATTGTTTCAATTGTGTTCTCTTTTTGAGTCTTTCCGCTTCTGTCGGTGTTTTAATGTTTCTATTGTAACAAGTCACACATCCATAGAAAGGAGCGAGGAGTCGGAGTTGAGCACATGTAATCGTAAAATATTTTTGGAAGTATATTTTCTGTGTGTGTATGTTTGACGTACTCAGGAAGAGCGTGGTAGAATAAACGTGAAGATCTCGAGAGTCAGCGCTCGCATACTTCGGTATTGAATCTGTGACATACATACATCTTGATTGTCTAAGTAGATTGTTTCAATGTGTTAGCGTCTGTGTTCTTTCTAAGTATTTTACAAATTACCCCACCCTTCCCAAGCTCATTATTTCATTTTGTAAATATATATACACACATACCACGTATAATATATATACATGCAAAATATGGATGTAGTACATGAAATGTAGGGACAGAGATTCTAAATTCTGATGATTTCGTATCCATATATCTGATTGTGTGAATTCAGATTTTATTATTCCATTCTTGTGTGTGATAATAAAATCATGTTGGTTTCCTGATATTCATTTTTTGTTTCTGTATTTATTGTACTGATGTTTTTTGTGCGTGTATAGAGAACGCACCTAATACCATTTTTTTATGTACATACAATCACATGTATCTTCTGAGGGTGATGCACTTTGGGACAGGGTACATTCATTCATGTTTTTTTGTTTTGACGCCGATTCATGTGTGTGACATGAGGGTTCATTTTTTTACATTCTTATTTGGGATTCACACATTTACTGACTCGTGTTTCTACGCGACAGGACTCTTCTATATACGTGACACTACAATATTTATTCATGTTAATGATTTTTTTTGCTTTTCTGTGTTGTTCTGTATCCATACCTGTATATGCGTATGTGTACAGAGAAAGCGTGTACAGGCCCATTTATATACTGTGTGTATAATCATTTAGAAACGTGAATCTTTCATACATGTTCCACTTTATCATTGATATAATCAAAATCAAGATGATATTCTTATATGCGTTTCTGTATTATCTTCAATCAGTATTTAAAATTTTGTATACAGAAAGAGAGATTGGATGTGTGACGAAATACATATATTCATGTGTGTACTCATGACACAATCATTCATATCTGTGACATCAGGGTTCATGTATACGTTCTTATTTTGTACACTACATATTCACTCACAGATTCTTGTGTATGGTCTCTCCCATAGATTTGACACTCATTCATATGTTCAAGATGACAATTATTTACAGTTCTGTATGATCTAGTACTCTTACTTATGATTGTGTGTAAATGTAGGGTTTGTTGAGTCATTCTTGTGTGTAATATGACTCGATCATATGGGTTGTAAGATAATTAATAGATTTTTTTCATTCTATAATGTTGAATTGAAATTTATGTACGTGTACATTCATGAATCATCATGTCACACATATAATTGAATGAGTCACAAAAATACATATCAATATATTCCTTTTTAGGACAGACCACCACATGTACTAAATCTTTTTTGAGTGTGGTATATCTGGCGAGAGAAAATGTGTCACATCCGATTATTTACCTGTATGTGTCAACAAGTTTTTACATATGTGTGACATGATGATTCATAATACATTCTTATTTAGGACATGACACATGCGCGTACTCACTCATTCTTCAGCGTGACAGGTCTCTTCCTGACATGTGACATTATATCACTTATTTGTGGTAGATGATACTCATTACGTTTGTGTATGATTCTGAATCCATACCTGTATATGTGTATATATAGAGAAAAGTGTGTACATATCTAATCATTTAATTGTATGGTTTTGTTTAGTGAGAACTAGAAACGCGTACATGTATACAAATCATCATTAACACTTGTGACAAATACATCCATTCTGATACAAAACATCATTATTACTTGTGACAAAGGACATTCATTCACGTGTATGAGACGCAATCTTACATATTTTTGACATGATGTTTAAGGTACCCTCATATTCATACACGATACATTTATCAACTCTATCTTGTGTGTGACAAAACGTTTTCTCACTAGTGACAATTTAATTTTTATACGTCATGGATGATAGGTATTCACCTTTCTGTATGATAGTATATTCATACCTATTTGTGTGTGTGTGTGTATATAGAGTGAAAGCGTGTACATTCATATTTATGTACATAGATGTTTACATATGTAAATTGATTGAGGGATAGAAACGACGTATTGATGGTAAGAGACTTGTATAAACTTATTTTGGCGTGTGAGAGTACTCTTTCGTACATTCATCAACGAATCATGCGTATGTATTGTATGGTATTTTGGACGTTTCTGTAATACATTTTACCATACCTATTTATGTGTGTATAGATAGAGACAGCGTATATACACCAATTCATGTACATTTCTGGGGTTTTGTCTATATTTAGGAAGAGACAGAAACATTCATATGTATGACAATCCATCATTTAAATTGGTGTAGTGAGATATTTATTCGTATGTATGACGTGACGCATTCATCCATATGTGTGACAGAATGTTTGATATTTGGATTCATATATGTGTGGTAGGACACATGTATTAATTCATTCTCATGTGGGTAAGAAGTCTTTCATATACGTGAGTCAGACGTTTGACAATGAATCCTCCTCCATACGTGTGAAGTGACTCAATATGTCTTTACGTTTCTGTATTATATTTTGTACCCACCCCTAAGTATGTGTATGTATAGAAAGAGAATGTACACATTCATATTTGTATACCTAGGTGTGTACATGTATATTTATGAGAGCGAATTGACCAATGTATTCCATAAATTATTGATGAGTTCATTCTTATGTATGACAGGACTCTTTTACACAGGCGGAGACGTTTCTGTATTATACTGTATTCGTACCTATGTATTTGTATATATAGGATGAAGGCGTGCACATTCCTAGTTGTGTAAATATGATGATAATTGCTTTTCTTATCACTCTTGGAGAAATAATGTAGTAATTGCGTTTGGAAGTCTCTCGTCTTTTCTTACCTAACTTCAATGAGTGGCGTTGTTTGCGTTGTTTGTTCTTTTTCCAGATGATGGAAAACTGAAAAACATTCATGTTGATCTAGCGTTATTAGTATGAGGTCCTGTCCTCCTCAGTATGTGTATACACATCTATATGTAGAGACAGAGAGATTTATTAATTCATTTTTGTGTGTGATAGGAATCTCGCATATGTGTCACATGATACAGTGTCACATGATACATACTTTTCCGTATTACATTATGTTGTACCCATCCAAATATACTTGTGTAAAGAAAGAGAACGTATATAGTACTATTTATGTATGTATTCACACACACGTGTATATTTAGAGGGTGATGGACTCTGACATGAAACACTCGTTCAAGTATATTCTTTTGATACCTCTCGTTCATGTGTGTGACATGGTGGTTGACATACACATTTAGATTGAGAGAGATGAATTGTCTATGTATTCATTCGAGCAAATAGAGTTTCAAGCAAAGCTACTAAACTATTTCTTAGGAAGCAATAAAAGCAACTTCAATCAATCATGTGGGACAGGACTCGTCATATTTCTGACTTGTTGTTGGATTACATTTATGTATCATGTCACATTTTGACCTAACGTATGTACGTGTAAAGAAAAGAGGGAGAAAACGCACACATTCCTATTTGTATATGTACATGGAAGCATTTATATTGACAGAGAGATGGATTTTTGGACATTTCACTTATTCATATGTATTATTGACAGGACTCTTCTTCACTCATGGAACTGTATGTTTCGACACTACATGATTCATACGTGAAAGATTTTACTTTATTTTTTTCCTGTATGATTTTGTATCCATATCTCTGATTGTGTAAATACAGGATTTATTGACTCTTTCTTGTGTGTGATGGGACTCCGTCACATGGGTTACATGATATTCATTTACGTTTCTGTATTTTATTAAGATGTACCTATGTTTTCATTTGTGTATATAAAAAGACAGAACGTATTCATTCCTATTTATCTACATATATAAATGTACATGTATGTTCAGAGGAAGATGGAATTGGTGACATGACACATTTATTCAGACGTATTTTTTCGACGCATTCATTCATACATGTGACATGATGTTGGATATATACGTTCGTATTTATTGTATGACACACACATTGACTGATTCTCATGTGGGGTAGGAGTTTTTCATACATGTGACTCAGACGTGTGACAATGAATCATTTATACCTGTTCAATCACTCAAATGTGTAATTGCGTTTCTGTATTATATTGTACCCACACCTGTGCATGTGTATATACACAGAATGAATATGTACATTCATATGTACATACATGTAGGTATGCGCATGTATATCTAGAGCGAGATAGAAATAATACATATATATGTATATCTAGAGCGAGATAGAAATCATACACATATGGTATGACACATTGATGACCTCATTCTCATGTGTGACTGGACTCTTATCATACATGTGACAGAAAAGATCATTTGTTAAGATGATGTTTGTAGATGTTTCTGTCTTATGTTGTGTCCATACCTATGTATTTTTGTACATTTGGGGTGAAAGTCTGGACATTCCCTTTTGTGGACACATATGAAACACGACTATATATAGAGGGAGGAATGATTCTATCATGTGTTATACATGATACATACACAAACGTGTATATTTAGAGGGAGATAGAATTTGACATGACACACTTGTTTATATATGATTGTGTGACGCATTCGTTCACGTGTGTGACAAAGTGGTTGACACACACATTTACATTTAAAGAGAGATGGATTGTCTATGTATTCACAATTGGGACAGGACTCTTCATATTTCTGGCCTGATCTTTGATGGCCTGTGTGTATCATATCATGTTTTTATCTGACGTATGTACGGGTAAAAAGGGAGAAGATGTACACATTCTTATTTATACATGTACATGGACGCATTTATATTGACAGATCCATGGATTTTGTGATATGATACACTTAATCACATGTATTTTACTGACGCATTTATTCACACTTGTGACGTGATGGTCCATGTATACATTCCTAATACAGACATATTCAGAAGGACATGCAATTTTGTGACAAGACACATTCATCTAATTATTCGTCAGTATTTTTTGTTACGTAGTCATTCGTATGTGTGTGACATGATGGTTCATGAATACATTCTCATTGAGGACATGACACATTCACTGACTCACTCACTCTTCAGCGTGATAGATTTCATTCTTACATGAGACACAGTATCACTCATTTGTGGTAAAGGTACTCATCTACGTGTTCTTTCATATTCATGTACATGTATTTACGCGTACGTACATTTATTGAAAAATAGAAAAGACGTATTGATGGTATATACATGTATGTACTCATTTTTGTGTGTGAGAGGACTCTTTCGTACATTTATCAATGAATCGTTTACATGCTTTGGATGATATTTATTGACGTTTCTACAATATATTGTTATCATACCTATTTATGTGTATGTAGACGGAGACATTGTGTCACACCAATTCACATATGTTTATGTGTACATATCTATATTTAGGAAAAGATAGAAATATTCATGTGTATGACAATCCATCATATACATTGGTGGTATGAGATATTTATTCGAATGTATGACGTGACGCATTTATCCACGTTTGTGACAGAATGTTTGATATCTACATTCACCTTGATGGTAGGACACATGTATTAATTCATTTACAAGTGGGGTAGAAGTCTTTCATACATGTGAGTTTCATATATGTGAATTAGACGTGTGACACTGAATCCTCCATGCGTTTGAAATGACTCAGATGTGTATTCACGTTTCTGTATTACAGTGTACCCACACGTAAGTATGTGTAGAATGTGCGCATTCATATTTACTCACATGTGTATTTACGTTTCTGTATTACATTTCACACACACCTGAGTGTGGACATATAGAGAGAGAATGTGTACATTAATATTTACACGCAGAATTACACACGTATGTTTAGAGATGGATAGAAACGACCCACATATGACATGATAAATTGATTAGTTCATCCTTGTGCGTGACAGGACTCTTCCATACAGGTGTAGAATTTTCTGTATTATATTCATACCTGTGTATTTACATATGTATGACGAAGGAGTACACATTCCTTTTTGTGTACATATGTGTAGAGATAGATAGATTTATTAATTCATTCTTGTGTGTGATAGGAATCTCTCATATCTGTCACATGATACAGTGTCACATGATACATACTTTTCCGTATTATATTGTACCCATCCAAATATACTTCAATAAAGAAAGAGAACGTACATGACTATTTATTCATGTATGTACACACACGTGTATATTTAGAGGGAGATGGACTCTGACATGAAACACTCGTTCAAGTATATTCTTGTGACGCATTTGTTCATGTGTGTGACATGGTGGTTCACATGTTCATTTAGATTGAGAGAGATATGAATTGTCTTTGTATTCACATGTGGGACAGGACTCTTCATATTTCTGACTTGATCTTTGATTACGTTTATTTATCATATCACGTTTTGACCTAACGTATGTACGTGTAAAGAGGGAGAAAACGTACACATTACTATTTATACATTTACACATTTATATTGACAGAGAGATGGACTTCTGGACATTACGTACTCATTCATATGTATTATCGTGACACATTCATTCGTACGTGTGGTGTGATTTTTCATGTATATTTCGGACATGCCCCATTCACTGATTCAATCTTATGTGACAATACTCTTCCTTACACATGACACTGTATGGTTCATACGTGAAAGATGACACATATTTGCGTTTCTGTATGATGTATCTATATCTCTTATTCTAGAAAGACAGGGTTTATTGACTCATTCTTGTGTTTGATGGGACTCGATTACACGGGATACATGATATTCATTTACGTTTCTGTATTATATTAAAATGTACCTACATTTTCCTTCTTATATAAAGAAAGAGAGTTCGTACTCATTCCTATTTCTTCATGTCTATACACATGTATATTCAGAGGAAGATAAAATTCGTGACATGACACATCCATTCAAACGTATTTTTTGGACGGATTCATTCATATACGTGACATGATGTTATATATTTGACATGATGTTTGATATATACGTATATTTTCCCTTATGACACGTGTATTGACTGATTCTCATGTGGGGTAGATGTCTTTCATACATGTGAGTCAGACGTGTGACAACGAATCATTTATACTTATTCAATCACTCAAATGTGTAATTGCGTTTCTGTATTATATTGTACCCACACCGGAACATGTTCATATACAGAGAGAGAATGTGTACATTCATATTTACGTACATACATACATGTAGACATGGACATGTATATTTAGAGAGAGATAGAAATAATACTCATATTTGGTATGACAAATTGATGAGACCATTCTTACGTGTGACAGGACTCTATCATACATGTGATGTGACAAAGAAAAAATCATATGTTCAGATGATGTGTAGACGTTTCTGTATTATGTTGTGTCCATACCTATGTATTTGTAAATTTAGGGTGAAAGTCTGGACATTCCCTTTTGTGTACATATATGAAACACACCTACATGTGGAGGGAGATGGATTTTTGGAATGATTCTTGTGTGTGATAGGAAGCTATCATATGTGTTACATGATACATACGTTTCAGTATTATAGTATATTGTAACCTATTGTACCCATACATATGTACTTGTTTGTAGAGAAAAGCGTACACATAAATTTGACATGAAAATTTCGTTAAAGTATAGTTTTGTGACGCATTTGTTAATGTGTGTGACATGGTGGTTGACATACACTTCTACATTTAGAGAGAGATGGATTGTCTATTTATTCAAATGTGAGACAGGACTCTTCATATTTCTGACTTGATCTTTGATTGTCTGTGTGTATCATATCATGTTTTGACCTGACGTATGTACGGGTAAAAAGGGAGAAGATGTACACATTCTTATTTATACATACATGTACATGGACGCATTTATATTGGACGCATTTATATTGACAGATCCATGGATTTGGTGATATGATACACCCATTCATATGTATTTTACTGACGCATTTATTCACACTTGTGACGTGATGGTCCATGTATACATTCCTAATACAGACATATTCAGAAGGACATGCAATTTTGTGACAAGACACATTCATTTATTCATTCATCAGTATTTTTGTGACGTAGTCATTCGTATGTGTGTGACATGATGGTTCATGAATACATTCTTATTGAGGACATGACACATTCACTGACTCACTCATTCTTCAGTGTGATAGGTTTCATTCTTACATTAGACACAGTATCACTCATTTGTGGTAAATGATACTCAACTACGTTTTGGTATGATTTTGTATCTATACCTGTGTATGTGTATATATAGAGAGAAAGTGTACACATATCTAATTATTTTCACGTATGTGTAAACAAATTTGTTTAATGAGAGGTAGAAACGTGTATATGTATACAAATCATCATTAATACTTGTGACATAAGACATTCATTTTTGTACATGAGACTCAATCTTACATATGCGTGACATGATGTTTGATGTACACACTCATATATATCAAAGTACATTATTAACTCTTCCTGGTGTGTGACAGGACTCTTTCTCACAAGTGACACAACATTATTAAGTTTTAGATGATAACTATTCACCATTCTGTATCATAGTATATTCATACCTATATGTGTGTATGTGTACATATAGAGTGGAAGCGTGTACATTCATATTTATGTACATGTATTTACGCGTACTTTCATTTATTGGGAAATAGAAAAGATGTATTGATGGCCTGATGAAACGTGTACTCATTTTGGCGTGTGAGAGGACTCTTTCGTACATTTATCAATGAATCGTTTACATGTGTTGAATGATATTTATTGACGTTTCTACAATATATTGTTATCATACCTATTTATGTGTATGTAGACGGAGACAGTGTGTCACACCAATCCACATACGTTTATATGTACATATCCATATTTAGGAAAAGATAGATACATTCATGTGTATGACAATCCATCATATACATTGGTGGTGTGAGATATTTATTCGAATGTATGACGTGATGCATTCATCCACGTTTGTGATAGAATATTTGATATCTACATTCATCTTGATGGTCGGACACATGTATTAATTCATTTTCAAGTGGGGTAGAGGTCTTTCATAGATGTAAGTCAGACGTGTGACACTGAATCCTCCATGCGTTTGAAATGACTCAGATGTGTATGTACTTTTCTGTATTACATTGTACCCACAGGATGTGTACATATAGAGAGAGAATGTGCGCATTCATATTTACTCACATGTGTATTTACGTTTCTGTATTAAATTTCACACACACCTAAGTACGTGGACATATAGAGAGAGAATGTGCGCATTAATATTCACACACATAATTGTACACGTATATTTAGAGATGGATAGAAACGACCCACATATGGCATGATAAATTGATTAGTTCATTCTTGTGCATTACAGGACTCTTCCATACAGGTGTAGAATTTTCTGTATTATGTTACATTCATACCTGTACATTTGTATATATAACATGGAAGCGTACACATTCCTTTTTGTGTACATATTTGCATTCACATCTATGTGTAGAGAGAGACAGATTTATTAATTCATTCTTGTGTGTGATAGGAATCTCTGATATGTGTTACATGATACATACTTTTCAGTATTATATTGTATTGTACCCATACATATGTAGTTGCGCCAGAAAGAGAACTTACATATAACTATTTATTCATGTTTTCACACACGTGTATATTTAGAGGGTGATGGACTTTGACATGGAACACTCGTTCAAGTATATTTTTGTGACGCACTCGTTCATGTGTGTGACATGGTGGTTGACATACACATTTACATTGAGAGAGAGATGGATTGTCTGATTTCTGACTTGATCTTTTATTACGTTTATGTATCATGTCTTTCTTACATGTGACAATTCATCACCCATTTGTGGTAGATGATACTTATCTACGTTTCTGTATGATTCTGTATTCATACCTGTGTATGTGTGTGTATAGGGAGAAAGTGTGCACATATCTAATTTTTTACATACATCTTCAAACAAATTTTGATTGGTGAGAACTAGAAACGTGTATTTGCATTCAAATCATCATTAATACTTGTGACATGAGACATTCTTCACATGTATTGAACGCAATGTTGTATATGTGTGACATGATGTTTGATATACACTCATATTTGGAAACGACACATTCATTGACTCTTTCTTGTGTGTGACAGGACTCTTTCTCACAAGTGACAATGCATTATCTTTTACGTTTTAGATGATAGCTATTCACGCATATGTGTGACATGATGTTTGATATACACTCATAATTAGGTACGACACATTCATTGACTCTTGCTTGTGTGTGACAGGACTCTTTCTCACAAGTGACAATGCATTATCTTTTACGTTTTAGATGATAGCTATTCACCTTTCTGTATAGTTATTCACCTTTCTGTATCATAGTATCATATATATGTACGTGTGTGTGTACACATATAGTGGAAGCGTGTACATTCATATTTATGTACATGTACGTACACGTACGTACATTTATTGAGAGTTAGAAACGAAGTATAGATGACAAGATACAATGATCAACTCATTTTTGCGCGTGAGAGGACTCTTTCGTACATTCATCAACGAATCGTTTATATGTATTGAATGACATTCATTGACGTTTCTGTTATCGTTACCATACCTATGTAAGTTAATATAAATAGAGACAGCGTATACACACCAATTCATGTACATTTATGTGTATATATCTATATTGAGGAAAAGATAGAAACATGGACATATATGAGAATCCATTATTTATATTGGTGTATTGAGATATGTATTCGTATGTATGACGTGACACATTCATCCATATATGTGACAGAATGTTTGATAATAATGTTGGATACTTACATGTCATTCAGTGATAACTAGAAACGACCAACATATGGTATGAATTATTGATGAACTTATTCTTATGTGTGGTAGAACTCTTTCACACAGGTGTAGACGTTCTGTGTTATATTGTGTTCATACCTATGTATATGTATATATAGGATGAAGGCGTGTACATTCCTTTTAGTTTACATATGTGTATACACATCTATATGTAGAGAGAGATACATTTATGAATTCATTCTTGTGAATTGATGTGAAAGGAATCTATCATATATGTTACATATTCTATACTTTTCAGTGTCATATTATATTGTACCTTTACAAATATACTTGTGTACAGAAACAGAACGTATGCAGAACTATTTATGTGTGTATGCACACACATATGTGTATTTAGAGGGAGATGGAATTTGATATGAAACACTCGTTTAAGTACATTTTGGTGACGCCTTCGTTCATGTGTGTGACTTGGTGGTTGATATACACTTTTACATTTACGTACATATAGGTATTGACACGTAAATCTAGAAAGAGATAGAAACGACCCATTTATGGTATGACATATTGATGAGCTCATTCTTGTGTGTGACAGGGTTCTTTCATACAGGTGTAGACGTGTCTGTATTATATTGTGTTCATGTCTATGTAGTTGTAGAAATATAGGATGAAGGCATGTAATCATTCATTTGTTACATGACACCCTCGTTCATATGTATGACATGACACGTTCATTCGCACCTGAGACATGATGGTTGATTTATACATTCATATAGTATGTCACAACCATTGTCTTGTTATTGTATGTGATAGAGTTCTTTCATACATGTGACAATTATTCATTCCTTATTCTTGAGTGACCCTGATCTTTGACAGTGTATTATACTTATATATGGGTATTGATGTATGTTGATATAGTGTAATATGTTTGATCAAAACCTGTGTATTTGTATAGAGAAAGAGAACGTACACAATTCCTTTTCTTGTATGGATGTGTTACACATTGATATTTCGAGAGAGAAGAAATTTGTGATACAACACTTCACTGATACGTATTTTTGTGACGTATTTGGTTTTTTCACGTGTGACATGACGCTTCATGTATACATTCCTATTCAGAACATGACCCATTCATGAACTCATTCTTATGGGTGATATCGTTTTAACTGTTCTCTCATACAAGTGACAATTCATTCTTTATATGTGTAAGATGATTCAACTCGTTCATCTGTTCGACAATAACTTGAATGCGTACCTACTGTATATGTTACATGTCTTTCTACTGTATATGTTGCATACTCTCCATAAGTCTGGAATGTCCCAGTCATGCGTTTCGCAAGTGTACCTCAGTTAATTGTTTCCAACGTGTTGGTCATACACATGACATTACCCCGATACTCTGATGAATCATCGTATAGATATACGACCCATACCTACGTACGTAAATATATATAGAAAAAGCGAACACATACCAAATTATGTATGTGTACACTCATATTTCAATCTAGAGAGAGATGTAAAAGTGTATATGTTTGACACTTAATTGTTCATATATATATATGTACTTTACATATACATACATCCATGCATACGACTAAAACACTGTTTTAGAATAAATTACCACAATAGTATCAACACATATTAAGCTGAGCACAACGATGTTTGATCAGTCCTCGTTCGGCTGCAGCTTGCTCATCCTCTGTAAGAATGCAAATATACAGATGACAACCAAATGGTGGATCGCGTAGATTCAGTTTTGAGTTCAATGACGGGGTTGGAACCTAGGTCTGCCTTGTCCCGCCGCGGCGGGTAGGAACATTGTTAGCCGATCGGTCAGTTCGAATGTGGAGTGGGGCTGGAGGAGGAGTATGCCTTTATGTTCGCTTCGTGTGGGTTCGGGCTGGCATGGTCCTACCCTCAGGATTTGGCTCGTCTTGAATACCCAGGTTCTCTCGCTTTCGTACTGTAGGTTCTCGCGTTCGCATCCCATTATCTGGA
>Ga0105053_10005789_pt1 | contig 17397 bp, 7 predicted proteins | sample BON01_FD_78093 | JGI IMG/M metagenome (GOLD analysis project Ga0105053, IMG submission 78093) | Freshwater microbial communities from Lake Bonney liftoff mats and glacier meltwater in Antarctica - BON-01 | ecosystem: Environmental > Aquatic > Freshwater > Ice > Glacier meltwater | place: Lake...
CATTAAGCTGATCCAACTTCAACAAATGAGATAGTTCGGATAAAGACAATGGTACCTGGGATACTTCCAATTGCTGCTTACCATGTTCCACCGAGTACCAGACTTTGAACTCGTTAAAGCTCAACTTGCCGTCGTGGTTTGTATCCGCCTCCAAAAAGCATTGCTCCGCAGTAATGTCAGCAAGTTCCTCTGCTGAAACACCATGACGATCAAATACTTCAGAAGAAGTTTCTTGCATCACAGTAAAAACTGATTTCAAGTATCTCTTCATTTCTGGCATCGAGATGAATCCATCTTTATCAAAATCATACAAGTCAAAAGCGATGCGGATCTTTTCATCCCTGGTGCCGTCGCACAGTACCGTTAGACCACTGAGAAACTCGGTGTAGTCAATAATCCCATTTCCATCTTGATCGAAAACTGAAAACAAATTTCGCAAAATCATCCCTAGTCTTTCCTTTTTAACATTCTTGAATACTTGAGATTTTTTGGAAAATTCTTTGAACACCGCAAAGAAAGTTTCCCAATCAATCCTTCCGTCTCTGGCTTGTTCAGTCTGAAACATCCTGATCAGAACTTTGATTTCATTCGTACTAAAGGAAAAAATGCTTGGAATTCCTTCTTCATCATCAGTAGTAACATCGTCGTCTTCTTCGACGTTCTCTTCAACAACAACCAAACAAACAGGATTTATAAACTGGGAGGGGTTCCTGCATATGCGCTCGAGTTTCACTTCTTTCCCAGAGGACACCAGCGAACCGATACAACCGTCTGGCAAGCCGAAGGAAGCACAGAGAGTTTTACTCAGCTCTCCCAAGGACATACCTGGACTCACCCATATTGATTTAGAAAGGCCATTCCAGGTAAACTTAACTGAAACAGGACGAACCATCGTGTTTTGCAATCAAAAATATCCTTCACGTAAATATTCACTTCACTTTTTAGAAAAAAAGCTGGGTTGGCGGTACGGTCCCCATACTTTTACAAAATTCGATGCATACTGACGAATGTTATAGTTTCTTGTAATGAGTGTTTTCTAATGTGCTTGGTTACGAATCGAGGTGATTTATGGGTTGGGTTAATGGATGAATTCAATTTTAACGGCACATATTAATGGTCCATAAGGAATACTCGCTATTGGGTATAAATGGCTAGTGATTACTATAAACTAGTTGGTGAAAATAACGTCTTTATTCCAGAATAACCGACTACTCGTACACTGTAATCTAGTTTCCTAGTTAGAACAAAGCTGCAGGTTAGAATTCAGGAGGAGTACTTACGATGAACGATGATGGATTCCGACAGCATCTTCCCAACGTACCGGGATGTGTACCACCTGCTTGTTTGCCCTATAGTCCGTTCAACATGCCGTCTGCGTTTCTCAGACGTGGCGACCAAGGTGTATTTCCTGTCAATGTATCGACAGTGAAGGTTCCTACATCAGCCCTAATCTTTTCCGCTGCATTTAATAACTGCCACCCTGAAGTTGATCCATTAAGTAGATTCAAAGGTCCATTTAACAATGACGGGAATGCGCCTATAACGTTTCCTGCTATGAAGAAGCCCGTTAAAAGAAAATACGACATGACAAAGAGAAGGACAAATGCAGTAATGAAAAAAAGAGGAGAAATTCGGGATCCAAATGACACACCACCAAAACCAGCTCGGTGTGCATGGAATTTCTTCTTCAAAACTCATTATGTTCAAATTCGTCAAGAAAACGCAGATGGAAAGAGTTTTAACGTGAAGGAAGCTTTTGTAAATATTGGAGCGCAGTTAGGTGATACATGGAGATCTCTCCCACTCGAAGAAAAAGAAATATTTGAAAATATGGCACAAGATGACAAAACGAGGTATGTAGAGGAGACTAAAAGGTATAGAGGGCGAATGGATCACAAAAAAATCATGGACCATTTTAAAGATTCAGAATTTGACGTTCAAGTTGAAGAAAAGCCTGTGGCAGATATATTGCTTGTAAATTTGGATGATGCAACATCCGTTGGAATTTGTTTGATCCTTTTTCAGTTGCACAAAGAGAGAACAGGGAGTGGCAATCTGACTATTGATTCAGCTTCTTCTGAGGCAGAAGTTGAAACACTCATTGCGAAGAAAGCGTATAGAATGGTTTGTATGGACATTCAAAGTGACGACTTGCTCATCAGTATGAGAAGAAACAATCATACTGGGTTCATTGCTGGCGTTTCTACCAATTCGCACTTGGAAGAAGAAATATTTTTGAAAAATGGAGCAGATGCTATTGCTGATGGAACTAGTGAGACTCCTCTAGCGAACACATTGTATAGTCTTCTTTCCCAACGAAAACTACAAAATTGATCAATTTCTATTTCTTTTTCTCGATAAATCCAGGCTGACTAGTACAGTTGTAGGTATTTTTAATTATAAGTTAATTCATCTTTACAAGATCATCAAAAATTTGGAAAATGTCCCCATTAATAAAATCGTTGTCTACGATATTGACGAGAAAGTATTGATCATGAATATCGTTGATGAGGTCATAGGACAAAGATTCCTCGTGATAAATATCAGCCCATGTTCTTATCCATAATGAAAACGCCTCATCCTTCCACACAAGAAAGCTCTCGGGGTCTACAACTGTAGGCTGAATAATCTCCTTACCTGGAAAAACTGCCCAAGTAACAGCACATGGTTTTCCTACAGTGTTATTAGAATAGGTATTGCCTTTAGCATCCACTGCATGGTACACTAAATCATCGTAGGATCCCCCCTTACAAAGATCTATCAGATTCCGCAATCGTTTGGCGCTTGTGAAGAATTCAATGTAGGCCTTTTGATACATGTATCCTCTGTCAGGCCCCCATCCAAAATTGGGATCATTGGAAGGTGCAGCATTCACTCTCGGCTGTGAATTAATAGTAAGGAATCCAGCACGATTAATAGCTGCTAGTTTTGACCGGATCACTTTGGTTTCTAAATGCAAACTTTCTTCACACCATGGAAGACATGGAATCGACCCTTCAACAAATTCTGCAAACACTTGAAATACCTCGCTTTCATTTTGAGGCGACTCACCCCAATGTTTCAATCTCACATCTACTGGTTGTTCCCAACCTGGCGTTTCAGCCGAAGAAAACGAGAGATTCGCGTCAGCCCACCTACTAGCTGGAAATTTATCCCATGAATCTGTTCTACTAAGATAACTTTTGGGTCTGTTAGCCCAAAATATAGGCCGAACTTCCTCCTCTATGCGTTTAGGTTCCAACGAAGGTCTCCAAGGGAGTTTGTTTTGAGGAGTCATTTTCAACTTGTTTTGAAGAATTTCTCGAACTGAAGACTCCAAGTTGAAAGTAAAGAAATGGAGACCTGGAACTGAATAGCGCAACTGATTACAAAAGCCTGTCGCTAATGCAATCCCGTAGTCGGCCATTTCGCTGGGACTGGACTTGATAGTTTCTAAATCAGAGAGGATGTGCTTCGGAATAGAAACACCAATTTGGTTACATATCGACGTCACATGAGAGTAACTCTGTATCACAATAATACCAGGAATGATTGGAAAACCCTCTGGAATACCAGCTTTACGACATTGAGCTCTATATATTGAAAATATATTCGGATCAAATATAGCTTGAGTCAAACAAAAATCAGCACCGGCGTCAACCTTTTCCCTTAGCCGTGCAATCTCAACACTTTTACCCTCTGGATATCCGGCAACTCCGATAGTAAAATATTCACCAAATTCACGCCTCATTATTTTGATCAATTCCAATGCGTTTGGAATCTCATCTTTTAAAGGGTCAAAATCTTCTCCCCTGATGGCTAATACGTTGCTAATACCCTCATCTTTGATTTTTTCCAAGTACTCACATAAACTATCTACTGTGAACCCACTACAAGAAATATGTATTACTACATTAACCCCGCAGAATTTGAGGAGGTTCTTACACAAACTGAGGGATAGATCCCTGTTCTTACTACTGCATGTCACCGAAACAAACTGGGGCTGCATATCAGCCATACGATCCACTCGCGCCAAAAGTGCTTGTCTTCCTCGCTCTGAAAAAGGAGGGAAAAATTCAAACGAATAAAATGGTTCCCCAGTCACTGCTTTGTCATGCAAGCTTGCAAGCATCTTGTTCAATCAAAATACGGTACGGTCCCCATCCATTTGACCGTTTTATGGGTAGTAGGCCTTGGTCGACCAGGTGGAAACGAGCACATTGTATTCCATGGGAATGTCCAGTGTGTAAAAGAAGCAATAAATACAAAGAGTTAAAATGCATCAACTGCGGGAAGCAAGCCCCCATTACAGGTAAGTATATATATTAGATAGAAATATATCTAATGAATACTATATAGCCAATAAACGACTAGATGATGCAGCTGCTTCAATGGTGCAAAGCGTGTACCGAAAATACCGAGCGCATAAGATACTCATGGAAGTTTGTATTAGTCGCTACCAGAAAAGGTACGATCCTGATAGGAAAGTCATCTTTTACACGGACGTAGTCACCGGGAAGGTATTTGAAGCGAAACCTCTGTTACTGGGCGAATGTTTAGATGTGAATATGGATCCTAGAGACGAGTTATTTTACGAACAAGACATTAAAAAAAATAAGGAGAAAGAGAGAATAAAACTCGCGTTCGCAGAAAGAGAGGAAAAACGACAAGTGGATAGGAAAAAACAAAACGAAGAGAAGGAGTTTCATATTCGTCAAGAGATAGAAGCAAAATGGAATGCTCCGTTTATTGCAGCTGAGCGAACAGGAGAATTAATAGCCAATTGGAAGGATTTTGTTGAAATTGATCCTCACGTTCACAACTTGGCGCCAAAACTCACGGTGATTCGATTGATAGGGAATCCTCTTGTCAGATTACCAGGTGCACTGTTCACGCAATTAACAAAGATTGTAGTCTTAGGGCTTAGTAATTGTCATCTGGTGGAACTCCCGGAAGAAATAACATCACTGAACACCCTTGAAGACCTGAATCTCATAAAAAACGAATTGGAACATCTACCAAAGGATATAGGCAGTCTCATCCAGCTCAAGCAACTATCTATTAGTGCTAATAACATCAAAGTCTTACCTGATAGTTTCTCCAAACTTGTGAATCTCCCTCGGTTGAATTTGGAACGAAACCAACTCCCCAAACTTCCAGATAACTTTGGTGACTTGAAATGCAAAATGCTTTCTCTTGGAAAAATTGGTCTTACCCAGCTTCCTCGTAGTATAGATAAACTAGCTAGCACGCTGGTTTCCCTGAATGCAGATAATAACCAACTTACAAGAATCCCACGGGAAATTGGTAAACTAGTAAATCTTCAAAACCTGTCACTATGCAATAATCAAATTCTAAGGCTACCAGACGAGATATGCAGCTGTCTAAACCTCGAAAAACTTTGGCTTGATTGGAATAAAATACAAGAATTGCCTCCTGACTTTTTGAAATTGGAGAAACTAATATCGTTACACCTGGAAGGGAATCCTATGTCTTCTCCTTCAATGGATATTATTATAAAAGGAGTGGAGAAAACCAAAGAATGGTTTCAAGTTAATGTTAACATGGTCCGAGTCAAAGAGCAGAAACATATTGTGCTGCATTTGCAGAGTATGTTGGCGATTATGTATCAAGAAGGTTTGCTGCTTCCACAATACTTTCAGCCTGGATTAATGAATGAAACTATAGGAGATAGAAACGATATGTTCTTCGCAATAGTGCAGCCATATCTATTCGAAAATATTATTCCTGAATGGAATCGCTATGTGAACTCTCTTAAAACAACCCAAATCGAGCCTCTGGTGAACAAATACCGCAATTTACGCCGAAACGCTTTCCAAGTGCAAGAAATGATATTGGCTAAACTCATTTCAAATGACGAAGAGGAGGAAAAACAATTATTACAAGAAGAGAGAAGGGAGCTTGACACTTTACAGCAGTTACATTTAGTTCAGTTTCTACCGGAGCCATTTCATTACAGCGCTGATGAAACTCTTTCGGCCCTTAGCACCTATACCGATGCCTACGGGAAGATATACACTGAGTCCCATATTGCCACTTTTAAACTTTGTAGATGTAACAATGGTACACACCCTGTAGTTTGTGTGCCTCCAAATTTGCATTTTCGATGTGAACGCCAAGCACAGTTTCTCAAAATGAACCTTGTGAGTTTCTTTGAAAGCGTCAAACGTGAAAGTATGAATACAGAAACCGATTCGCTGAATGAGCGACTTACTAATTGTGAATTAGAAGTGACGAAATATGTTAAAAGTGAACAAGGAGCAAGATACTTTGACGAATGCGCTGAAGAGGAAGCAATACGTATATTAGAAGAAGAGCGTCAAGACAAATACATCCTCAAAAAGACTCTGGTGCTTTTAAAGAAAAAGGAGAAACGAGAAAATAATCGCAAACGAAAGATGGCAGGATTTGAAAAAAGTAAACTAGCCCGAATCGATAAACTGAACAACAAGAAGAAAACATTAATAGGATTGCTGGAAAGGTCTCGTGGATGGGAAGCAGAAAAGTGCCAGGACGAGCTTCGCAACTTAGAAGATGAGTTCGAAAATCATCCTCAAGATGTAGAGTTAAATATCCTCAGAGACGAGCAAGAAGAAGACGATGAAACATTCACAGAAGAAACTCGGCGTGATAATATGCTGGAAGACTATTCATCCATAGGAGCAGTAAGCCAATTAATCAAAGGAAAAGGGGAACTGCGTCTTCGGACTGCACGAGTTCGGACCAAGCTGGTGCAAGCGTATTTAGAGGCAGAGAAAAAGATCGTGGTTCGCAATACTCGAAGGGAGTATGGTATCACCAGACGTATTTTGTTTAATTGGATGAATTTGAATGTCCGAACTATCTTCTTTACTTGGAGGACATGGACGCAGAAGCGTATGTTTTGGAAGAGGAGAGATACTGTACGAAGCAACCAATTAGAAGAGCTCGTTGAGGCGAGCGGAGTTGTTGATCGACTCTATATGGAGGAGGAACAAAAGAAGTGGCTTATGTGTATTGATCCTTTCACTGATGTCGAATACTGGCAGCATTGTGAAACTGGTCAAATCAAAAACGAACAGCCGGCTCTTGAAGACTGTTTCTTTATCCCCAGAGTTTTAATGCCCACCACTATTTCAAATGTTCTAGTAAAATATAATTATTAAATGTAGCTAGCTTCGCCGTCTACCACACTTGGTTGATTTACTACATTAACATTGTACGGCACTTTTTCATCATCATCATAATCCACCAATGGCATTTTCCGCCGCATCTTAATGAATGGTTCTTCTCCTAGTTCAGCTCCATTCGGTGGTGCTGTCGCTTCCTCCTCTCGTTCAAAATAACTTTCTTCCTTTGACGAAGGCTGGTTGCCTCTCTCTGCAAATGGATTTACAGAATGGGCTTTGCCGTTTTCCATCTCGCGTTTATGAGTTTGGTATTTCTCCTTGATTTTTTGATAGGTATCGACATATGTGATCTTTGACAATATCTCACCATAGCGTTCGTAGACGTAGTTGAGTAGTATGTAAATATTGTCTAGCTGAATGAATTCCAGCAACTCAATGGTCGCCGAATTGATGAGATTATTACGCACTCCATTGTTGCAGAATACTTCAAATATACTTTCAAAAAGGTCGAATTGCACAATGTGTCGGTTGTAAAAATCATCTTTCAATCCTACACATGTCCTTGCGAACCGAATCGCATCCAATACTAAATGCTTATCTCGGGAGCTTAGCAGCCTGAGAACTTTAGACACTACTGATTTCTTCACTACAAAGTACTTGATACGATATCCATGAGTTTGTACACAAAACGAGAGTAGTTCAGTTATGTGATGCTGGGCTACGCTACATGTTTCGTCAGGCACATGTGTAGTGCTATTGAGAACAAGTTGGTACTCGGTTTTTGTATCATCACGTTTCCGTTTCTTACTAGTAGCGGATCCTATGGCTTCTAATGGAACCACCAACCAAGAGATATATGAATCATAGAACAGCGTTAAAAATTCTTCCTTTTCTGTTGCTTCCATGGTCTCAGGATCCAGCATCATCTTCAATATTTCACAAGCTTGAGCCTGCATTCCAGCTTCAGTATCAAATACCAGTCGTGTCATCAGTTGCGACATCAAACTGCGTGTATTCCCTTTCTCAGGAACCGCAAATACGGCTTGATCGAGAATACGAGCGGGGCCTTCCGGAGCATCTGACTGTACTGGTGCCGGATGGGTTTTCTCATGCATAATAAAAGTTCGGACATTCGCAGCTTCATGCTGCAATGCCAGTTTCAGAATATCCCCGATGTTAAGTCGTTCCCCAACCGACGAAAGGGGGTCCGCAAGAATATATTCAAACATCGCATAAAATTTATCGTCGCCTTTCGTAGACAACGAGCGATAAAACGCATTACGGGAAGGAACATGCATTTTTTTGGCAAGGAAGAATAATTCCTGTAAACATGCAACAGCTTCAGCTCGCTTTGCACGGTCTTCATTCAGGGGACTCAATAATGCAAATATATTCTTGAGGTAGTTCTCATCAGCATGCAATCCAGCAGCAATTTCGATGCCATTTTGAGTTTCCATTTCGCAGATAATAGAGAGAGAAGCCTCATCAAGGGTTCGCGGCAAAAGAACATCTTTCAAAAACCGAATTCGAAAAGACTGGTGAATCTTCCTCATGATCTCAGGATCCTCAATAGGAACCACCATCTTATGCTCCAACTTACTCGCCAAGTAGGTTCGATGATCAGGTTTAGAAATCAAATACGGGTCGTATTCCAGTATCCCGACAACCCCATTGAAATATTTGTCAGATAATAGTGTTTCGATAACCCCATGGTCATTGAACATAATAAGAGCTCGAATGATACCATGCAACGTATATAATGCGGTAATATTCTGAGATTTATCCAACGAATGGAAAAGTTCAACCATTTCTTCAAGGAAATTAGTACCTGCCGTTTCCATCGTCATGGACATCCACAGAGTTTGACGCATATTAAGGGTACTGGCTGATAACAATTGGTCCAATATTTTGGGTAAATTTTCAACTGATGGTGCTAGCAACTCTTGAAGTGGTTCTTGTTCAATACGAGTTCCTTGAGTATCGCTCTCTGATCCTGACTTAACTCCATCTCCTGACGAAAAACCAGTCGAGACTCTTCCTTGAATAGAACATAACTGCTCCCAAATGGTCTCGCAGCCTTGCACGTCTTCAAATGAAAGTGCCAGCTCAACACCTGTTTCGGGTTGACACCAGGTAATAATCATTCTTCCCTGAACTCTGTATATATCTTCCTGACCTATCGGTGTTTCTAACAAAACCTTTCCACTATTACCGCCACTATCTGAAATAACTTGAATCGCATGGGCATTCCTGGAACTTAAAAACTTGCAAGCTACTGCCCCTGTACCCTCGTCGACCCAACGGTTGGAGTCATCCAATCTGTACACTTTAACACGCCAATTCCTTCCTTGTTTATCCATTTTTATATATTAAACCCACAATTTCATTTCACTCAAACCAGGCTCCTTATAGAATCAGGCGAGTCGATGCTTGCTGACCAACCACGGGACTGATACACGTAAAGCACGGATGTATGTGTTTCAGACAAACTATTTCGCTGACTCTTCTTCTTCGACTGACGACTCTACCTAACAGGTGTGTACTCGCACTTTTAGAATATGGCTTCCTACTATATAAGCGTCGCGTGGAACTATGCGAACCTTTTGGTGATCGTCTACTTGAATCTCAATGTAGACCCTTGAGGGAAAAAAGAAACGGATGATCGGGGACCGTACCGTAGAATTTCAGCACTTCCTGCTGTATAAAAACAACAACACGTGTTTTTGTGGTGCAAATTTTTTCTTCTACTTGTTGAAAGGCTTTCTAAAGCCACCCCTTTCTCCTCATTCGAGGATTTCTTTTATCGAATCCCGGTGACGTTTTTTTTAATATTTTTTTTTAAAGCGCGACATTTTTCCGCGCGGGGTTGCAATTCTTAAATTAACATTCATTTCCTAAATTAATACGACAATAGCAACATGTCTCATTGGGTATTTGATTTTATGTGCGAGACACTTCAGTCTCCTTCCTGGGAAATACCGATTGGTGCCTTTGTCGACGAAGCCTGTGTTGTATTCGATAACCAAGAAGAGAACCAAATGGGACATATGCAAGCTCATCGGGAGTTCAAGAAGCTAGTAGAGACTCTTCTTACTCAGCATCTTACTGAAGTAGGGATCACAGACGAAGAGTTCTTCGAAGCATGTGAAGTAGCCAACACGGAGGAGGATGAAAATAGCATCGCTCAGCAGCTGGTGGAGCAGTTAGTTGCATGTGACGATTTCCTCACTTTCAAAGCTATCATGAGCAAGAGAAATAAAGACTTGACCATTGAAGCATTGCAATCGATGAATTATAATGAGTCAAAGGAAGAAGAGTATGAAGATGAATGCGCAGAGGCTTATGCCATGAGTGAGCACGCAGCACAATTGCTCGAAATAGCGGAGCTGGAACGGGAAGAAGCTGAATTAGAGGCTGCTATTGCAATATCATTAGCTGCAGAGGAAGAGCGACTGAGACAGCGTCACTGTGACGAGTCCAAGGAGTCCAAGTCAGATGATTCGGAAAGTAAACAAACGACAAACCGAAGATCACTTCAAAAGACATCCCTTGACGAAGACATGGGTCATTTCGAATCCAATAAAGCACAAGTAGAAGCAATGATGTTGAATCAGAAAACATCGTCAATGAGGGGGACTGAGGACTTTGACAACGTTGATGTAGCAAGACGCGCAAAGTACCTGAAAGAACAGCGTGAGAAAATCCTTGCCAAACGCAATGCAGAAAGATCAGCTGCTCTTAAAGAATTTGAGGAACAAAAAAGAGATTCTACGCCTCTTAAGAATGTGGAAACAAAGAAATCGATATCGAATAGCCAAAGTCATTTGACTGGTGCTCTGGCTCGGCGAATGAAGCAGGATTTGTTAGCGGGACAATCCAGCAGAGATTCCAACGGATCAGTAAGTTACTTGAAATATTTGAACCACCAATACTTATATATATATTGTTTAGAATCCTTCTCTTGATGATAGGTTAAAGCAGGTAGAAGCTATTCGACAACAGAAAGCAAAAATGCTTCGCGGCTAATATTTTATTCCATCCTTGAACGGTGGTACAATAGACTTTCTTAATTGAAATTTGTAAACACAAAATAATATTGTTTTCTTTTAACGCTCTACAAGATGAACTTGATCGGTATTCAATTCTATGCTATAGGAACAAGCTCTGAAAAAGACTGGACTGATCAAGCGGGAGAACTTTCTGGATGTTCCGCGTTTCGTTTGGTACACTGACATTAAACGATTTTTTATTCAGTGACGTTGCCACTTGATAAGCACCTGGTCCAGCCTCCAATGAAACTGGTTTATTGTAGACACTTTGCCCAGGTTGGAATCTCATGGCTGATGAAACCACAGAGCGATCAGAAGCGATAAAAGTGTTGATCGTATTATATTGACCAGGTCCCGGAGTGCTCGCCAAACTTTTAGAAAATCTCTTACTTGTGCTTCCAAAGGACTTGCTGTTGCTAATAGGAACTTGGATTTCAGATGAAACCTTGTCTTCATATGAACAACTTTCTGCTGCAAGATCCTCGGACGAAGATTCAAATCTTTGAGTTTGTGAAGCAAACGATGAAGACGGACGAGGATGAGATAATGGTTTAGGTGCTGGTAACTCAGGAATCTCTGGCATTGTCATTGAATCCTGTTGAAGAATTTGTTGAAGTTGTATAGCTTCGATGGCTTCATCACGGTATTCTTTCAATTTCTGTTGTTCACCTTTGGCAGAGTATTCATAGTGACCAGGACCAGGCCATTGTGCTGACTTAGTTTCAAATATTGAAACTTTTTTTGTCGAGGATCCAAAAGGTTTTCGTACTTGTTCATTTTTCGGGGGAATGGTTTGATTGGTTTCTTTAATAATAAGACGAGGTGGTGGAGCTTCAAGAGGTTTAAATTGAAGAATAGGTCGATTTGCTGTGGACGAAAATCCAATTTGATTTTGGTCACGTTTTTTTTGCTGCTCTATTTGCCATCGAAACCAGCATGTTGCTTTCGTTTGTTGATATGTTCCAGGACCAGGTGTGGAAACACTCGACGGAGTTAGATAGGGTGTATCTGAATTTTTCATGATTGAGTTTTCGCGAATCTCAGTTGTTCCAAATGCTGAATTTTTCATAATGGATTGTTCTAAGCTTGAATTGCTCGAGAAACCAATACTTGATTTAGGTCTATTCTCGACTTGACTTGTTTTTTTCATAGATGATTCTTTACGAATCCCCCCTAAGCTTGCATTGCGAGATAACACAATACTTCGATTTTCGATTTCATTTGTTGACACTTTTGCAAGTTCCCTTTTGATACTTTGCCTTTTCACTTCAACATTTTTTTTCTTCTGGTAATCTGAAGCTATTCTGTATGCCCCGGGACCAGGTATTGCTGCTAGTTTTTCAAGATTCGGACCATAAGGCAGTCTCTTAGACTTTGACATACCAAACTTGGTGATCTTCCCATTGGTTGTCTCTGTGTGTACTACGTAGCCGACAGCCGGAGGTTTCATTTCCTTCAATGAACCGTCTTCTTTCTCCACATATCCATATGACTTTGTAGGAATCGTAGGCGTGGTACGACTAGGAGTAATGACGCAGCTGGAACTGCTAGAACGTACCATTTGGGGTTTCCATGATGTTGCGATGTTGTAGTTTCCAGGGCCCGGGGTCTCTAATGAAGTACTTGAACCACATGGATCTGAGCGCTTAGTTCTGCTAGCAAGCATCCCATTTCCCCATGTCACAGTTGATTCCATCGGTACATTATAATCACTTGGGCCTGGAACTAATTCAATGTTGACCAAATCATGCCTTTTGCCAGTGGTAGAAAACGGAGCTTTACTTTTAGGAACCGTGTATGCAGCTATCCCTAAGTATGAACCAGGTGCTACTGATGCAGGTGTGCGATCAAGTACCAAATCACATTTCCTTTCGGACCGTGTCAACGCCATGTTGTCGAACGGATAAATTACACTATTTATGGTCTACCGAAACGAACCACCTAGGAGAAATCGAGCAAGGACCCAAATTACTAACGGAAGATGATCTCCAACTTAAACTCATTTTTGAATGGAGTGGTGGAGGAATTGGACTCTCTGTCAGATCCTTTCTATGCAGCGCACTCGAGGAGTATATTGAAGGATGCGCTGAAACTTTCTATCACTGTTGAGGAGGGTGCTGCTGTTTCGATGGATTATCCAGGTGAAGAGGATGTGCTACTGCCGGTGTTCTTCTCTACTGCGGCTAGAGTGTTTCCAAGTCAGTTTAACTTTATGAGTTCACGCCGTATTCTTATAAGTGGGGGTCCTTTTTGCGGTAAAACGGTTTTGTTGAAGCACTTGGCGTTGCTGTGCGCCACCGACCAAGCTAAAGGTCTTCACCGTGGGTTTGTTCCCATATACTTCACGGCGAATGAGGTCTGTGAATTCATCAACACATACGAGCTTGGAATGAATGATGATATCCTGACAAAGTTTCTGGCAAAAAAGTACCGGTACAATAACACTTTTGTAAATATAGTTTTGGCGGGATTGAAGTCTCAACATTGCTGGTTGTTGATTGATTCCCTTGACTTTGTAGTGGACGCTTATTCTCTCGATGTTTTCATTAGTTTTCTGGAGAAGACGTTCTTGCCTAGTAGACCGATGGTTCGAGTTATCCTAGGCTCTCGCTATGATGGGATATCTAATGAGCACCGTGATCAAATGACTAGCATGGGATTTGTGGGGTTGAGAATTCGTCCTCTCACTACTTTGTTAGCTGAAGAGATGGCAGTCAACACGTTGAATTCTCTTGGAGATGCGAAAAAAACCTATCGTGCGATTCCAAATTGGTTGAGATCAGAAATTCGAAGACCTCGGTTTGAACTATTTCGTAAGAATCCACTCACTCTGTTAACAATGCTGCATGTGATATTGGAAATGAGTGAAAACAATTCTTTAATTGACCTCGATGATGAAGATTGCAAAACTCGACATCAAGGTCACAACCTACGACCTCCCATGTCACAAAACGATATTTTTCAAACAGTAATTTTGAACATGTTGGAATGGGAGCGAGGAGTCGATAGTTGCTTGGTTCGTCGCAAGTCGTCAAGTAACGGATCTATTTCGATATTATTCCAAAATGTTGCCTATCAAGCCCATGATAATCGTACCCGTGAAATCAAGCTGAGGGACATTTATGCAACATACGAGCAGAGTGGCATCTGTTCTTTTGAAGACTTGGAAGAGTTGGTGGTCTCCATTCAAACAGGTTTGTCACCTTTGTTTACAAAAGTGGACTATGATGACTTCATGAAGGAGGAGACACTTGAGCAACAGCAACATCAATCGCCTCGGCAACAGGCTTCCCCTCATTACTACCCTTCACTTGATCATCGACCAGTAACTCAAATACGTGATCCAGTCGCCATCCTTATTAACATCACGGTTCAAGAACACTTTGCTGCCAAGTACATAGCGCATGCATTCCTTACTATAAATAGTGCCCCATCGCCGCGTCGTCGATCCAGTGTTCATAACAATATTGTTGCCAAGTCACCTCGAAGACGTGGTTCCCTTCCTGATCTCCAGCTACTTCGATCACCGTCTTATGAGGATCCAGCAGTCAAGTCGCGAATTCAAGACCTAGTGGAGAGACTGCTGCTGGGACATTTTGAGCCTTCCTCATACAGAATATCGAAGGAATGGTGGCAACCAGTAATATTAAGTGCTCTCGATATCATATATGAAAGCGAGTCTGTTATTTCCGATAGCTCATTGTTCCAAGTGATTATCAGTGTGTTGATCGATACGTGCACTCGACTGCAACAATACAACAACGGCAGAGCACCGTTATGTGTGGAGGCATTGTGGCTAGCTGCAGCTGCCCATGGTAACTACCGAGTGGCAAAAGCATTCATGTCAAGGTTGGGAGCTCGAACTGTTTTACAGGCGGTGAATACTGATTGGAACAACGCCCTTCATTTGGCAGCCATCAACAACCAACCTGAAATTATTACTCTGCTAATGTCTCTGGATGAAGTGGATGCAGATTACTTGGACAGGAACAATAGGCATGGATGGGACCCCAGTAATATGGCCATGGTATTCAACCACACCTGTTGTTTTCGCCTCTTATGTTGCACGGATGGTGACAAGGTGGCGGAAGGAGACAATTTGGAGGTGAGACCAGCATTAGTCGATGCTGCAATGAGAGGAGACATGCCACGAGTACAGCGTCTACTTGCTGATCCTTCAGCTGGAGATGACGAAGGAGCCATTGCTAGTGAACCTTCATTCGAGGAAGATGAGCCTCGACCACCAGCTAGAAAGTCGTCCCATGATCTCATCAACAGCTTAACCTCTCCTCGTAAATCGCATCATCGCCGTAGGGGTTCCTTCAGTAAACGTACTCTCAAGGACAACCTGCAAAAAGTGTTTGCACCCACAATCAAAGTGGATGTCAACGTCCGTGGTAGCACTGGGATGACACCTCTAATGTGGGCAGCCCGCAATGGACATACATCCATTCTGAACTTGCTCATAGATGCGGGGGGCGATGTATCTGCCAAAGCACAAGGTATCTCCACTCTTATCTTTGCAGTCGAAAGTGGTCATGTTGACTGCGTGAGACGGTTGATCGAGGCTGGTGCTGATCCAATGGACCGTACGCCTGATGATGATAGTTCGCTGTTGTGCGCTTGTTCGTTCGGTTTCGATGATGTTGCACGCGAGTTGATAGGCAGCGGGGCAAGTGCATTAGAAGCATTGGTTGTCAGTTGCGTCCAAGGCAAGAACTCAACGGTAAGGAGTTTAGTAGAAAGTGGATTGGTGGATGTCAACACCGTTTGGCAGGATCTTATGGTCACTCCTATTGCGGGGGCCTGTGTAGCTGGACATATTGATACTGTGCAGCTTTTATTGGCACTGGGAGCAGACCCTAATGTTCCTATCGATGTAGAATATGGTTCTACACCATTGATGCTTGCATGTCACATGGGCAACTTGGAGGTGGTGCAAACGATGGTAGAAGCGGGCGCGAATGTGAATGCAAGAGCACCTCCTTCATCTCAATGTGCTCAAGCTAATGGATCCAACGCCACTCCTGTGAGTATAGCACATACTAACGAACATATTGAAGTGGAGCAATTGCTAAGAGGTCATGGTGCTAAGATTTATATCGATAGTAGTTTGACGATGTATGAGTGGTTGGGAGGCAGGGTTTCATGGCCCCTGATGGATCCTGAATTTCAAACGAGATTAAAAGCTGGTAATTCATTGCAATCTCTGGTGGAAGATGACGAGTTTTTAAGCCGACCGGATTTGTCAGCGTGGCAAATGCTAGGAGGAAGAACAGCAGGTGAAGCCGCATGGGATTCTTTAAAATAAATAACCTTCCATTATTAAAAATTTGATCTTATCGTTCCTGAAGCACAAGTGTTTCGAAGAGTCGGGATGATGAAACATAACTGTTCAAGGAATTGCTCAAGAAGTGCTTTGTCTTCCGATGCAAATTGAATTACTTTCTCAACTGGCACGTTCATTACACGCTGTACAAATTTACCTCCAGATGCCACTCTTCGATTTGCTTGAACTTTTGAAAGAGGGTTTTGCATCAACTTGCTCTTATATATCAATGTTGTTGAGTTTGTTTTACGCATCCTGGTACCTTCTGAAACTGGAATTTCAATGCAAACTACGCCTTCAGCCTTACGGGGAGATTCAGGCCACATGAATCTATGAAGTCGAATCACTTGTTCAATATTGCCGGACTGCTTTAAAATAATTGCACTGTGATCGATAGATACTTGGTAACGTTTCCATTTTCGAAATACTTTCTTTGAAGGCACTTTGACTAGAATCTCCAATAGTATAGGCGCTATAGCTAGTACAGCAGTCGGAATGGATGATATCATAGGTTCAATCAGATCTGTAGAAATAGTAGCAATCGGTACACTATCATGCGTCGGCGAAGCAGGTGGAGAGTTTCTAGCGGGTCTTGTTGGAGATCCAGCGTTTACATTTGTTACAGTATTTTGAAAACCTCGCATTGGAGGAGGACGAGAAATCATGTTTCTTGGCTGTCCTGTTTCAGCTAGAGAGTTTCTAATGGTGGATGCATCCAAATTCAACCGAGATGGTGGGGATCGTCGATTTACCGACTGATTTAGACAATCTGAATTCGTTGGTTTTCTTGGATGTAGTGAATGTGAATCAATGTTAACGGTCAAAGCAACATCGCTATTTGAGGAAGCTCTCGGTGAACAAGGTGGAGAATTTCTAGGAGGTCTCCTTGGCGAATCTAATTCTGTATTAG
>Ga0105053_10005792_pt1 | contig 17392 bp, 8 predicted proteins | sample BON01_FD_78093 | JGI IMG/M metagenome (GOLD analysis project Ga0105053, IMG submission 78093) | Freshwater microbial communities from Lake Bonney liftoff mats and glacier meltwater in Antarctica - BON-01 | ecosystem: Environmental > Aquatic > Freshwater > Ice > Glacier meltwater | place: Lake...
AACGGTCAAATGGCCGCCAACTACCTCGCCGATCGCGGCCATCGCACCGTAGCCGTTATCACCACCGAACCTGGCTACAGTGCCAACAGTCAGCGCATCCAAGCCTTCGCCGATCAAACGATCAGCCGCGGGCTCACCTGCCACCGGATCTTAGGCGAAAATAGGGCGAAAGTCAGCTACCTCGAGATTGCTCCGATCAATCAAGAAATTGCCCAACTTGTGCAGCGCCTCGGCGAGCAATCTCCCCGCCCCACCGGCCTCTATCTCCCGTCCGATCATTTCGCCGGCGCGCTCTTCCGCACCCTGCGACTCAACGGCTTCCACTTTTCCCCAGATTTCGAGGTCATACTCGGAAATCATAACCCACTGATCTATAATAACCTAGAATTCAATCCTGCTGCTATCGACATCAATCTGTCCACGCTAGTGCGCAAGGTGATCGATCACTTAGTGTGGCGAATCGAGAACCCGGATGTCCCGGGCCGCATCGGCCTCACCGTATCTCCCTCGCTCCACCTCCCTCACGATCCGACCTGATCCGGCAAAGGCCCACCGCGGCCCGTCCGTCAGCCATCCCGTTCGTTTCCCTCTGCTAGTCAGCTAGTGCGAGCCCCGCGCCCGCTTTTCAACCGTATATGAAACTACACCTATAAAATGAAGACTTATCTAAAGCCGTGGCTGCTCATGCCACTGACCTTGGCAATTTCGGTCAACCTGCTCGGTCAGACCACCAACAAGTCGCCCACCGACAATGAAGACGTCGTCGTCCTCTCACCCTTCGAAGTCACTGGTGACTCGGACGTCGGCTACCAAGCGACTTCCACTCTCGCTGGCACTCGCCTGCGCACCGAAATGCGCGATATCGGTTCCTCCATCTCCATTGTAAATGAGGAATTCCTGCGTGATACCGGCTCCAACAACCTCGAAGACGTTCTGATCTTCACCCCTAACACCGAAATCGGCGGACTGGGTGGTAACCACTCCGGATCTCAAGGGGCTAACCCTATTCCTGAGCAGCAACGTGATGACCCCAGTGGCGGTCTCACCCGCGTGCGTGGTCTGGCAAGCGCCGACCTGACCCGCGATTACTTCATCACCAATATCCCGTTTGATTCCTTCAACACCGACCGTGTTGAGGTTCAACGTGGTGCCAACTCCGCCCTCTACGGGCTGGGTAGCCCCGGTGGTATCGTCAACGCTTCGACCATCAGGGCCGACTTCCTCGGCAACCGTGGTCGGGTTCGTTTCGAGACCGACCAATACGGCACCGCACGTTACTCCTTGCGTTACAATCAAATGATTGGTGACCGGGTAGCCATCAAGATCGCCGCGTTGTCGGAAGACAAAGGATACGAGCAAAAGCAGGCGTTTATGGAAGATAACCGCTTTTTTGCCTCGGTAACCGCCAAACTCCCATTGGGTCTCACGGTTCGTGGTAGTGCAGAAGTCGCAGAGCGCGCCTCCTCGAATCCTGACTACGTCCCACCCAATGACGGTATTACGCCTTGGATCAACTTGGGGAAACCAATTGTCGCCGATCCGGCCCTGGGTGCGCAAACATTCCGCGGCAGCGGCAAGTTCTTCCCCAGCGTGGCTAACTCCAACGTGATGACTCTCTCCGCCGGCGGCGGAGCGTCCGTTGGTCTTTACCAATTTTATCAAGATCCGTCCAATCCTAAGGCGACGTTTGGTGGCCACTCCTACCTCGTAAACACCCCAGCTGATACTGGCGGACGATTCACCTATCCTGGATCTTCCAATGGTCAGTGGATGCAGCTCATGCCTTTTCCTGAGACTCAAATCATTCGTCGCACGGGCTACCGTTCCGATGGCACGCTGGTTCCTGCCGGCACTGCCCCCTTCTATAGCAATGGTTTTGTGGCCGACCAAATCACCGATCGTAGCATCTATGACTACCGCGAGAATCTCTTCTCCGGCGGCATGGCCCAACAGCGCGTCGATTGGGAAAACTACACCGCGAGCATCGAAGGCACTTACTTAGACAATCGCATAGGTTTCGAATTCACCTACAACGAGCAGACCTTCGAAAGTGCGGGTAACAACTCCCTCCAAGGTGTCCTGCAACGCACGATCTACATCGATCCCAACGCCTACATGTTGGCCACGACGAATGGAGCGGCCAACGGTCCTTTGATTCCCAATCCACTCTTTGGCCGTCCGGTTATGGGTGGTGGTTCAGGTGGCAACAGAATCTACAATGATCGTGACGCAACGCGCCTCCAAGGTTTCGCCGAACTCCGCTTCGATGACTTCATGGATGAGGAGAGCTGGATCACCAAAGCGCTGGGTAAATTCACCCTCACCGGCTTACTCGACCAGAGCACCCACTACAATCAGACCCTGTATTCCGCCCGAGCTGATCCTATCGAAACGATTGACCTAGCCAATAATCTTACCGGCCACCACGGGGTGACTCAACGAAGCGGTCAACAATTCGCTCTCCCCGTCGGCAATGATATGAACTTCCTGACCATTAACTCCATTGGCGATCTCGCCGGAGCTAATATCGGAGGCGTTCCACATGGCCGCGCTCGGAGTAATATGAGCAATGCACCCATCTCGGCCAACTTCACCGGATGGAATCCCACGACGCAGAAATTTGTTAACTTCGACACTGTCATTAACACGATCTTCCAGCCAAATAGTTGGCCTGCCGCATCTCATGCGAACAAACGGGTCACTACGGTTGATTCAGAGGTTTTTATTGGCCAGCATTCGATCTGGGACAACACCGTAGTCCTCACCGGCACTTGGCGTAGCGACAAAGCGGCTTCGACTGGCATCGGGGTAGGATTTGCCCGACCAGACATTAGAGATACCCTCGATCCAGTCTACGTGGCCGGTCCTCAAGGTCCCCACGCAGAAACGGCTAACGACGAAACGACTTCGTATTCGATCATGGTGCATACGCCTCCGTTCCTCCGTGACCGTCTGCCCTTCGAGCTGTCAGTCTACAAGAGTGCGGCCGACAACTTCACACCGACCGGCGGTAATGTCACCATCTTCAACGACACTGTCGGCGCCACTGCCGGTGTGACCGAGGAGCAAGGTTTCATTATTGAGGGACTCGACGGTAAATTGTCCGCGCGGTTTAACTGGTTTAAGTCAGCCGTGGTCAATAACCGCTACGAAAATGGAGCCATTAACGCGTCAGAATCAATCCTTCTCGGTCTTGCTCGGGAACTAAATAATCCCCTCAACGTCGCTCAAGGCTTCACCGTTGCCCAAGTTCAAGCAGCGCTGCCTCCGGCAGGGGTAATCGCCGTCAACGGCTTCCAAGTTGACTGGAACAATGCAGATGCCGCGACCACCAATCGAAATTCTTCCGACACCGGCACGCAGGACTTCTCCGCCAAAGGTATGGAAGTGGAAATCGCTTACAATCCGATCCCCGAGTGGACTCTGCTCTTCACGGCGGGTCAGCAAGAAACGATTGCCTCCAACACCTGGCCAGAGATGCAACGCTATGTTGCCGAACATGTTCTCCCTAATTGGGTGAACAGTAGCTTCGCGCAGAACTATTACATCGATGCAGGTGCCACCCAAACTCTCGCTGATCGGGCGAGAACGTCCATTGTTGAAGTCGTCGCCCGCGCCGTGCTCCTGGACGGCAGCCCCGCCAAAGAGCAGGCCGAATGGCGCTTCGCCTTCAACACCAGCTACAACTTCGGTTCCAAAAGTGAACTCATTCCTAAGTGGTTTGGCGACCTCACCGTCGGTGGTGGCGTCCGTTGGCAGGATGAAACGGGTATCGGCTTCGAAGTGGGCACCAACTCACTGGGTGACCTCGCTCTGGACATAAACAAACCGTTCTATGCTCCCTCGATCATGCACGTTGATGTGTTCGCCCGGATGGCCTACAAGCTGAAGCACGATCGTGGCTTCAACTTCCAGGTTAACATCAAGGATCTCACGAACCACGATGGCCTGATTCCGTTCGTCGCCAATCCTGACGGCAGCCTCCTCTACCGTATCCAGGAAGGCCGCTTGATCTCCGCTTCCGCGACGTTCGAATTCTAAACCATTAGGTTTCGAACTTAGTCTCAAGTTTTCCAAGCCGGCTTCCATTTAGGGAGCCGGCTTTTTTCTTCACGCATTCCATCCCATGCCCGCAAACAATCGCCATTTCTCCAAATCACCTTCGCGATTTCTTCCCTTTCATCGCTTTCCAACGACTCACTTTCCCGCCTAGTCGGCTCGTGGATTTCCGACGCCACTCGGAGCACCGAACTAAGCCCCCTGGCGCTCCTGCGAACTCACTCTCGCCCAGTCTGGCCCCACCCGCGCCTTCACCGGCGGCTGTCCTTCTCAAACCGAAACGACCATCCTCGATCTCAGGAAGGCAATCAACGAGGTCCCTCAAGCGCGGTGGATCGATAACCGTCACATCGGGGCCTATTCGCCCCAAGACGGCACCCAAAATATCAGGACCACAACCCTCGACCACGGCCAAGTCCTCCGCCTCGAAATTGAGTTCACCCGGGAAACCCAACCAAGCACCCGCACGGTCAATACCATCCGCCAATTCCAATGCTCCTCCGATGGCCAACGCCTCACCATAACCGATCTACGCAGCACCCGCCCCCGTCCCCGAGTCCACGTCTACTCCCGCGTCACCCCCTAACCCGTGGGAGGGGTTTTACACCCCGACTTCACTCACCGTCCCTCCCTTTCTCATCTCCACTCTTCCATGAATATTCACCGCATCCCAGGACTCACTACCTTCGGCCTATTTTTGCAGTTCCCTCTCCCCGCGGCAACTCCCCTGCTGGCAACCACGGCTTCGACGTGAACCAACCGTTCCACGGTCCTTCCCAAACCTTCGTCGACGGGTTTGCTCGTATGAACTACCCGTCGGCTAACGACCGCAAGTTCAGTCTCTCGGTCGACGTCAAGGATCTCACCAATCACGACGAACTCGTGCCCTTCCTCACCAACCCCGATGGCAGCAAGCTCTATCGGATCCTGGAATGTCGCTTCTTCGTGTTGTTGGGCACCTTCAGCTTCTAATGAGCACCGGCCTGAAATGGGCGTCATTTCTGACGCCAGATTCACTGCCGGCAGACCAAAAAGCGGAGGTAGTTTTATCTTACCTGTGCTTATTTGTGCCCAAATTTCAGTGACGCAAAAACTCACGTTCACTTCAAATCCCCCCCCCAAAATCTATCATCTGGCTGCATACTCCCCGCCAATCAATTGAGGGATCATTCCGCAGGGGCTGGTCGGATGGGGGCCAGCCCGCTTCGAGTCGCTCGGCTAGCTAGCGCGATCAGGCAGGTTGCCAACCATCGTCGATCTGTTCTTTCGCCCAAGAAGTGCCGGTTGCCGGCGAGTCCTGCCGCTCTTCAAAGTCACCGTGATCCCTCTCGCAGCGCGTGCCATCATCCTGAAACAGATGCTCGCGATCGACCGCGACGCTCCACGCGGCCTGCCGGGGTCCTCTCCCTATTTGCCAGCGGGCGACATTTCGGCGCTCTCGAGCAGAAAACTGCGGGTGGAGGTCATCACGGCGCCCAACCCAACTAAACCGGTCGGACGATGAGCGAGCCGCGACCTATCGATCACCAGAGCCGAAAGCTGGTTCCGCTCCGAACTTAGGAGCGAATCGAGGTCATCGGTATCATCAAAATGATGCTCTATCTCTCCTCTAGCCGGGCCTCGGCCCACCACGCTTCAATTACCGTCGAATAGAAACCAGCTGGAACCGGCGCACCTGATCGTGGAAGACCGATCAGGCACCCGCAGCCGGGACTGCGTGAGTGGCCTCCGCCGACCAAATCCAAGATTCTTTAAAATAGGGGAGGGGAATCAGCGTCGGGACGGACTGGCGCGGGAAAAAGACGTTTGGGCCCGGCGAGTGATGAGGAGCAATAACCGCGGACAGGATGCCCGAAATCGTCAGGACTCTTCAGAGAGTCCAACCTTTTAGGCAATAATTCATGTTATTTCATGAATTATATTATGAAATTTCAGTGCATTATTTCATGATTTTTTTCGGCCCCGCTCACTTGACTGAACCTTAACTGTGCATAAGTCGGGGGGATATAAGGCCTCAAACGCCGCTTTCCAATCATCCAGACCAAAATCAACCCTCACCCGTAAAACCGTTCCTGCCTCTCGTCCCCCCGCTACGACTCGAGGCCCAAAACCCTCCTTCGCCCACCTAACAGAATCTCCCCTCACCCTTTCCTTCCCCTTATCCGAATCGTTTAACGGCCTAACTACTCACGAAAAGTTCAGAAATTAGAGCTTTTTTTGAACGCCATTAAATCAACTTAACGATAAGGCATTATTCCACCCCACCTTTGATGAAATTTCAACTATCTTCATGATGCTTCTCGCTGACATCGCTAAGCAAGCCCTTGTTTCCCCGTCGACGGTATCTCGGGCGATCAACCAGCCCGAAATCGTCGCGGCAGAGAGTCTCGCGCGCATTCGCGCCGTCATGAAAGCACATGATTACACTCCGGTTCCGTTGAACCGACGTCGCGGTCCTAAGAGCAAAAAACCCGCCACCCTTCGGCTCGGAGTATGGTTTGTGGGCACGAAGCCCGGGAACCCCAGTTTGAATTGGTTTCAGGAACGCATCACCGACCTGCAGAAGCGCAATCCTTGTAATCACGTTGATCTCAGCATACTTTTCTCGAATTCACCCCGCGAGCTGCCTCGGGCGCTGACCACCGAAAAACTCGACGGAATTATTATCCAGGGTATGGAGCCCGCCCCGGAGGTGATGGCGCAACTCAAGCACCTCCCCACGGTTTGGTTCATGACGCGTCGATCGGAAGATTTTCCCGGTGACTATGTGGAGCCGAATAACGAAGAAAACGGTCGTCTCGCCGCCGACTACCTCGCCCAGCGAGGCCACAAAACGGTCGCGGTCCTGACCACCGATCCTGGCTACTCCGCGAATGTGCATCGCGTCACTGCATTTATGAAACGAGCCGGCGAGCTCGGGCTGAAGGCTTACCGCGTTCTTGGGAAAGAACAACCGAGTGTAAGCTACCTCGAGATCGATCCGCTCACCAGCGAAACGGAGCAACTGGCACGTCGGCTCACCCAGCAATCTCCCCGTCCAAGCGGTCTCTACATCCCGGTTGATCACTTTGCCGGCGCCTTCTTTCGCACCCTCCGCCACGCCGGCCTCGATCATCGTAAGGATTTCGAAGTCATTCTCGGAAACTTCAATCCCCTTATTTACAACAATTTGGAGCACCATCCTGCCTCAATTGACGTCAACCTTTCCACGCTGATCCACAGGGTCATCGCCCTCCTCGTTTGGCGGGTCGAAAACCCGGACAGCACCGGACGCATTGGGATCTCAGTTTCCCCGACCTTACGGCCGCCGATCAGCTGACGATCCTCAATTCGCATCGCCGGGGTGGATCTATTCACCCCGTTCTAAACCAACAATCCATCTGACCTTTTTGAGGGTTTTGCCCTGCGGCTAAAACTCTCGTTAACACCTAAAAAAACCACCAAGCTATGAACACAAACTACATCAAATTCTGGCGATTTCTGCCATGTATTTTGATCTCCCCTCTCGGTCTGTATGCTCAAAATGCAGCAGAAAACGTCGTTGACGACGAGGTCATCACGCTTTCGCCCTTTGAAGTGACGGGCGATACCGACATCGGGTATCAAGCGACCTCAACCCTCGCTGGCACCCGACTGCGCACTGAACTGCGCAACATTGGCTCCTCTATTTCCATCGTGAATGAGGAATTCTTAACCGATACCGGCTCGACCAACCTCGAAGACGTGCTGATTTTTACCCCCAACACCGAAGTCGGTGGCATCGGTGGTAACTTTTCCGGCTCCCAGGGGTCGAGCCCGATTCCTGAGCAGCAACGTGACAATCCATCGGGCGGTGTGACCCGCGTTCGTGGATTGGCTGGCGCTGATCTCACCCGGGACTACTTCCTGACGGACGTTCCATTCGATACCTTCAACACGGACCGTATCGACGTGCAGCGTGGGGCTAACTCCGCTCTGTTCGGTCTCGGCAGTCCTGGTGGTATCATCAACGCAACCACGATCCGCGCCGACTTCCTCGGCAATCGCGGTCGGGTTCGTTTCGACACTGACAACTACGGCACCCTGCGTTATTCGATGCGTTACAATCAGATGATTGGCGACGTAGCCGCTATTCGGATTGCGGGCTTGTCTGAAGACAAGGGCTTCGAGCAGAAGCAAGCCTTCCTCGAAGACGACCGCTTGTTCGTGTCGGCCACCGTGAAACTGCCTTTCGGCATGACCGCTCGGGCGAGCGCCGAAACGGCCGAACGCCGGTCAGCGAATCCCGACTATGTCCCACCCAATGATGGTATCACGCCTTGGATCAACCTCGGCAAACCGGTCGTCAACGATCCGGCCCTCGGTGGTTCACTCTTCCGCGGCACCGGTGATTTCCTTCCCGGTAAAGCCAACAATACGATCATGACCTTGGCTCTGCCTGGTCTCTCCAGTGGGTTTGCTAGCTTCTACCAAGATCCCTCCAATCCTGCTCCCACCTTCGGCGGCGCGTCTTACATCCGCGCCGGCGAAGGACTGCCACGTCCTTATACGATTGGCACCGGTGAGTGGATGATGCTGATGCCCTACCCGGAAGAGCAGATCATTCGTCGCACCGGCTTGCGCTCGGACGGAACTCCGGTTGCGGCCGGCACCGCTGGCTTCTACTCCAACGGTTTCGTCGCGCAGCAGATCACTGATCGCAGCATCTACGATTACCGTGAGAACCTCTTCAGCGGCGGCACTGCCCAGCAGGCAGCCGATTGGGAGGTCTACAACGCCAGCATCGAAGGTAATTACTTCGACAACCGTTTGGGCTTCGAAATCGCTTTCTATGAGCAGGATTTCATCAGTCGCGGTAACAACTCCCTCCAAGGAATTACGCAGCGCACGATCTACATCGATCCCAACGCGTATCTGCTCGCGACCACCAACAATGCCGGCGACGGACCTCTGCTCCCTAACCCGAACTTCGGACGACCTGTCATGGGGGGTTCGTCGGGCGGTAACAAGATCACGAATAATCGGGAGAGTTTCCGGATTCAAGGTTACGGAGAAATCCGTTTCGATGACTTCATGGCCGAAGACAGCTGGGTGACCAAACTCCTCGGCCGGTTGACCCTCACCGGTTTGATCGACGAGAGCTCGATCTCCAACGAGCAGGCCTACGGTCGCGGTGATCGTATTGATCAAGCAACCGTCGCCACCGCTATCGGCGGAGGTTCCGTCACCGGCTACGTTTGGCCCGCCGAACGTTCCGGTCAGCTGTTCGCTCTGCCCGTGTCCAACGACACCAACTTCCTCGCCATTAACTCGATCAACGACCTCGCTGGTGCCGGGATTCAGGGCGTTTCATTCGGGCGTCAGCGCTCCAACCTCCAAGGTAACCTCTTCCGGAACTACACCGGTTGGGACCGCAACAATGCTGTGTTCAACACGTTTGATGCGGAAGTGCGGACCATCTGGGATGATGAAAGCAGCTTCCCCGCCGCGTTCTCTGCCAGCAAACGCCTGACCGAGGTCGAATCCGAAGTAGTCGTCGCTCAATCCTACCTCTGGGATGACAACATCGTGCTCACCGGATCATGGCGTAGCGATACGTCCTCCACCGTGGGTATCGGAGCGGCGACCGTGGTAGGCCGTCCTGATGTCGACAACAGCCTCGCCCCTTCCTATGTGGCCGGCCCCCAGCGCGCCGACTTGGTTGAAACCTACAATGACGAGACCACCTCCTGGTCCGCCGTGGTGCACACCCCGGACTTCATCCAGGAAAAGCTCCCTAATGGGTTGAACGTCTCCTTCCACTACTCGGAGTCCCAAAACTTCGTGCCATCAGGCGCCAATGTGAACATCTTCAACGAACTCGTTCCCGCCATCTCTGGTGAGACCGAGGAAATGGGATTCACCATCGGTGCATTGAACGGCAAGTTGCAGGCTCGCTTCAACTGGTTTGATACCAGCTCCGCCAACAACCGGTTCGAAAACGGCGCGATCAGCGCCTCTGCTGGCATTCTGCAGAACCTCGCGTTCCAGTTGGATAATCCTTTGAATATCGCTCAAGGCTTCACCGCCGCCGATGCTCAGGGAGTCTTGCCTCCGCAAGGGGTGATTGACGTCAGCGGATTCATCGTCGACTGGGCCAACCCTAACGCCGCAAGCACCAACCGGAACCCCTCCGATACCGGCACGCAGGACTTCACGGCCGAGGGTATGGAAATCGAAATCGCCTACAACCCAACGCCTGAGTGGACGATCTTGTTCTCCGTCGGGCAGCAGAACACGGTGACCAGCAACACCTACCCGGTGATGCAGGAATACATGAATACGTTCGTTATCCCTCAGTGGGTTAACAGTAGCTTCGCGCAGAACTTCTTCATCGATGACACCGGATCTCGGACGCTCGCTCAGCTCGCTCAAGAGGCGATCGTTGACAACGTCGTTCGGGGTGCTCTGCAAGACGGCAGCCCGTCCCTCGAGCAGTCCGAATGGCGCTACACCCTCAACACCAGCTACAACCTCGGCCGCTTCGATAGCGGTTTCTTGAAGTATTTCGGTGACCTGACGGTCGGCGGCGGTGTCCGCTGGCAGGATAAAGTCGGTATCGGTTTCGCCGTGACTCAAAATGCCCTTGGCGACTACGCTCAAGACATCAGCCAGCCTTACTTCGGGGACTCGAATATGTTCATCGATGTATTCGCCCGTTCCCGTTGGGCGCTCAAGAACGACCGTTCGTTCTCGGTCCAGCTGAACATCAAAGACCTGACGGACACCAACGGCCTCCAAGCCTACGTCGCCAACCCTGACGGATCTGTGCTCTATCGGATCTTCGAGGGTCGTCTGATCTCGGCTTCCGCCACGTTGGAGTTCTGAACCACGCGAAGTAATGCTTCGCTTGTAGTCTTAAATCGCAACCGGCTCCCAGTAACCCTGGGAGCCGGTTTTTTTGCGTCCCAATCGGGCGAAGACAACGGCGTGAAGGGAGCGCAGAGACAACGGACCGGGCCGAACCCTGGCGGAGGGATGACTTAAACAGCCCCCCTCCGTAAGTCGGTGATGAACCCGGAGCCAAGCAAGCTACCGGCACAGCCCCTAACAGAACCTAGTTTAGGCCGCCACCGCAGTGACCGGAGGGGATACGCGGACGGGACCAGACCTCGGAAAACCTCCACCCTAGAGGGTCGAGTGATATCACCGCCATAAGCTGACCTTTCATGTTATTTCATGAACATCTCTCAGAACAGCATTCTCAGACAAACCCGCCCCCCCCCCCTCAATTTACCCTAAAACCGACTAATCACGAGCGGCACCGATCCTGATCAGACGTTACCCCCTCCATTCCTTGGTTGATGCAAGACCAACTAAGGAAAAAACTTGACGTAATAGTCTCTCCTTTCATCGTGATTGCAGTGAAATTTCACTGAATACCCTCAAATGCTTCTCTCAGACATAGCAAAACAAGCCCGTGTTTCCCCCTCCACGGTCTCGCGCGCAATCAACCAACCGGACATTGTCGCGCCTGAAAGCCTCGCTCGCATTCGTGCGGTGATGAAGACGCACTCCTACACCCCGGCCCCGGCCAATCGCCGCCGCGGTCCAAAGTCTCGCCTGCCCCGACTCCGCCGTCTCGGCGTTTGGTTTGTCGGTGCAAAAGCCAACAACCCGAGCCTCAACTGGTTCCAAGAGCGTATCGCCGATGTCCAAGGTGAAAATCCCCGCCATCGCATTGAGCTCAATATGCTCTTTTCAAACTCTCCCGACGAACTGCCCCGTGCTCTCGCCGAAGAGAAACTCGATGGGGTGATCATCCAAGGCATGCAGCCTTCGCCGATGGTACTCAATAAGCTGAAGCACATGCCGTGCGTCTGGTTCATGACCCGCCGCTCCCACGATTTCCCGGGCGACTTCATCGAGCCCAACAACGAGGAAAATGGGCGCATGGCGGCCAACTACCTCGCCGAACGCGGCCACAAAACCGTGGCCGTCTTGACGACCGAGCCTGGCTACAGCGCCAACGTTCGCCGCGTCAGTGCCTTTATCGATCAAGCCAATCAACTCGGCCTGAGGTCTCATCAAATTCTCGGCGAAGACGTTCCTGGCGTCAGTTATCTGGAAATCGCTCCTCTCAACACCGAGACCGAGCAACTCGTTCGCAACCTCACGCAACTTTTCCCCCGCCCCACCGGACTCTACATTCCCGTCGATCACTTCGCCGGTGCATTCTTCCGCACGCTTCGCCAGGCCGGCCTCACTCCTCGCAAGGACTTCGAGGTCATTCTCGGCAACTTCAACCCACTGATCTATAACAATTTAGAACATCACCCCGCTGCGATTGATATTAATCTATCTACTCTTGTTCGTAAGGTAATCGACCATCTGGTCTGGCGGATCGAAAACCCAGATTCACCCGGTCGTATCGGTCTCGCCGTCTCCCCTACCTTGCGTCCCGCTTTTGGTCAGGATTAGGGCCCCCGGTGGCCCAACGCCACCTACGGTCCGACCCCTGACTCTTGTAATACCAAATAATCCCAATTCGCTGGTTCGTTTCTCTACAAGCCCCAGCTTCCCCAAACCAAACAGAACACACCAAGAATAATGAAAACATATATCAAACCATGGCTAATCTTGCCATTGGCATTTGCTGTTCCAGTCGGCCTTTTCGGTCAAGCTGCGACCAGTGACGAGGCCGACGATGAAAACGTCGTCGTGCTCTCACCGTTCGAGGTCACCAGTGACTCGGACGTCGGCTACCAAGCGACTTCCACCCTCGCTGGCACTCGTTTACGCACTGATCTGCGCAATATTGGCTCTTCCATCTCCATCGTGAATGAAGAGTTCCTGCGCGACACCGGTTCCAAAAACCTCGAAGATGTGCTCATCTTCACTCCGAACACCGAAATCGGTGGCCTCGGTGGTAATCACTCCGGATCGCAAGGAGCCAGCCCCATTCCTGAGCAGCAACGTGATGACCCCAGTGGCGGTCTCACCCGCGTGCGTGGTCTGGCTAGCGCCGATCTTACCCGCGATTACTTCATCACCAATGTGCCGTTTGATACCTTCAACACCGACCGTGTTGAGGTGCAACGTGGTGCCAACTCCGCTCTCTACGGGCTGGGTAGCCCCGGTGGTATCGTCAACGCTTCGACCATCAGGGCCGACTTCCTCGGCAACCGTGGTCGCGTCCGTTTCGAGACCGACCAATACGGCACCGAGCGTTACTCCATGCGTTACAATCAAATGATTGGTGACCGGGTAGCCATCAAGATCGCCGCGTTGTCGGAAGACAAAGGATACGAACAAAAGCAGGCGTTTTTGGAAGATAACCGCTTGTTTGCCTCTGTAACCGCCAAACTCCCTTTCGGCCTCACGGCTCGTGCGAGTGCGGAAGTCGCCGAGCGCGCCTCCTCGAATCCTGACTACGTCCCACCCAATGACGCGATCACGCCTTGGATCAACTTGGGTAAACCAATCGTCGGCACTCCAGCCGACGGTGCGAGATTGTTCCGCACCTCCGGGACTTTCTTCCCTGGACGCGCTAACAGTCAGGTGATGACCCTAGCCGCCCCCGGATCGTCCGTTGGTCTTGTTCGCTTCTATCAAGATCCGTCCAATCCGGAACCGACGTTTGGTGGCCACGCCTACCTCGTAGGCACCGCAACTGACGTTGGCACCCGGCCAAGCTTTCCTCTCGACAATGCCGCTAATCAGTGGATGCAGCTCATGCCCTTCACCGAGACTCAAATCATTCGTCGCACGGGCGGGTTCCGCTCTGACGGCACGAGAGTGGCAGAGGGAACTTCGGGCTTCTGGAGCAATGGTTTTGTGACCGAACAGATCACCGATCGGAGCATCTTTGATTATCGCGAGAATCTCTTCTCCGGCGGCACGGCTCAACAAAAGGCCGACTGGGAAGTCTACACCGCGAGCATTGAAGGCAATTACTTAGATAATCGTGTTGGTTTCGAATTCACCTACAACGAGCAGACCTTCGAAAGTGCGGGTAACAACTCCCTCCAAGGTGTCTTGCAGCGCTCGATCTACATCGACCCCAATCAATACATCTTCAACACGGTTGATGGCACGGGTGACGGTCCTTTGGTTCCCAATCCAAACTTCGGCCGTCCCGTCATGGGTGGTGGTTCGGGCGGTAACAGAATCTACAACGATCGTGACTCCACTCGCCTCCAAGGTTACGCCGAACTCCGTTTCGACGACTTCATGGATGAAGACAGCTGGTTGACCAAAGCTTTGGGTAAATTCACCCTCACCGGCTTACTCGACTCGAGCACCCACTACAACCAGACCCTGTATTCGGCCCGCGCCGATCCAGTCGCGGTGAGTGACCTGACCGCTAATCTTCCTGGCTTCCACGTGGTGACACAACGGACCGGTCAAGTATTCGCTCTCCCCGTCACCAATGATACGAACTTCCTAAACATCAACTCCATCAGCGATCTCGCCGGAGCTGGAATTCAAGGTGTTTCACATGGTCGCGCTCGGAGTAATTTCAGCGAAACTCCTATCGCTGCTAACTTCACCGGATGGAGTCCTGAAGGTGGAAAGTTCGTTAACTTCGACACTGTCGTTAATACGCTCTTCCAGCCAAATAGTTGGCCTGCCGCATCTCATGCGAACAAAGATATCACTGAAGTTGATTCAGAGGTCTTCATTGGTCAGCATTCGATCTGGGATGACACCGTTATCCTGACTGGCACGTGGCGCAGCGACAAAGCGGCTAATAATGGTATCGGGACATATCTTGCCCGACGTGACATTAGAGCGACCCTCGATCCAGACTACCTGGCCGGTCCTCAAGAGCCTTTAACAGAAACGGCAAATGACGAGACGACTTCGTATTCGATCATGGTGCATACGCCTCCGTTCCTCCGCGATCGTCTGCCTTTCGAGCTATCGGTCTACAAGAGCGCAGCCGACAACTTCACGCCAACCGGTGGTAATGTCACCGTCTTCAACGATCCCGTCGGCGCCACCGCCGGTGTGACCGAGGAAATGGGATTCATTATTGAAGGTCTCGACGGTAAATTGGCCGCAAGATTCAACTGGTTTGAATCCGCCGTCGTCAATCGTCGGTTCGAGAATGGTGCCGTCAGTGGATCAGCAGGTTTCCTGCAAAACCTGGCTCACCAGTTCAATAATCCCGCCAACGTTGCCCAAGGCTTCACCATCGCCCAAGTTCAGGCAGTTCTGCCTCCTCAAGGTGTGATTGATGTCAGTGGCTTCAAGGTTGACTGGAACAATCCAGATGCCGCGACCACCGATCGCAACTCATCCGACACCGGCACGCAGGACTTCTCTGCTACTGGTATGGAAGTTGAAATCGCCTACAACCCGGTCCCTGAGTGGACTCTGCTCTTCACGGCGGGTCAGCAAGAAACGATTGCTTCCAACACCTTCCCAGAAGTGCAGCGTTATGTTAACGACTTCGTTATCCCGAATTGGGTGAACAGCACCTTCGCGAAGACCTACTTCATCGATGATGCAGGCGGAACGACTCTCGCTCAGGCTGCGACCTCAACCTTCGTTGAAAATGCCCGCAACGCTGCGCTCCAAGACGGTAACCCCGCCAAAGAGCAGGCCGAATGGCGCTTCGCCTTCAACACCAGCTACAACTTCGGTACTAACAGTGAACTCATTCCTAAGTGGTTTGGTAACCTGACCGTTGGTGGTGGCCTCCGTTGGCAAGATGAAACCGGTATCGGATTCCAAGTGGACACAAACGAGTTCGGGAACCTCGCTGAGAACGTGAACAAACCGTTCTTTGCTCCTTCGGTCACCCATGTGGATCTGTTCGCTCGGATGTCCTACAAGCTGAAAGGCGACCGTTCCTTCGACTTCCAGATCAACATCAAGGATGTCACGAACCACGATGGCCTGATTCCATTCGTCGCCAATCCTGACGGTAGTCTCCTCTACCGCATCCAGGAGGGTCGTTTGATCTCGGCTTCGGCTACGCTCAACTTCTAAATCGACCGAAGCACTGCTTCGTTCGTTTGCAAATTGCAACCGGCTCCCAATCTTTTGGGAGCCGGTTTTTTTTGACCAACTTTCGCAACCTCAACCTTTGTAATGTCCCTACCCAACCGCGCCCTTCGCGCCTCCCTTTTTCTCGTCGCCTTCGCGACCGCCTCACTTTCTTTCGCGCACTCCCTCGATGCCGATAAATTCATCGGCGAGTGGCAGTTTGACCGCGAACAAAGTACCGACCTCAGTCCTTGGAGTCGTTGCGTTCTCACCATCGCTCAAGACGGCGATCAACTCACCATCTCGCGCACCCTCGGTGGGGGTCGCCGCACCCACGTAGATGTTATTCCCCTCGACGTGACCAAAGAAGTAAACGTCGTCGCTCAAACGTGGTGGATCGACAATCGCCACATTGGGGCTTACTCACCTCACGATGCCCTCAAGATCGTGCGCGCCAAGACCCTAGACGATGGTAAGTTGCTCCGGCTCGAAACCGATCTCGTGCTGGAAACCCAACAAGGACCGCGAGATGTCAACATCATCAGCCAATACCAAATTTCCCCCGACGGCGACGTCTTGATCGTCACCGATTTGCGCAGCACCCGCCCTCGGCCCGTGGTGCATGTCTTCAACCGCGTAACCGGATAAAACTCGACGCTTTTTTTGCAATGAAACTACGATCCATCCTCTCTGCCATTCTGCTCGGTCTCGCCGCTCAACTCACGCTGCCGGCTGCGCAACCTCTCATCAATACGGTCGACCAGGCACCGGCTCAGGCGGCCTTGATTCCGATGATCGACAACTGGCTCGTCGCCGAAGACCTGCCGCACAACGCCACGTTACTCTCCCTCCAAGGACTCGCCAACCGCAACGCTCCCCAGATCTATCTCCAATACCCGGAAGACTGGCAGTGGGAAATCGCCGGTCCCCTCATCGGCTACCTCGCCGATCGTCATGCGATCGATTGGCAGCGCTACGAGATGGGTGATCTGGATAAGCCACTCGCCGACTTCGGCTCCACCGCCAAAGGCACCGTCGTCTGGGACAAGGACGTGCGCACCTCGCTCATCGTCGCCTTCACCATCGCGGGAGTAGAAGACCTGATCGTCGTCAACGAAGACCAGATCGCTACCGCGGCTCAACACGGCCTCGAAACCGTCATCGATCTCCGCGGTCAATTCACCGGCCAGCCTGATCACGAGATCTACCAATGGGCCTACGACGAATACTACCACCGTTGCTCCCGGGACTTCTACGTTGTCCTCGGTGGTGAGTGGGGACCCGTCATGAAACCCGGTATCGCCGACTTCGGGGTGCAACAGCGCGGCTGGTTCGCCGACCTCTCCGCCAACCCCGCTGATCCCGAGGAACTCGCTCT
>Ga0105053_10005805_pt1 | contig 17354 bp, 10 predicted proteins | sample BON01_FD_78093 | JGI IMG/M metagenome (GOLD analysis project Ga0105053, IMG submission 78093) | Freshwater microbial communities from Lake Bonney liftoff mats and glacier meltwater in Antarctica - BON-01 | ecosystem: Environmental > Aquatic > Freshwater > Ice > Glacier meltwater | place: Lake...
CCGCTTTGGAGTGAACAATGCAAGCCGTGTCTTTCGACGACCAATCCGTGCGACTCACCACGAGACGGCCATGCCCCTGGTAGTTTTTGTAAGGGGGAATCTTTCCCTCCGGTGAAATTGGTTCGAGCTGCCCATCGTAGGACACCAACTGATAAGGATCGTCCGATGCTTTCTGATACTGCTGATAAAACCACTGCAGCACACCGTCTTGATTAGCGGCTGCCACAGAGGCGATATAGCCGGTCATAATCGGCCATTCCGGATGGCAGTCTCCCACGCTCACCACTCGTCCCGGAGGTAGCGAGGTGTGCATGGCCCATTCACACATTTCCGGAAATGGAGTCTGCGCGAGGCGGTTCTGTTCACCACCTGACCAGTAACGATGCGCTTGGAAAAATGCTACCGGGATTCGGTTCGCACCGGCGTAGCCCACCGATTCGTTAAACTCACCTTCGGGGCCGTAGGACAAAAGATACTTCTCCATGACCTCGACGCCCAAATCGATCAATCGCTGCGCCGCGGGATGTTCACCATCCAGCGCCATGCCCGCGATCCCGAGCCCCCCCATGATCACCGTGCTCCAATTATTCAGTTCATGAGCCCACCACGGATCCATTTTCATCGACTCGAGGTAAGGCTGAATTCCCCGTCGGTCCAGACCCTCAATGACCCACGCACGTTCCTCATCCGTCAGCGCAGGAGCGAGCCAATCGTAAGCGACTCCCACGGCCTGCGACAGCATGCCAGTGCGCAAATCTGCTGGATAGCCGAATTTAATATGCGCCTGATCAATCCAATCGGGCCACACCTCAGGGTCATAAAGCGCTTTCAACTGATCCATGGCCGAAGCCTTGAACTCGGGCCGACCCGTCAACGAAAGTGCCAACGCCGCTCGCAACACCTGCTGACCCGCCGCCTCGCACACGACATAATCCGGATTCTTCGTATCGACCATACTCTGTGCCCGATCAGGCAAGATGTCAGCAATTAGCACCGGGCCTTTGATCAGGGCCTTTTCCGCCGAAGCGAGCACGCTCTCCCAGTTGGCCTGCGCCCATCCGCTTTGGATGCTGGTCTTGAGATCATCGATGGTGCGAAGATCATTCGTTGCGGTGGAACTGATGAGAAGACGGGGATGTGGTGACACGTTTATAAGGGCTTAGGGGGTGATTGCTTTAATGAAAATTATGAGAGCGCGATCCGACGCGTTCCATCGGCGGCGCTCAATTCTAGACCACTGTCGGTCAGTGATAGCTGCACATCATCGATCGACCAGCCCGCTTCGTTCTGGGCCCACTCGCGCTCGGTCGCATCGGCCGGTCTCACGCAAAATAAGGTGAGCAATCGGCATCGGTCGGCATGCAAAGTCGCTTCGAGAAAACTCTCGCGACGCGCCTCCAACCCATCGCCGACGGCATCACTCGATCCGGCCGGATACTCGTGTTCATGTCGGGCCAGATGCATCGCGACATCGCCTAGATCAATGATCAATCCGGCCAGCTTCGCTTTTTCTGCGAGCACGACAAAACGTCCCTCTCCGTCCGGCTCCGCCCGATCAATTGTGTGCCAGCGAAGTGAGATATCACGATCATCCTCCAGCTCAGCCTCATCGAACACGGCGACATAACCAGGATACAAATGCAGCACCGTGCGAGTCACACTGAGGACTCCTTCGTAAACCGGCGTCAAATTCATCTTCCACGCCCCACCAACTCCCGGCACGTAAGTCTCCGCGATCGTTTCGCCGTGATAGCGAACCGTGCTCAATTGCTCGCCACGCACATGCGGAGCACGCCGCTGCTCCTCGCGATCAAACATCAGGACGTTATGCCCGAGCGCGGATGAGTTATAATACGTCGAGCGATGCGCTTCGAAATAGTTGGGCGGATAAGTTGAAGGCGATCCCGGATCGGTGATGAGGCGGTCGCCAAATCCATCGATGCAGAGCTGCCCCAGATCGTTGTGGTCGTGATTATCCTCACGCCCCGCCTTGCCATAAACGACGCAGGCTGTGCTCTGCGGCGACCAATCCGTGCGGCTGATCGCCAGACGGCCTTGCGCACGGTAAGTCTTAAAAGGGGACAACTTTCCTTCCGGTGATTCCGCAGCGACTCGCGGATCGTAAGCGATAAACTCCAAGGCGTTGGGCAACTTGTTTCGGTATTGCGCGTAGAACCATTGCAGCACGCCATCCTGATTCGCCGCGGCGACTGCTCCGATATACTCCGGATCGATCACCCGCTCCGGCCAACTGTCGCCAAACCCCATCGGCTTCCCCGCCGGGACCGTCGTGTGCATGATCCACTCGCACATTTCTGGAAACGGATATTCCTGCAAACGGTTCTGCTGGCCACCCGACCAATAACGATGCGCTAAGTAGAAGTAGATCGGAAACCGGTTCGCACTCGAGTAGCCCACCGATTCGTTAAACTCACCATCCGGACCGTAGGTCGAAAGATACTCCTCCATCTTTTGGACTCCATAATCGATCAACTTCTGCGCATCGGGATGTTCGCCGCCCAGCGCCATGCCGGCCACGCCTAAACCACCGACAATCACCGTGAGCCAATTGTGTAAATCGTGCGTCCACCACGGATCGTCTTTGAGGGCGGCCAGATACGGTTGGATCGCGCGACGATCCAAGCCCTCGATCACCCACGCACGCTCCTCAGCGGTCAATGAAGCGGCCAACCAATCATACGCCACCCCCACATCGCGTGAAAGCAGGCCCGTGCGCAGATCTACTTTCCCAAAACGCAGATGCGACTGATCGACCCAATCCGGCCACCGCTCGGGGTCGTAGAGCACTGCCAGTTGTGCCATCGCCGAAGCCTTAAATTCATCTCGGCCTGTCACCAAATGCGCCAACGCCGCCCGCATCAATTGCTCGCCCGCTGCCACACACACGACCCCATCCACATTGCCCGCCTGCCGTGAAGCCGTGCGACGCCCCGGCAGATCCGCATCGATCAAGACCGGCCCATCGACAATCGCCTGTTCGGCCGACGCGAGCAGCCGATCCCAATCATCGCTTAAATCGTCCGAGGCGATATCGCGGCGTAAATCATCAACGGTCCGCAAACCATTGATTGATTTGGAAGCGAGGAACAGACGGGGTCGATCAGTCATGGGTGGATAATGTCTAAGACAGGTTCCTCAAAAACCAAGTCCCCTATGTTAGAAATTTCCTCATTCAGGCCACCCTTCTCGTCGCATAGGTGGCCGCGAGGCTTGCCGTGCGAGCCGTAGCCTCGGCGAAGGAGGGCCTCAGTTCTGCAATCAGTATTCCCTGAATCGATAGAACGAATATCAAATTAGCACCGATCCATTATAGCCTCGCGATATATCAAATGATCATCCTGATAAGGCTCAACTTCGTTACCTCTAAATCCACACTCGCAGAGTGGATGAACAACACTGTTAGCTGTTCTCTAAAATGTGCCCCCTTCTCGTAGACATCGTAAAAGCATTTGCAGCTTCCAGTAACTCAATTACTGCGCTCGCTGCTCTGTTTGCGGCCGGATGTGCATTTCTGGGTCTGAAGGCATGGCGAGAGCAGCTTAAAGGATCGGCCGAATACACGTTGGCGAAAGATATGCTAAAAGCGGCCTACGGTGTTCGCGAAGCTTTTATACACGTTCGAAACCCGTTTATTCGTGCCTACGAATACCCCGAGAACATGCGCGACCCTAGCGGTCACCTGAAAGACGAATTCAGGGCAGAAGGCACCGGACACGTATATGAGGAAAGATTCAAAGTGTTTTCAAAAGCATTTCGCATACTTGAAGATAAAGTCCTAGATGCCCAAGTCGAATGGGGAGACGATTATACTACTGTTATGCCACCACTTAGACAGTGTAGAGTTGAGCTCATGCTTGCACTACAGAGTCATATCGAAGCGCAAAAACCAAACTTCCAACCACGCAGCACCACGAAGCATGAAAAGGAGTGGGAAAGAAAGTCTGTCATGTATAATCTTGGAGAGAATAGTGAGCAGGATCTATTCACCACCCAGATCAACGCAGCAATAGCAGGGTTTGAGAAGCGACTCCGTCCGATTATTGGAGAAAACAGGGCTAACAAAACAATGCAGGCAAGACTCACAAGTGGGTCTGTCTGACTTTAGGCTTTGGAAGTAAAATGAAAAGGTGGCTAGAGACCGACGAGTATGAAGAGGTTCGTGAGACTTTGAAGTCTCTGTTGCATTTTCACGATCTCTCGAAAAGGGATGTCGCGTATTGGAAGTGGGTCTTTGTCGCGCTCCACAATTTAGTCCAAGGTTGTATGGTTATTGCTCTAACGGGGACGAGCGGACTTGGTGCTTTAAATCCCGCGATAGAGAAAAGGCGACGTATCGCATGGTCGAAGGGCGAGCCTCAGCCGCGAGAGCAAGATAAGTTGCTTCGGTTTCTTGAACTCTACGAAAAGATCAAAATGCAGGACACTCTAGAAGCTGCGAGCGGTGGCCAATATGCGGGTAGTGAATCTCACGACTACTCGATGAAGAAAATAAATGATCTTCGAAATGAATTCATTCACTTCACCCCGAAGGGGTGGTATCTCGATTTAGCCGGAGCAGTGCAAATAATCTCAGATTGCCTGGATGTTGCCGAGTTCCTAGTTGAATCGAGTGGTCGATTTTTTGTTTTTTCCAGCTATGTTGAAGGTGAGTTGCTAGACCTCATCTCGAAAGTTCGATCTTCGATTTCAGAAAAATGAAACGCGCTACTTGGATCACCGCTACCCTCTGTCTTTTGCTCGCTGGCTGTGGTCTGTTTGATTCCGGCGTCGTATGGCGCGGTGGCCCATACATACTCGGGTGGATCGATCTGCCAGACGAAGTCACGCTCTCCTACGATCTAGGGAAAGGCGCATCGGTTGGAAGAATTGAAGCACGAGTTTTCGCGGTCGGATGGGATGGACGCTATCTCGTAGCCAAGCAGCATCCCTCCGGTGATCGGACGATCACGAATTTTTTCATCATCGATTCTAAGGAAGATGGCACCTACGCATCACCCAAAAAAGTGGTCATTGGACCTCTGAGCGAAGCTGAGTTCGAGAAGAAGGCCGCAGAGTTGAGTTTGCCAGAATTCTCGAAGGTGCTTTTCTCCCTGAAATGAAGAAAGGGGCCACGATCAGCGCACCTGGAGCGTATCGCCTTCGAACGCTAGGTTCAGCGAAGGAATCGTAACCGCTTTACGGTCGCCTTCCTTCTTCACCTTACCCGCGACCCAAGCATCGTAGCCCGATTCCGTCGCAGCCGCGAGCACGGCAGCTTCATCTTCCGGCGCGACGTAAGCCGCAAAGCCCACGCCCATGTTGTAGGTCGCATACATTTCACGTTCCGAAATCGGACCCGCTTCCTGTAAAAATTTAAACACGGCCAAGGGCTCGCGCGGCTCGGTGATTTCGTAAACGAAATTGTCTTCGAGGCGCATCAATTTGCGCCAACCGTGACCCGTCACGTGAGAAACATAGTTGAGCTTCAAGTCGCGCTTCTGGCACTCGCTGACAAACTTCACGTAGATCACTGAAGGCGCGAGCAGGGCTTCGCCGTAAGTGCGCTCATCACCATGGCCGACCGGAGTCGCGTAGCTCTCAGGCAGCTTGTCCGCAATCAGGCGGCAGAGCGAAAGTCCGTTGGTCTGCACGCCGGAGCTCGCGAGAAAGATAATCGAATCGCCTTCATTCACTTCACCGGTGATGCGCAGAGATTTTGGCGAGATGCGGCCGACCGCAGAACCCGCCAATACGATCGCTTCGGGATTCACGATCTTCTTGAGCGTCGGAGTCTCTCCCCCGCCCCAAACTGCACCGGCTTGGCGGCAACCTTCGGCCCAACCATCGACGAGCGCTTGCATGCGCTTCGAATCAGAAAACCAATCCGAATCGCCCACCGCCGCATGCATCGCGACACAGGTCGGTAATGCGCCGCAAGTCACCAAATCGTTCACGATCGTGGCGACTGTATCGATGGCGATCTCACGATAAAACGTTTTGCCCGATTGCGCGTAAACCGCATCAGCCACGAGGTTCTTCGTGCCGAGACCTTCCTCGACGTGACCGAGAAAATGGTCGTCGGCCTCCATCAAGTAGCAGCTCTCGCCACGTGTGTTAGCCGGCTCGGAGTAGCCGTGGTCTGTCAGCAGACCGGAAGTCGTGCGAGCTGCCTGTTGGCAAGCGCGCTTGAAGGCATCGAGCTGATCGTAGCTCACACCGGAAGATTCGTAAGACAGAGACATGGCGGAATTTTAGATTTTGGATTTCCGAATTTGGAATGGTTAACGAAGCACAATCTTGATTATCCGAATGCCTTTTCAATAATCCAAAATCGGCATTCAAAAATCGAAAATCCTAATACGAACGTCCTTCGTTGTTTTCGTAGTAGTTGATATAGGCTTGATTGACCACACGGTAACCACCCGGAGTCGGGTAATCGCCGGTGAAATACCAATCGCCGGTATGGTTCGGCACCGCCTTGCGGAGATTCTCGGCCGTCTGATAGATGATCTCGATCTCGCCCTGCCAGCCGTTCTTGGGAGGGCTCACCCGTTTCACGATCTGCGCCGAAATTTCCTCCGGCGTGAAAGGTTCATAGATCTTCTTAACGTGATTGATGTCAGCTTGCTCCTTGTCGTTCACCTCCGCGAGGCAAAGACGATAAACCTCTTCGAGTAGGTCTTCCTTCCCCTGTTCTTTGAGCAATTCCACCGTAGCTTCAAACGCGATAAATTTACCGAGCTCCGACATATCGATGCCGTAACAATCCGGATAACGAATCTGCGGCGCCGTGGATAAGATCACGATCTTACGCGGATGCAAACGGGTGAGAATCCGCAGAATGGAACGACGCAGGGTCGTGCCGCGCACAATCGAATCATCCACACAAACGAGATTGTCTCCGGGATTTACCGATCCGTAGGAAATATCGTAAATGTGGCTCGCGAGCTGATTACGCATGCCTTCCTGCCCAATAAAGGTGCGGAGTTTAATATCTTTGCTGACCACTTTTTCGCCGCGGGGCCAGTTGTGGAGAATCAGATCGTCGAGCACGGACTCGGTCAGCTTACCGGCATTACTCGCTTCGAGAATTTGCGACTTCACCTCAGTGCGACGCTTCTCCCGCAAACCAGACATCATGCCGTAGTAAGCGACCTCTGCCGTGTTGGGAATAAACGAGAACACGCTGTGAGCCCAATCGTGATCGATCGATTTGATGACTTGATCGGCTAGTTGTGAACCAAGGGCTTTGCGCTCTTTGTAAATATCGAGATCGTTGCCTCGGGAGAAATAGATGCGCTCAAAACTGCATTCTTTCCGTGGCAATGGTTTCGCGAATTCCGCCTCCGTGACGGTGCCATGACTCTTGATCATCATCACATGGCCAGGAGTGACTTCTTTCACCTCTCCTACCTCGAGATCGAAACCAGTCATCAACGGAGCCCGTTCCGAAGCGAAGGCGATCACCTCATCGCTTTGATAATAGAAACAGGGCCGGATCCCCGATGGGTCGCGCGCTACAAAGGCATCACCATTACCGGTCATACCGCAAATCGTGTAACCGCCATCCCAGTTCTCGGCCGCCCGTTTAAACACACGGGTCAGATCGAGATCCATACTGATATGGGTCGCCATCTCATCACCGGGCATGCCGTCATCCCGTAAATTACGGTAGAGATCGACGTGTTCCTCGTCCAAGTGATATCCAATCATTTCGAGCACGGCTTGAGTATCCGTCGCGTAGATCGGATGCTGGCCCATGGCCGACAGCGAAGCATTCAGCTCAGTCGTATTAGTCAGCGTGAAATTACCGCACAGTGCCAGATTACGAGTTGGCCAAGGGCTGCGACGGAAATAGGGATGACAGGAAGAAGCATTGTAATCACCACTCGTGCCATAGCGCAGGTGGCCCATGAGTAATTCGCCGCCGAAATCGAATGATTTGTGAACCGTATCGGGAAACTCAGGGTGGATCGTGCCCGAGGCAATGTGGTCGTTATACTGCTTGAGTAATGGTTTAAAGATCTTGTCCAGGGCGTTGGACTTCACGCTGCGTTCGCGAAACATGTAGGATTCACCCGGCGGCATGTTCAGCTTCACGCAAGCTACACCTGCGCCATCCTGGCCTCGGTTGTGCTGCTTCTCCATGAGGAGGAAGAGTTTAGTGAACCCCCACAGTGGGGTTCCGTATTTTTCCTGGTAGTATGACAGGGGCTTCAAAAGCCGCACCATTGCCACACCACATTCGTGGGTGATTTTTTCACTCATGGGTTCAGCTCCCCGCGCGCCGTAGCATTTCCGGCGGAAATACGTCGTTGATTAGGTCGGTGCAAATGGTTCCAGATCCTCACGGGCGATAAAGCCCTTAATTGCGTCCAACGCTCACAAATCGTCAACGGCTTTCTCTATCTTCATGCGCAAAATGTGCGTTCTAAACGCTCAGTATTGGTTTCGTGTGTGATGGCGAGAAGCGGAGCGACGCAGCCATGCACGATAACCACTCGGTCGCACTCACCTGCTGTGGATCGCCACGTCCTGCGAGCCAAGAAGGGCGGACTCGCGATGACAGGCCAATTTTTACCCTCTGGTTTAGCTTAGTCACCTTGACCAGAGCCGTGATGTTTGGAACAACATCGAGTCCGACCATGCTGATCCTCCGCGGCTCCTCCGCCCTCTCCTCCTTCCGTCTCACCAAACTCCTCCAAGACCTCACCGCCGCGGACCTCCCCGCGCGGGCCCTCCAGGCGGATTTCGTCCACATCTGTGAACTCGAGGGCGAATTGACCCCTGCCGAGCACGAGGTGCTCGAAAAACTCCTGACTTACGGCCCCAGTCGCGCCGCCGAATCCGTTTCCGGCCTCACCCAAGTCGTCGCGCCCCGCCCCGGCACAATCTCGCCCTGGTCCTCCAAAGCCACCGATATCGCGCATATCTGCGGGCTCACCAAGGTGAAACGCATCGAACGAGTGATCGAATTCACCGTGGATTTAACGGCGGTTTCGGCCGATGGAGGCAGCCAGCTCGCTGGCGCTCCTGCCCCCGACGCCTCAGAAAGCGCGAGCAAGCTCGCGGCCTACGCCTCCACGCTCAGCGCCAAGCTCCACGACCGCATGACTCAGGTCGTCTTCGATTCGCTCGAAGCCTGTGAGGTCCTCTTTCACCACGACGATCCCCGCCCGATGACCACCGTGCCCATGCTCGCTGAAGGTCGCGCCGCTCTCGAAAAGGCCAACATCTCGCTGGGTCTCGCCCTAGCTGAGGATGAAATCGACTACCTCGTCGAATCGTTCACCAAACTCGCGCGCGATCCCAACGACATCGAGCTCATGATGTTTGCGCAGGCCAACTCCGAGCACTGCCGCCACAAGATATTCAACGCCACGTGGGACATCGACGGCCAAACGCAGGAGAAATCGCTCTTTGCGATGATCCGCAACACCCACGAATTGCATAGCGAGGGCATCCTCTCCGCTTACAGCGATAATTCCGCGGTCTTTGCTGGATCGCGTGGAGGTCGTTTCTTTGCCGATCCCACCACCAAGAGCTACACTGCCCACGAGGAAGACATCCACATCCTCTGTAAGGTCGAAACGCACAATCACCCCACGGCGATCTCTCCCTTCCCCGGTGCCGCCACCGGATCAGGCGGCGAAATCCGTGACGAAGGGGCCACTGGTCGTGGTGCCCGACCCAAGGCCGGTCTCACCGGATTCACCGTTTCCAATCTTCGTATTCCCGGTGCCGAACAGCCTTGGGAAAAGAACCTCGGTAAGCCCGACCGCATCGTTTCCGCTCTCGATATCATGATCGAAGGGCCGCTCGGCGGCGCCGCGTTTAACAACGAATTCGGTCGCCCCGCGATCAACGGCTATTTCCGCACCTTCGAGCAGGAAGTGCCCGCCTCTGGAAACGACACTCACGCCAAAGAGATTCGCGGCTATCACAAACCCATCATGCTCGCAGGCGGCCTCGGCAATATCCGCGCGGATCATGTTCAGAAGGGCGACATTAAACCCAGCGATCAGCTCGTCATCCTCGGCGGTCCCGCGATGTTAATCGGTCTCGGCGGCGGCGCTGCCAGCTCGATGGCGAGCGGCTCCGGCAGCGAGGATCTCGATTTCGCCAGTGTGCAACGCGAAAACCCCGAGATGGAGCGACGTTGCCAGGAAGTCATCGATCGCTGCTGGGCGATGGGCGACGACAACCCCATCACCTTCATTCACGACGTGGGTGCCGGTGGCATCTCCAACGCCCTCCCCGAACTCGTCAACGACGGCGGTCGCGGCGGCAAATTCGATCTGCGCAAAGTGCCCAACGACGAGCCCGGCATGTCCCCGCTCGAAATCTGGTGCAACGAATCACAAGAGCGCTACGTCCTCGCGATCCCTGCCGATCGCATCGCCACGTTTACCGAGCTCTGCCATCGCGAACGTGCTCCCTTCGCCATCGTCGGCGAAGCCACCGCAGAGAAACATCTCTCGGTTGAGGATCCGCATTTCAACAACCAGCCCATCGACCTGCCGCTGGACGTCTTGCTCGGCAAACCGCCGCGCATGCACCGCAGCGAGAAAACCCAATCACGCCCGCAAAAGGAACTCCTGCTGCACGGGCTGAATCTGCGCGAAGCCATCAAGCGCGTGCTCTCGCATCCCACCGTCGGCGACAAAACATTTCTCATCTCGATTGGTGATCGCTCCGTGGGCGGCCTGATCGTGCGCGATCAAATGGTCGGCCCGTGGCAGGTGCCCGTCGCCGATTGCGGCGTCACCGCCGCCTCGTTCGACGTGTTTTCCGGTGAAGCTATGGCCATGGGCGAACGCACTCCTGTCGCCGTGAACAACGCCGCCGCTTCCGCTCGACTCGCTGTCGGCGAAGCCCTCACCAATCTCGCCGCGGCGCAAATCGGCGATCTCGGCAAAGTGAATCTCTCCGCCAATTGGATGGCTGCTCCGGCCGTCCCCGGCGATGCCGCCGATCTCTACGCTGCGGTTCAAGCCGTCGGCATGGATCTCTGTCCCGAACTCGGAATCACCATTCCCGTCGGCAAGGATTCGATGAGCATGAGCACCGTGTGGAAGGATGGTAATCGCGAAAAACGCGTCACCGCTCCCGTCTCACTGATCGTTTCCGCTTTTGCCTCTGTCACCGATATTCGCCGCAGCCTCACGCCGCAATTACAGTGCCTCGAAGAGGCAGTTGAAGTAGGAAGTTTAAGTTCAAGTGCCGATTCCGAATCTTCAGCTTCAACTTCTCACTTAAATTCAAGCGGGAGCGAAGCGACCGTCTTGTTATTGATCGATCTTGGCCGCGGCCAGAATCGCCTCGGTGGATCCATCCTTGCGCAAGTCTCCTCGCAAATGGGCGAAGACACCCCCGATGTGGACAACCCCACCGATCTCAAGAATTTCTGGAAAGTGATCCAACAACTCGGCCGCGATCAAAAGCTTCTCGCTTATCACGATCGTTCCGACGGCGGCCTCCTCGCCACCGTCGTCGAGATGGCCTTCGCCGGACATACCGGCGTAGATCTCGAAATCCCCCACCTCCACGATCCTTACGGTGCGCTCTTCAACGAAGAACTCGGCGCCGTGATCCAAGTGCGCGAATCCGATTTCGACGATGTTTACCTCACACTTCGCGAACACGGAATGAAAGCCTGCATCTCCCGCATTGGCACGCTCAACGATACCCACACTTTCCGCGTCACTCAAAGCCGAGAACTCCTGATCGAAGAAAACCTCTTCGATCTGCGCGACTACTGGTCCGACGTCACGCGCAACATCCAGCGCCTCCGCGACAACCCCGAGGCCACTGAACAGGAACACCAGCTCCGCCTCGATCCGACCAACCCCGGCCTAACCCCGAAGCTGACGTTTGATTTCCAATCCGGAAATTCCTCATCATCGAACTCCGATCTCCGATCTCCGATCTCCGAACTCCCATCTCCGAGAATAGCCATTCTCCGCGAACAAGGCGTCAACGGTCAGATCGAAATGGCCGCCGCCTTTGACCGCGCCGGATTCGAAGCGATCGACGTGCATATGTCCGACATCCTTGAGGGTCGCGTCTCGCTCCAAGACTTCCGCGGCCTCGCCGCTTGCGGTGGTTTCAGTTATGGCGATGTGCTTGGGGCCGGCGAAGGTTGGGCCAAGAGCATTCTCTTCCACGAAAAAGCCCGCGCGGAATTCACCGACTTCTTTGCCCGCGAAGACACCTTCGCGCTCGGCGTCTGCAACGGTTGCCAAATGTTGAGCAATCTTCACGAAATCATCCCCGGATCCGATCACTGGCCACGTTTCGTGCAGAACAATTCCGACCGCTACGAATCACGTCTCGTTTCGCTCAAGATCGAGCCCAGCCCAAGCATCCTCTTCAAAGACATGGCCGGTTCCGTGATTCCCGTCGTCGTCGCCCACGGTGAAGGTCGCGCCGAATTCACCGCCACCGAGGCTGCGCAATCCTGCAGCGATTCCGGGCTCGTGAGCGCACGCTTCGTGGATAATCACCACAACGTCACCGACACCTATCCGCTCAATCCCAACGGCTCACCCCACGGCATCACCGCGCTCACGACGACCGATGGTCGCGTGACAATTATGATGCCCCATCCCGAGCGCGTCTTCCGCAGCTCGAGCATGAGCTGGGCACCCGAAGAATGGGGCGACGATTCCCCGTGGATGAAGCTCTTCCGCAACGCCCGAAACTGGGTCGGCTGAGCACTTAGTTTCGCCTTTGGGTTTCGGACTCTCTCTCAACTTTAAGATAAGTTCATCTATGGAAAAACGAATTCCACTTAAATCTGAGGCCAGAACTGAGGATCTCCAACCCAACACCTTCTATGTCGTCGTGACAGGATCGGGTCTGCCCGAAGTGGATGGGCTCTTCATTCCTTCCCAGGCACCTCCCGTGAAATCGGAATCGGGCACCGTCTCAAGTGCCGGCTACTGGAACGGCCGGATGGCTTGGGATCGGGCTGATGGCAAAGCAGCCCGAAGCCCCGCTCTTTCCTACTCCAACAGTTACCAGTCCTGGAGAATCTCCCGCCTCGATGGGCATCTCTCCTACGAGATCACCTGCGAGGATGATCTGCCTCCGACGGACCGGGAATGGAACGTTTACAAAATGGGCGTCGCCCCCGCACCCAAGGTTGAGTTTCACCACCACGACCCGCGTCAACCCTGCCCCAGACCCAACGTCGTCTTCGTGCTCGGGGGGCCCGGCGCGGGAAAAGGCACCATGTGTGAACTGGCTGAGGCGCAACTCGGTTGGACGCACCTTTCCACGGGTGATTTGCTCCGCGCCGAGCTTAAGACCGCTGGGCCGATCGCTGCCAGCATCGAAGCCTTCGTCACCGCGGGTAAGCTGGTGCCCAATGAAATTGTCGTGACGCTGCTCAAGCAAGCGATGGAGCACGTTACCCGGATGACGGGTCGGAACAATTTCCTCCTCGATGGCTTCCCCCGCTCCTTGTCCAATTTGGAAGTGTGGCACGAGACCTTCGGCCGGGAAACATCCCTCCCAACAATGTTATTTTTTGAATGCCCCTATGCCGTGCTCGAAAAGCGCATCCTGGCCCGCGCCAAATACACGGGCCGAAGTGACGATAATGTTGAGAGCGTGAAGAGGAGATTCGATACCTTCAAGGCGGAGACCCTCCCTACCGTCGACCACTTCCTGAGCCAGGGCCGGTGCGTTGAAGTCGACACCAGCCAGGACCGTCAGACCGTCTACAATCTTGTCCTCAAAAGCCTGGCGGAGCATACCGACAAAAAACTGGCGAGCAAACCACTCACTGAACGAGCCGAGATCCTGCTGGGCTTGAGACCCTACCCCAGAACGTAGGCCAACGTCTGTTAAAATTCAGACGGTGTCATGGCGAGGAGTGTAGTGACGTGGCCATCCACGATTGAGCAAGCGTGACCGAATGGGTAGACGTGAATTGCCGCCATCCTTCGCCAAGGCTATGGATGGCAAGCAGTCGGCTGCGCCTCCTTCGCACTGACAGTCGATTTATCACGAACTGTTGGTATTAGGCGCGACACGCTTACACCCTTGAAAGGACAAAGCGACGAACGCCAGTCCCCGACTTTCATGAAGCGCCAATTTCTCTAGGGCAGAAGTGAAAGACTTATTGGAAGCTCCACTGGGCTGCCCGTTTCTTCAGTCGTTCGGGATCTACTTCAGGTCTTTCTCGGGGTCCTTTGCATGAACAATCAGCTCTTGGAGAATCGCTTCCTTCACCTTGGAGGCGGTCAGCGGATCTAATTGATCAGTCGATGCGACGGCCGCTTGAGCGACCGTCAGGATGGCCTCCCTTTCAGACAGACCTAGATTGGCGGCTGCTTTCCTCGCTGCCATGACGACTTCCACCGCAATCTGTTCCGGGTCCAAACCTGCTTCGCTCGCGCCAACGATAGCTCCGTAGGCTGCGCCGCGAAGAGCGTCTTTGGGATCGGCGGACGTTTTGCCGAGTGCTTCCATGGTCGCGCCTACCGCTTCCTGGGCCAACTCATTCCGTTCCTTCCGCGTCTTACCACCCGCCGCTTGAATCGCCCCTCGGACGGCACCGAGAGCGACGGCGGCGGCGGCGTGGCCGATATCTCCTGCTCCGTCACGTGCTTTTTCCAGCAGTCCGGACAACCGGGAATAGAGTTGGGTCGCGGTTTCCTTGCCTTGGCCTAGAGTCTGAGCGCTCAGTTTTATGGATGACGACAATTGATGCGCAGTTACCCCGAGAGCCACATCGAGGCCGGGCACATGGGAGAAGGGGCGCATGGAAACCAAGGGAAAATTAGCCACGAAGCTAAGTCCGGGCACAGAATTGAGGACTCGCAGGTTCTGTCGGGTTTGCGACATCAGTTCGTCCATAACCTCCTGCCCATCAACTTCACCCTTTTCGCGCATCCGGGACAGCAAGCCGACCGTAAAGATTCCGAGGACAAAAGCTATGGCGAAGAGGAAATCGAATCCGGTGAGAAAGAATGCGGCAAAGTCGATCACCCGGGATGGATCCATCCACTCAATCACCACTTTGAGGTGGCGGACATCAAAGAAATCAGCGAATGCGCCTCCCAAGAGGGGACCAATACCGGCACCGAGACTAGCCGAGAGAGATACCGCCGTAAGGTAAGAAGTGGCCTGGGCCGATGGCGCCATCTTCATGCGGATGGTCGTCGTGGTGATGTTGATGCCGGCACTGGCGATGCCGATCAGCATATGCAAAAATACCAGTAGCGGAATGGTCAGAGCGTGAGCCTCTGGCATGGTCGTAAAGGTCCAGCCCAGGATGACCAGAAAGTAGAGCGACGAGGAAAGCGTGAGCACTATCTTGCTGCCGAACCGATCCACGATAGGTCCCCATACACGCAGAAAGAAAATGTTAAATACCTGGCTGAGAACGCCCAGCCCAACCACCGCGGTCAGAGACATGTTGAGCTTCACGAGCATGTAGACGGTGAAGAACGGAACCGCCAGATTGGCCACGAAGTTCCACATGAAGGTGAACTTGATCAATTGCCTGAAGTTCGTGTCTCTCAAGGGAGCACTCAGGCTGTTGAGGATCGAGAGTCTGGGGCCCTCTGGCACGGCCATTTGCGGTTCGGGCATCCGTGCCATGAATGCGACAGCCGCAAATCCGAAAACGACGCTTCCCAAGAGCATGGCGTAAGAGTAACCAAAAATCTCAGCAGTCGGTCCCGACTCCTTCCACCAATCAATGTAGCCCGCCGCCAGAATAGCAGCGATCGCTGACGCTATGCTGGCCAACCGGAGGCGCTGGGCGAAGAATTTGCCCATGACTTCTTGAGGTATAATGTCCCGAAGCCATCCATTCCATCCCGTGTTGACGAAAGCGTTAGCCATCCCTCGCAGCCCGATGAAAACGAGCATGGCCGTGATTGCGGTCGGATTAGGCACTTCGATGAAGAAGGGAATAAGCGCGACGGGAATCCACATGGTGTAGGCGATAAAATACGCCGTCACCGTGATGAGCTTGCGCATGCGGAGACGTTCCACGAGCACGACGGCCAGTAGCTGCAACGGCTGAACGATAAAGGGAATCGCCGTCATGACACCGATTTGGAAGTTGGTGGCTCCCAGGATCAGCGCAAAAGCCGCCAGAAAGCCGCCAGATGCCAGACCATCCGCGCCGGAAGCGGCTACCGCCTGCAGAGTCATGTTGCGCAGACCACGGTCGCGGGCCTCATCGGTCAGCTCCGGAATGGGTCTGAGGAATTTGGGGATGACGTTCATTTCAGTTGGCTCTCAACTTCCGGTCAGCCGGAGATGACAGAAGAGGGAGACAAATTGCAGAGGACAACCTTGCAAAGCAAAATTGAGTGGGTGGCGCATACCAAGGCCCCTTCGCAATGGCAGCACTTCCCTCCAAGAACCGACAAGACGCCTACGCCCTGCTATCGATTTCGCCTCTGCCTAAATTAAATTCTCGGGGATCGCAAAACCGCACTCTACATTCACAGCCATGCCCCATCCGCAATCCTTTGCCCGTTATGTCGCGATCGGCGATAGCTCGACCGAGGGCATCGACGATCCTGATGGTGCCGGCGGTTATCGCGGTTGGTCGCAACGGCTCGCGGAACGCATCGAGGCCGGACAAGACACCCCACTGCTCTACGCCAACCTCGCCGTGCGCGGTCTCACCACGCGACAGATTCGCGACCAACAAATCGATGCCGCCCTCGCGATGAAGCCCGATCTCGCGACGCTATTCTGCGGCACCAACGATGTAACGGCACCGCGATTCGACGCCTCATCTGTCACCGCCGATATCGCTCACATGCAACGCGCGTTGGTGGACGCCGGAGCGACCGTCCTAAGTTTTACCCTACCCGATCTCACTCCGCTGATGCCACTCGCGCGTCTGATCGCACCCCGCATCGCCGCCATGAATCGAGCCCTCGCCGAGGCCTCCAAGAAAAGCGGCGCCATCCTGATCGATTTCGCCGCGTATCCCGTCGCGACTGATCAGCGCCTCTGGAGCGAGGATCGCATTCACGCCAACTCCGCCGGCCATGCCCGGATCGCCGAAGCCCTCGCTCAAGCGCTCAACTTACCCGACAGCAACGACGATTGGCGGCAACCCTTTCTAACCCCGCTGACGCAATCGCGAGCCCAACGGTGCGCCGCCGAAACGCGGTGGTGGAGACATCATCTGCTCCCCTGGCTCTGGCAAGGCTTGCAGGGCAAATCAGCCGGCGACGGCCGAGCATGCAAACGCCCCGAGCTCGTCCCGCTCTGATCGAATGTAGCAACTGTCTTGATTAATTGGTCATAACGGGGGCCTCAGTGAGGATGCGGTTGAGGAAAACGACTAGTTTTCGAGCGACTGCGATGTA